>Ga0181559_10002707_pt1 | contig 17536 bp, 9 predicted proteins | sample 011ome_21_FD_133752 | JGI IMG/M metagenome (GOLD analysis project Ga0181559, IMG submission 133752) | Coastal salt marsh microbial communities from the Groves Creek Marsh, Skidaway Island, Georgia - 011508AT metaG (megahit assembly) | ecosystem: Environmental > Aquatic > Marine > Intertidal zone...
CACATCTGTTCAGGTTTCTGGTGGAGGTGATAAAACTGGATTCAATGCAAGCTTTGGCTACACAGATGAAGAAGGTTTTGCTCCAGGAAACGATTTGGTGAAATACAATTTTGGCCTTGGTTTAAATTCTGCAGTGACAGACAAGCTATCTGTAAACTCTTCGTTTACTTTTGCTATCACGGATCTTCAGTCTCCGCCTGCTAACTCTTCTTTTGGTTCAGGTTCTTCTATTCCTTCCGTGTTTGGACACGTGATGTTTACTCCACGTTCTGTGGATTTAGCAGGTCTTCCATTCGAAAACCCTGTGGATAAAAGTTCTGTATTCTATAGAGGAGGCAATGACATCATGAACCCGTTTTGGTTAGTGAAATATTTGCAAAACACTTCTGATGTGAAGCGTTTCTTCAATTCGACTTCGTTGAACTATGACTTTAGTGACAACTTCTCTTTAACTTACAGATTAGGTTTGGATACCTACTCTGAATTGCAAGAAATCCGCTACAATAAGGGAGGAGCAACCAGTGATTTGACTACTAGAAATGGTTATTACAGATCTGTAAACATCAACAATACAATCTGGAACCAAGATTTAGTGTTGAATTGGAACAAAGATTTCTCTGAAAAAATTGGAGTTTCTGCCTTGCTAGGGTTTAACTCAAGATACGATTCTTACATCCAGAATGGTGTGGCTTCCCAAGGTCAATTGGCTTTCGGATTGTTTAGACACTCCAACTTCGCCAACTCTTCTAGTAATGATGCTTTCTCCGGGGGTACTTTAAATAGTGGTAGCGAAGAGAGACGTTACGGGGTGTATACCAACGTTACCTTAGATTACTCTGACTACTTGTTCTTGAACTTGTCTGCTCGTAACGATTGGACTTCTACGGTAGAAGCAGAAAATAGAAGCATCCTGTATCCAGGGGGATCAGTTTCCTTCATCCCAACTACTGCATTCAACTGGAATTCTCCAGTAGTAAATGATTTGAAGTTGCGTTTGGGATACGGTACTTCTGCTGGTTATCCAAGACCTTACACTACAAGAAATGTATTGGCACAGTCTGCAAGAGCATTTGATAGAGATGGTGTGGTAACCACTACGCACGCAGTATCCAACTTGCTTGGTAATCCTAACTTGAAGCCTGAGCTTCACGGCGAATTGGAATTTGGCGTGGAAGGGGTTATGTTCAACAACAAATTGCGTTTTGACATCTCCTTGTATGAGAAGAACACCAAAGATTTGATCACCCAGTCTCCAATTGATCCAGCTACAGGTTTTACCTCTACGGCGATCAACATTGGACAGATCAGAACTCGTGGTGCTGAATTTCAAGCAACTGTAACTCCAGTTTCAACTGCCTCTGGTTTTGAGTGGAATTCCACTATCAACTGGAGTACTTACGAAACTGAAGTAGTTGAGTTGGGTGGAGGTTTGGAAGAAGTCGTGGTAGCTGGATTTACGGATTTAGGTAACTTTGCGATTCCTGGACAGCCTTTCAACGTGATTAAGGGTATTGGATTTGATAGAGATCCTGCGACTGGTAAGCCAATTATGCTTTCTAGTGGTACGCATAAGCCAACCAATGAACCTGTAATTTTGGGAGATCCTAATCCAGATTGGACAGGTTCATTTATCAATAGCTTTAGCTACAAAGGGTTTACTTTGTCTGCCATGATGGAATACCGTCATAGAGGAATGATTTTCTCAAACACAGTAACAGCTACTTTGGCTCGAGGTGTAACCAAAGATCCAGTAGCTGACCGTGAAATGACCTTCATTATGCCAGGTGTAAGACAAGATGGTACCAATGCTGACGGTACGCCTCGTTATATCCCTAATGATTATCAAATCTCTGCTTCGGATTACTTCTTTGGTGGCTACCACCTTGGACCAGATGAGGCAAACGTATTTGATGGATCTACGATAAGATTGCGTGAACTTTCTTTGGCTTATTCTTTGCCAAATACCTTGATGGCCAAGACGCCATTCAAAAGAGCTTCATTAGCAGTGAATGGTACTAACCTTTGGTTTGTAGCACTTAACTTCCCTCCAAACATGAATTTTGATACAGACGTGTTGGGAACTGGTGTTGGTAACGGTCTTGGATTTGATTTCGTAACAGGACCTAGCTCTCGTAGATTGGGTGGAACGTTAACGCTTACTTTCTAACCCCAAACTGAACTAACAATGAAAAGATTTATATATGGATTGACGCTAGCTGCCGGGATGGTTTTAGCTACGTCATGTGCGGATAAGTTGGATGAGTTATTGGAAAACCCGAATGCAGTAAACGCAACCACTGCTTCTCCTGATTTCCTACTCAACAGAATCCAGTTGGATTTTCAAGGCTTATGGTCTGGAAGTGCTGACAGAGGCGCACGTTTGACTCGAATTATCAACCAAGGAGCTGCGCTTTATTCTACTGCATATGGTCCTGGTTCTGGTAATGGAATTTGGTCAACAGCCTATGCCGGAATAATGGCTGACATTAATTTGCTATTGCCATTGGCTGAGGAGGCAAACTTACAGCGCCACATGGGTATTGCAAAAACTATTAAGGCTATGGTCTTGATGGATTTGGTGGATACTTTTGGAGATGTGCCTTACAGCGAAGCATTGGATGCAGCAAATTTCAATCCTAAGTTGGATAATGGTGCTGCAGTATATGCAGCTGCATTGGCTCTTTTGAATGAGTCCAACGCGCATTTTACCGTAGCTGTTTCTGGGGGTTCTCCAAACGATTATTTCTACAATAGAAATTATACGAAATGGAATAAGCTCGTAAATACGGTGAAATTGAAGTACTACCTCAATACAAGATTGGTAGATGCTGCCGCTTCTACTGCGGGTATCAATGCGTTAATCGCCGATGGAAAGTTACTAGGGACTGGTGATGATTTTGTGTTCCGTTTCGGAACTGCAATTGCCGATCCTGATTCCAGACATCCGAAGTTTGCTGGTCAGTATACTTCTGGTGGAGGAGATTACCAGTCTACCTTCTTCATGCACAACTTGTATGTAGATAAGGGATTTGATGATCCGAGATTACGCTATTACATTTACCGCCCTGTGTTGACGAATACAACCAACGTGGATGAGCAGGAATGTATTTCTCAAATTGCTCCTCCACATTACTTGGTAGGTAATTTCCCTTACTGTAATCCTGCTGGTAACAGAGGATACTGGGGTCGTGATCACTTGGATCCAGATGGAATTCCACCAGATGGGTTGAAGCGTTCTGCTTATGGAGTTTATCCTGCAGGTGGACGTTTTGATAACAATTCAGCTGCCCCAGTTGCAAATATCAATTTGGGAATGAAAGGTGCGGGTATTCACCCGATCATGTTAGCTGCATTTGTGGATTTCATGTTGGCGGAAGCTGCTCTTACTTTGAAGACTACAGGTGATGCAAAGGCATACTTGAAATCTGGAATTACCAAGCATATGAACTATGTACGTGCATTTGCGGTAAGTGGACCTGAGTCTGCCGTAATTAAGGCATTTGAGCCAGATGCTACGTTCACTGCAAACGTTACTAAGTACGTAACAGCCATTGAAAGTGAATATGATGCAGCTGCTTCTGATGATGCGAAGATGAACGTAATCGGTAGAGAATATTGGTTGTCTCTATTTGGAAATGGGAAAGAAGCCTATGATTTATACAGAAGAACTGGTAAGCCTGCCAAAATGCAACCTGCATTGGAGGAGGATCCAGGAGCTTTTGTTAGGTCGTTGTTGTATCCTAACAGTTACATCGTTACGAATACGAACGCTGTTCAAAAGAGTGGCTTAGCGGTACAAGTGTTTTGGGATAAAAATCCTGCATCACCTTGGATTTATTAACCTTAAAATTTAGAAAAAATGAAAATGCTAAGATATAGTTTAGGCTTACTTGCAACCGGGCTCATCTTTCTAAGTTCTTGTAGAGATTTTGTGGAACCCAACATTCCATATGCAACTTTCGATACAGGAGCTTATTTGAGAACGATCGCTAGAACAAGCACTACGTTCAACTTCTTCGATTTGGCGAATTCAAAATTTGCTTTGACGCTTGAAGCTGTGGATATTGAGGACGGAAAGACAGTGCAAACTGTAGAAGTACGTGTTCGACACAGACGATTAATTCCTGGTGTTGGTTTGAAGTATACTCCGACAAATGATGTGTTAGTTAAGACACTTCAAGCTTCTGATTTCACTCCTAATCCGGATTCACGATTCTTGAGAGCATCTTTTGATGTTTCTGGTGCTGCAGCTATAGCTGCTGTGGGTTTGACCGCAGCTGATATTGCAGGTGGGGATGTGTTTGAATTTCGTTTGGTATTGAATGATAAATTTGGACGAAGCTTCAGTACAAATAATGTTACTTCTAATGTGGCAGGCGCTCCTTTTTACGCTTCTCCATTCCAGTACCCAGTATCTGTTATTTGTCCAGTTGCCTCAACCTTCGCAGTTGGTTCATATACTCTAAAGCAAACAGAGGGTGGTGAAGATCCTTTCTTCGGTAACCCTACTCGCTTTGTAGAAGAGAATGTGACTTTGAAGACGGTAGCTTCAAATAGTACTCAACGTCAGTTTACTGTGCAATACTTAGGTGGTGCATTCGGTAGCCGACCTTTCACCATTGAATTATCTTGCGGTAAGGTACTTAAACCAAAAGAAAGTGCTGGTGTGGGTTGTTCAGCTGATCCAATCTCTTGGGTTTCTGATAATGCAAACCTTTCTACTTACAATCCTGCTGACGATAAGGTAATCGTTATTAATTTTACAGACGATATTGATGATAGTTGTGGTGTTACCGCTCCTATGCAATTTACGCTTACTAAAAATTAATAGGTTGATTTAAAATTAATAAGGGCAGCTTAGCTGCCCTTATTTTTTTCTATATAATAATTGAATATTTGCATAGGCAATTTTTAAATTCAATTCAATCGTTATAGTTTTGATCATTAGCTCAATGCACTATGGATAAATTTACCTACATCGCCAATGCTCACGTCTCTTATATTGATGAGCTGTACGCGGCTTACAAATTGGACGCTTCTAGTATTGATCCAAGTTGGAAGGAATTTTTTGACGGCTTTGATTTTGCGCTTTCCCATTCCAGTGAAGGACTTGGTCAAAGCTTTCCAAGTGGGGAGGCTAAGTCAACAGCACTTTCTGGCACCATCATGGAGGTCGAGAGTTTGCCACAAGAAATTCGAGTTCGGGCGATGATTCACGCCTATCGTTCCCGTGCGCACCTTCGGTCTAAAACGAACCCTGTTCGTGCGCGTCGCGATCGCAAGCCCTTGATTGATCCAGATAATTTTGGTTTAGGGGAGGGCGATATGGCTACTGTTTTTGAAGCCGGCAAGGAAATTGGAATTGGTCCGGCCAGTCTAAGTCAAATTGTTCAAGCTTTAAAGACCATCTATGAGGGGCCAATGGGCTTTGAATTTTTATATATCCGCAATGCAGAAATGCTGGATTGGTTCAAATCCAAAATTGAGAAAGAAGCCTTGGCCTTTTCTCCTTCTTACGAAGAGAAAAAACGAGTTTTATCCAAATTGAATCAAGCAGTAGTTTTTGAAAATTTTCTTCATACCAAATACTTAGGTCAAAAACGTTTTTCCTTGGAAGGGGGCGAGAGCACCATTCCCTTTTTAGATGCTGTAATCAATACCGCTGCCCACCATGGAGTTGAAGAAGTGATGATTGGCATGGCCCACAGAGGGCGACTCAATGTTCTTGCCAATATCATGGGTAAAACCTATGAGCAGATTTTTTCTGAATTTGAAGGTACAGCGAAACCTGATCTCACCATGGGCGATGGGGACGTGAAGTACCACATGGGTTATTCTTCAGATATTATTACCCCAGGGCAAAAAAAGGTTCACCTTAAGCTTGCTCCCAATCCTTCTCACCTAGAGGCCGTTAACCCTGTGGTTGAAGGGTTTATACGTGCTAAAATTGATCATGCTCACAAAGGGGATGCTAGAAAAGCTCTTCCTATTCTTATTCATGGGGATGCTGCCGTAGCAGGACAAGGAATTGTGTACGAAGTAACCCAAATGGCAGGCCTGAAAGGCTACAATACGGGAGGCACCATCCATTTTGTAATCAATAACCAAGTAGGCTTCACTACCGATTTTGACGATGCACGTACGTCTATCTATTGCACTGATGTGGCAAAGATTATCGATGCACCTGTGATTCATGTCAATGGAGACAATGCCGAAGCGGTAGTATTCGCTGCAAAATTGGCTGCTGAGTTTCGTCAAAAATTCAGTAAAGATATTTTCGTCGATATGGTTTGCTACCGTCGTCATGGGCACAACGAGTCCGACGAACCCAAGTTTACACAACCAGAGCTTTACAACATTATTTCTAAGCATCCGAATCCACGGGAAATTTATATCAAGCATTTGACAGAGCGAGGGGATTTTGATGCACAGATTGCTTCGCAAATGGATGCCGAGTTTCGACAGCTCCTGCAGGATCGATTGAATATGGTGAAGGAGAAACCGCTTCCTTACCAGGCAACTAAGTTTGAAACGGAATGGGCCAATCTACGTCGCTCTAATCCAAAGGATTTTGAACAATCTCCTGAAACAGGTATTTCCCAAGACCAAATTGAAAAAGTAGCTGAGGCAATCACCTTTATTCCAAAAGGCTTCAAAGCAATCAAACAGATTGAATCGCAGATGAAGCAGCGCAAAGAGATGTTTTTTGAATCCAAGGAACTTAACTGGGCGTCTGCGGAGTTATTGGCTTATGGATCCTTACTCTTGGAGGGAAAAACCGTTCGCCTGACCGGTCAAGACGTGCAGCGAGGAACTTTCTCACACCGTCATGCGGTCATCCATGATGCAAACACCAACCAGCCCTTCAATTCTTTGCTTGAAATGAAGGATAGAAAGGGCCAATTTTACATTTACAATTCCCTACTTTCAGAATACGCTGTACTAGGCTTTGAATACGGCTATGCCATGGCCAATCCACATGCACTAACCCTATGGGAAGGACAGTTTGGAGATTTTGCTAATGGTGCGCAAACCATGATCGATCAGTTTATCTCTTCAGGCGAAACGAAATGGCAGAAAATGAATGGCCTTGTGATGCTCCTTCCGCATGGATACGAAGGTCAAGGCCCAGAGCACTCCAATGCTAGACCTGAGCGTTTCTTGCAACTATCCGCGGAATACAACATGGTGGTAGCAAATATTACGGAACCATCCAACTTCTTCCATTTGCTTCGAAGGCAGCAAGCTTGGGAATTTAGAAAACCTTGTGTGGTCATGTCTCCAAAGTCCTTACTTCGTCATCCGAAAGTAGTTTCCCCATTGGATGAGTTTACATCAGGTCGATTTAGAGAAGTATTGCCAGATACTACGGTGAAGGCAAAAGAGGTGAAACGAGTAGTGTTGTGTACGGGGAAAGTTTATTTTGACTTGGAAGAAGCTCGAGAAAAAGAAAAAAACACCCAGGTAGCCCTGGTGAGATTGGAGCAGTTGCATCCACTTCCTAAAAAGCAAATCTTCGATGTCCTCAATTCCTACAAAGGAGCAGAGGTAGTTTGGGTACAAGAAGAACCAGAGAATATGGGGTATTGGAACTACTTGCTTCGCTTATTGTACCAGGAGCTCCCTATGCGAGTGATTGCAAGAAAATCAAGCGCTTCTCCAGCCACTGGATACAATAAAGTTCACGTAGAGGAGCAGCGCAATCTAATAGCCCAAGCACTTACCCTTTAGGAAGGGGTAGAAGTAATTCAAATCTGTAAAACACCAAAGAAGCTATTCTTAGGAAAAAATAAAAGACCATGAGCAAAGAAATGAGAGTACCTACCGTCGGAGAATCTATCTCAGAAGTTACCGTAGGACAATGGTTTAAAAAAGACGGGGACCTGGTTCAACTTGACGAAGTGCTCTGTGAATTGGAATCTGACAAGGCTACGTTTGAATTTCCAGCAGAAGGAAATGGTATCCTTCGTATTCATGCGAAAGAAGGAGATACGGTGGAGATAGGCGGGTTAATCTGTACCCTTGAGGAAGCTTCTTCTGCATCCACCTCTGCTTCTGTGTCCGCTCCTGTAGCAGCCCCCCTTGCTCCCGAGACAGCCTCTTCCGAAATCAAGGAGATGATCGTACCTACTGTGGGTGAATCCATCACGGAAGTGACTCTAGCCAATTGGCTCAAAAAGGATGGAGACTTGGTGACCTTGGATGAAATCATTGCAGAGGTAGATTCTGATAAGGCTACTTTTGAACTTCCAGCAGAAGCCACTGGGATTTTGCGACAGGTGGCCAAGGAAGGTGATGTATTGGAAATAGGTGGATTGATTTGCCGAATTGAAGTAGGGGGATCCCTCGCTACTCCGAGTACAGCCACTCCAACTGCTCCAGTAGCCACTCCAACATCTGCCACTGAAAACTATGCCACCGGACATGCTTCTCCAGCAGCTGCAAAGATATTGGCTGAAAAAGGGATTCTTACTACCACTGTAGCCGGCACGGGCAAAGATGGGCGTGTGACCAAAGAGGATGCGATGGGGGCTTCAATCCCCGCAAAAGCTCAGGCCACTTCTACTCCTTCATCCATAGCATCGACAAACCCAGCAGTAGCAAATAGTAGCGCTGGAGCTAGAGGTATTCGACGTGAGAAAATGTCTTCGTTGCGAAAGACAGTATCTCGTCGCTTGGTGGCAGTAAAGAATGAAACAGCCATGTTGACTACCTTCAATGAGGTCAACATGAAACCTATTATGGACCTAAGATCCAAGTTTAAAGATCAGTTCAAGGAAAAGCATGGAGTAGGTCTAGGCTTTATGTCCTTCTTTACCAAGGCCGTGTGTGTGGCCTTGAAGGAATGGCCTGCTGTCAATGCACAAATTGATGGAAATGAGATGGTGTTTCACGACTTTTGTGACATTTCAGTAGCGGTGTCTGCACCGAAAGGTTTAGTGGTACCTGTAATCCGAAATGCAGAGAACCTTTCCTTTGATCAAATTGAAAAAGAGATTGTACGCCTAGCTGGGAAGGCTCGTGACAACAAGCTTTCTATCGAAGAGATGACTGGCGGTACCTTTACCATCACGAATGGTGGGGTATTCGGATCCATGATGTCCACACCAATTATCAATGCGCCCCAGTCAGCAATTTTGGGCATGCACAACATTGTGGAGCGTCCTATTGCCGAAAATGGGCAAGTTGTCATCCGACCAATGATGTATTTGGCCTTGTCTTACGATCACCGGATCATCGATGGCCGTGAGTCTGTTAGCTTCTTAGTTCGCGTGAAGCAACTGCTCGAAGACCCAACGAGATTGATGTTTGGCGTCTAAGGTCCCCAGTTCAAAGTGAATGGACCAAAGATTTAATATGAATTCTGAACGAGGAATATTTTTTAAACTAAATGGATAAAAATGCACTGCTACTAGGATTTGACCGGATGGCAAAAGGCCATGGAAGTAGTTGAAAAATTAGAACTCGAGTTGTCTCACAACCAAAACAGGGTTGTGAGACTCAAAAAAAGTTTGAATAGCTAACCAATGTGTACCTAGTATTTGGTACATAGTACAACGACAAAAAAAATGTACGACGTCATCGTTATCGGATCAGGACCAGGAGGCTATGTAGCCGCTATCCGTGCTGCCCAATTGGGCATGAAAACAGCCCTCGTTGAGAAATATGCTACACTTGGGGGTACCTGCTTGAATGTGGGCTGTATCCCTTCCAAAGCATTACTTGATTCTTCGGAGCATTACCACAATGCGGCCCATACTTTCACTACCCACGGCATCGACATGAAGGGTCTAGCGGTCAACTTGCCACAAATGATAGCCCGCAAAGACGAGGTGGTCACCCAAAATGTGGATGGAATTCAGTTTTTAATGAAGAAAAACAAAGTTGATGTTCACCATGGACTTGGATCTTTTGTGGATGCACATACCGTAAAAGTGACGAAAGAAGATGGCTCCGCAACCGATATTCAAGGGAAAAATATCATCATTGCCACGGGATCGAAGCCCGCTAGTCTTCCATTTATTTCGGTAGATAAAAAGCGCATCATCACTTCGACAGAGGCACTCAAGATGAAGGAAATTCCAAAACATTTGATTGTCATCGGTGGTGGAGTGATCGGCATGGAGCTGGGTTCCGTCTATGGACGATTGGGAGCCAAGGTTTCGGTGGTGGAGTACATGGATTCTATTATTCCTACCATGGATAAGAGTTTGGGTAAGGAACTGCAGAAATCCTTGAAAAAAATTGGCTTTGAGTTTTACCTCCAACACAAGGTGACTGGGGTAGAAAATCGTGGAAAAGAAGTGGTGGTCAAAACAGAAAATACAAAGGGCGAGACTATAGAAATCAAAGGAGACTATGTACTCGTGTCCATTGGAAGAAAACCGTATACCGAAGGTCTCAATGCGGCAGCTGCAGGAGTGTTGCTCAGCGACCGAGGTCAAATTCAGGTAAATGAGCATTTACAAACTGCTGTACCGCATATCTATGCCATTGGAGATGTGGTCAAGGGGGCTATGCTAGCACACAAGGCAGAGGAGGAAGGAGTTTTTGTAGCGGAGACCATTGCTGGGCAAAAGCCGCACATCAACTACCTCTTGATTCCAGGGGTAGTGTACACCTGGCCTGAAGTAGCAGCCGTAGGCTATACCGAAGAGCAACTAAAGGAGCAGGGTAGAGGGTATAAGGTGGGTAAGTTTCCTTTTCTCGCCTCTGGTAGAGCCCGGGCTTCCATGGATACAGATGGGATGGTCAAGATCCTTGCTGATGCGACAACTGACGAGATCCTTGGGGTACATATGATCGGTCCACGTACGGCCGATATGATTGCAGAGGCAGTGGTGGCAATGGAGTTTCGTGCTTCAGCAGAGGACATCGCGAGAATGTCCCACGCACACCCAACCTATACCGAAGTATTTAAGGAAGCATGTTTGGCAGCAACTGCCAATCGGGCCTTACATATCTAAGTGATTGATATTCTTTGTAAAAAGCCATTTTCCCTCAAGAAGATGGCTTTTTCTTTTCCTAAAAATTGACTTAATTTCTTTATGAAGTTGAAAATAGCAATCCTTGGAGCTGGGAATTTGGCTTGGAATTTGGCACCTGCATTGGAAGATGCGGGACATGAACTGACGGAAGTGTATGCTCGAGATATTCAAAAGGCCAAAGAGATTACCGAGCGGGTTTACCATGCAGTCCCAAAAGATGAGTTGGATTTTTCGGAAAGTAAGGCAGAACTATTTATTCTCGCGATCAAGGACGATGCCCTCTCGGCGGTGGCTGATCAGGTAATCCTACCTGAGGGAAGTATTCTGGTACATACCTCTGGAGCAATGCCCATGGAGGTATTGGAGCAGAGTTCTGCTTCCTATGTAGGTGTATTTTACCCCTTGCAATCTTTTACCAAAGGAAAGAAAGTAGATTTTGAGGAGGTTCCATTTTTGCTAGAGTCCGAGGATGAAGGGGCTTTGCAGCTTCTCAAAAAAGTAGCGAAAAGTCTTTCACCTCTAGTGCATATCCTCCGTCATAAAGATAGGGAGGCCGTTCATGTGGCAGCCGTATTTGCAAGCAATTTTACCAACCACATGCTGCGAATTGCAGAGGAGATCCTCCATAGAAAGGGGCTTGATCGGGAAATTATGAAACCGTTGATTATCGAGTCGATTTCTAAAAGTTTGCAACTCGGTGCAAAGAAGGCTCAAACGGGCCCTGCTATTCGTGAAGATTACGAAACACTGGAAGCCCATCATCAATTTTTAAGCTACAACGAGCAGCTAGCAGAAATTTACCGGCTCATTTCTCAGGATATCATTGATAGTTGATTACTCCTTGGTAAGTCGTTTATCGAGTTCCAGTAGCGTGTGTAGCAGTACATTGGCTCCTTTTGCGATGGCTTCTGGGCTGGAGTATTCTTCAGGAGCATGACTAATGCCATCTTTGCTTGGAATAAATATCATGCCCATGGGTGCAATCCGAGCCATTTCTTGCGCGTCATGCCCTGCTCCACTGGGAAGGCTTTTGGTGCTGTATCCCAATTTTTTGGATTGTGCATTTATCACTTCTCGGATCAAAGAATCTGCTAGTGCTGGTTTGCTAGCGACTTCAATGTGTTTGATCGTCAAGGTAGTCCCACTTTCTTCGGCGAGCTGCTTGGCAATAGCTTCCAATTCTGCATAAAGTTTCCAGATCTTTTCAGAAGATAGATCTCGGATCTCTAGGTTGAGTTTTACCTCACCCGGGATTACATTACCTGCCCCTGGAAAGGCTTGAATTTTCCCTACGGTTCCCACTTGACGACCCTCTACTCTTGTGATGACTTCATTTACAGCTAGCGTAAATTTTGCTGCGGGGAGCATGGGATCTTTGCGTACATTCATTGGGGTCGTGCCTGCATGGTTTGCCTTGCCTTTGAAGCTAAATTCCCACCATTCGATGGCCACGATTCCCTCGACTACACCTATGTCTAATTTTTCTGCATCCAAGTTGCCCCCTTGTTCGATGTGTAGTTCAAGAAAGGCTGCGATTGCACCCTTTGGGCGTGCTAAACTTGCAATTTGGCTGGGATCTCCACCCAGCAGGCGTATTCCGTCGGCATGCATGATGCCTGCATTGCTTTGGTCTTGGAGTGCTTGAGCACTTAATCCACCCACTAGGGCTCGGCTTCCAATGACTCCTCCCTCCTCATTGGTGAAGATGATTACCTCCAGGGGATGCTCTGTTTGAATACCGGCGTCTTTCAATGTCCGGACTACTTCTATGGCTCCCATTGCCCCTACGGGACCATCGTAATCTCCTCCATTAGGCACCTCGTCAATATGCGATCCAAGGCTTATCGGTTTTAAGGAAGGGTTTTTACCGGCTTTTCGACCGATGATATTTCCTGCAAAATCTACGCTTACTTCCAAGCCTGCAGCAGTAAGTTGTTCCTTGACAAAAGGCCGAGCAGCAAGGTCATGGACCGAGTAGGCCACCCGGTCTGAACCCCCTTTTTCATTTTTACCATAGGTAGCTAGGGTACTGAGCGATTGAGAGAGGCGCTTGGAATTCACCTGTAGGCTTTGAGAAAAGGAAGTGCCAAGGCTTGCGAAGGCCAATATGAAAGCCAGGAAGAAGTATTTCATAGAATAGGGAGTATAGAGATCGGAAATATCCAAAAAAAAGTCCTTCGAGCGAAGGACTTTCAATTTATTTGAGCCAAGCAAGGCTGACTTCTTCGGGAGCTTTGATTCGGTCTGCCAAGCGCATGTATCGATCTGCAAGGCTAGCCAAATACTCCTGTGCTTTGGCAGCAGCAGTATCTAGTCCAGTAAGGGATTCTACCTTCCAAAAATCCACCAAGTGTTCGATGATTCGTGCATAATCCCAGCCGGTGTAAACGCCTATTTTTTGGGTAATTTCTGAAAAGTCTTTGTAAATGCTTGGACGGCTACTTCCTTCGCCCATAAGGACAGCAGGCATGACGATGTTTTTTCGCATCATTTTTTCAAAAGCTGTGATTGCTCCACTTGGATCGATCTCGAAAATTTTGGACATAAAACTTTTGTAAGCCTTTTCATGTCTCGCTTCGTCTCCAGCAATTGTTTTACAGATTTTTGACAGCACATGGTCTCCCGCTTTGTCTGCAAGTTTGCCAGTATTCACGTGTGAAATCTTAGTGGCACGCTCTTGAAAGGAGGTGTAAATCATGGCTTGGTAGGGGTCAGCGTCTGATTTAGCGTCAAAGCCATTGGTAATCAAGCGGTGAATAGTTTGCTCCACAGCACGCATGTCTATACGACCAGTGAGGTACAAGTACTTGTTTAAGAGGTCACCATGACGATTTTCTTCAGCAGTCCAAGCTTTGGACCAACGTACCCAGCCGGATGGGGAGAGCAGGCTTCGCTCTACATTGATTCCTTCCAACAGGTTGAAATAGGTTTGGTAGGAAGGCAAGGCTTCTTCTGTAACAAGGTTGCCCACCAAAGAAGTTAGCACCGTATCTGGTATGCCTGCTGCGCGTTGCTGAAGTAATTTAACATCTTCCATCGCCTCAGGATTGGAAAAATCTGGTAAAAAATCGGTTGGCTGCCAGCAATCTTCTGGATCTACAAGCACCGTTTCTACTGCATGGCCCACAAAGTCATCCAATTGGGAGATGACTTCCATGTTTTTTTCTAATTCGTAGTTAATTTCTTTAGCGTTCATAGGGTAGGCTTGATTATAGGTAGGGAGGTAACCCATTCCAAAGGTAAAGGAATAAAGTCGAATACTCACCTAGTGATTCCATAGGCGGCGAATTGGATGCAGGGAAGCAAATATGCCTCCCTCATTTCTAACGCATAGAGTGGATGTAGGTAAAAGCTAGTTCAGTACCGAATAGTTCATTAGTAAAGAAAAAGAATAAGTTCTTTTTTAGAATTAATGAAAGAATACAAGCCTATAAATCAACTTTATTGGACTTTCAGCTGTCCGCCAAACTAATCGCTAGCAACTATTTGATTCCTTTTTCAAAGCGCTTATCTTTCCTGTTCTACTACTTCTGATTTATGAACAACCATCTACTTATTGGAATCGCACTACTCGTAGTAAGTTCCGCGACAGCGCAAGAAGCACCCCTCGATTACAAAAAGCTGTCCGATGCAGAACGGCTGCAGGCCGCTCAAAAAATAGCACAAACTACGATTATGGTTGATGGGCATGTAGACCTACCTTACCGAATGAAAGTGGGGGGATTTACCTTGCAAAGGGAGATTTTGGACGTATCCGTGCGTACTCCAGATGGTAATTTTGACTACCCTCGTGCCAAAGAGGGGGGACTCGATGCCCCCTTTATGTCAATTTACATTCCTGCAGGCAACCAGGCTATTCCAGGTGCTTCCAAAGCACTTGCAGATTCTTTGATTTTAATGACAGAAAGATTGGCGGCTACATTTCCAGAAAAGTTTGCCATGGCCTACAGTCCAAAAGATATCGAGGAAAACTTTGCTAAGGGCTTGATTTCATTGCCAATGGGAATGGAAAATGGGGCTGGGATTGAGGATGATTTAAACAATGTGTCCTACTTCTACAAGCGTGGTATTCGCTACATCACCCTTACTCATGGCAAGGACAATCTCATCGGCGACGCGAGTTACGATACCACCGCCACTTATGGCGGCCTCAGTGAGTTTGGGGAAAAGGTAGTAGCCGAAATGAATCGGGTAGGTATACTCGTTGATTTAAGTCATGTCTCTGATCATACTTTTCGAGATGCCCTTGCTATCAGCAAAGTGCCGGTCATTGCCTCACATTCCTCAGTTCGAAAATTTACGCCTGGCTTTGAACGTAACATGAGTGACGAACTTATTCAGGCCCTTGCCAAAAATGGAGGGGTGATGCTTATTAATTTTGGAGGAACCTTTATTGATTCTGCCTATGCTTCGGGTGCAAACAAAGTTCGAGAACATGTAGTCAACTGGCTTGCAGAAAATAACCTTTCACGAAGAGATCCTGAGGCTCAAAAGTATATTCAAGACTATACGGATTTACATAATCCTTTTCCAACCGTATCGCGCGTAGCAGATCATTTCGATCACGTCGTTGAACTGGTTGGAATAGACCATGTGGGCTTGGGATCTGATTTTGATGGCGTGGGGGACTCCCTTCCTACAGGATTAAAGGATGTGTCCATGTTTCCCAATCTTTTCGCAGAGCTATTAAAAAGAGGATATTCAAAAGAAGACATCGAGAAAATTTGTTACAAAAATATCTTTCGGGTATGGCAAGCTGCTTCGGTTTATGCGGATAGTCAGCGCTAGGAATTTTTACTAGGTTTTATAGAAGCTCAAGGATGGTTCAAAGAGCTTAGTGCTAAATGTACCCTTCTAGTCAAGAATTTAGTCACTAGTCTATTTAGTTAGTTCGTTTTATTCTAGGTTTTCTGCCAAAATTTCATGTTTAAAGTCAATTTTTGGTCTTTTTAGGACAGAATGGCTGAAATGCTAGTTTGGAGGCCAATTTGTTGCTTGGGTTACAGCTAGCGCAAGGAAAACTAACCCAAACCAAACAATGGATTTTAAGCAGTTTACCACCAAATCCCAGGAGGCAATTCAAAAAGCAGCAGAACTAGCTGTTTCTTCTGGTAGTCCAGCCATTGAGACGGCTCACTTGTTGAAAGGAATCTTGTTGGAGGACGAAAATGTCTCTCCATTCCTTTTGAAAAAGTTGGGTGCTAACCAGCAACTTTTAAATCAAAAACTGGAAGAGCAGCTCCAGAAATTCCCTAAGGTAAGTGGAGGAACTACCCAACCTTACTTGTCTGGGGCTACAAATCAGGCCTTAACTAAAGCGAAGGAGTATTTGAAAACTTTTGGGGATGCCTATGTGGCCCTAGAGCATTTGCTTTTGGCAGTTTTGTCTGGGAACGATGCCGTGGCTCAGCTGTTGAAGAATCAAGGAATTACTGAAAAAGCGCTTATTGAAGCGATAAATCAACTCAGAAAAGGAACTAAAGTGACCGATCCAAACGCAGAGAGTACCTACAGAGCCTTGGAAAAATATTCCAAGAACCTCAATGAAATGGCCAAGAAAGGAAAAATTGATCCGGTGATTGGTCGTGACGAAGAGATCAGACGGGTGTTACAGATTCTGGCTCGCCGAACCAAGAATAACCCGATTCTGTTGGGTGAACCGGGAGTGGGGAAGACGGCAATTGTAGAAGGATTGGCGCAACGCATCGTCTCTGGGGATGTGCCAGAAAATTTGAAGTCCAAAACACTTATATCTCTAGACATGGGCCTACTCGTAGCAGGAGCCAAATACAAGGGGGAATTTGAGGAGCGACTCAAGTCGGTGATCAAAGAAGTGACAGATGCAGATGGGGAAATCATCTTGTTTATTGATGAGATTCATACGCTAATTGGTGCGGGAGGTGGAGGCGAGGGAGCCATGGATGCAGCCAACCTTCTCAAGCCTGCACTGGCACGTGGGGAATTGCATGCTATCGGAGCTACTACGTTGAAAGAATATCAAAAGTACATCGAAAAGGACAAAGCGTTAGAACGTCGCTTCCAGTCCGTAATCGTGGACGAACCTGATGCAGCCGATGCAATTTCCATTCTGAGAGGAATCAAGGATAAGTACGAGTTACACCATGGAGTTAGGATCAAGGACGATGCAGTGATTGCAGCAGTGGAACTTTCGCAGCGCTACATTAGCGACCGTTTTTTGCCAGACAAGGCCATCGACCTGATGGATGAGGCTGCAGCCAAGTTGCGCATGGAAATTGACTCTTTACCACAAGAGCTAGACGAATTGAACCGTCGGATTATGCAACTTGAGATTGAACGCGAGGCCATTCGACGTGAAAATAACAAGGATAAAGAGGTAGTATTGAGTAAAGAACTAGCCGAACTTGGTGAGAAAAGGCAATCCGTGAAGGCCAAGTGGGAGAGTGAAAAAGGGGTGATTACCGGTATTCAACGAGAAAAAGAGGATATTGAAAAACTCAAACTAGAGGCAGAACAAGCGGAGCGAGCAGGAGACTTTGGGAAAGTAGCAGAGATCCGGTATGGAAAGA
>Ga0181559_10002711_pt1 | contig 17526 bp, 6 predicted proteins | sample 011ome_21_FD_133752 | JGI IMG/M metagenome (GOLD analysis project Ga0181559, IMG submission 133752) | Coastal salt marsh microbial communities from the Groves Creek Marsh, Skidaway Island, Georgia - 011508AT metaG (megahit assembly) | ecosystem: Environmental > Aquatic > Marine > Intertidal zone...
AGTTCCCGTCGCACGCGACGATGTTCTGGTGCGCGCGGTGCTTGGCGTGCGGAGGCGCCGGCGCCGGGGGGATCGGCGGGGGAGGCGCGGCGGGAGGCCGCGCGACGGCGGAAAACCCCGGAAGCCAGACTCCGCGCTCCGCGGACGAAACCGCCGCGTCCGCCGCCGGAGCCTCCGGCGGCGGGCTCGGCGGCGGCGGCGGCGGCGGCGAACGCGTCTCGTGGTGGTGTATGAGCGCGTCAGACCAAGGCGGCGGCGCCTCGTTGGCGAGCCTCGCGCGCCTCCGCTCCTCGGCGAGGACGGCTTCCCGGGAGTTCGCGGGGAGGCCGTCGGCGGCGGCGGCGAGGCAGCGCCCGGGCGCCGTCGCGGCGTCCGCCCCCCCCGCGGCGCAGAACCCGCACGCCACCGCCAGGCACTCGCGGCAACTCGCCGCCGCCGCGCACGCGCCGCCGGGCACCTCCGAGACGGGCGCGGAGGTCCCGCGCTCGAGGTCGTAGAAGACGGCGGCGAGCGCGCCGAGCGCGGCGGCGCACGCCAGCGCCGACCCGAGGAACGCCGGGCGCCTGCCGAGGGCGTCCGCGGCGTACGCGCCGGCGAGCGAGCCGAGGACGCACGCGAACGCCACCGCGATGGCAATGTGCCGCGCGTTTTCCTTCCCGGCGACGCCGGCAGCCTGCGCGACGTGCGCGCCGTAGTACGCGAGCGCCTGCGCGCCGACCAGCTGCTGAGCCGCCTGCGCCGCCGCCGCCAGCCGCAGCCGGGGGCGCAGGTCCTCTCGGGTCGCGACGCGCCGGAGCGACCGAACCGACCGCCGCGCGAACGAGAACCATCCCCGCGGGCGAGCGTCGCTCTCGTCTCGGCTCATCTCCGAGTCATCGTCGTCGTCGTCGTTTGCTCCCGGCATCAATCCAACACTGCCGTCGTCTCCGTCCCCCGAGACCCCCGAGACCCCCGAGACCCCCGAGACGCCGTACCCCGCGCCCGGGACCCTCGGGGGTTTCCTCGCCGGCGTCTCGAGGTCCGCCAGGCTCACGCCCGCGCGCCGCGCGACGGCGCGCGCCTGCCGGCGCAGCCCCTTGTTCGCGAGCCACGCGGGCGACTCGGGCACCCAGAACATGCCCGCGGCCTGGACCGCCGCGGGGATCGCGGTGGCGCCGAGCGAAACGCGCCACAGGCTGCCGTCGTCCGCGTCGCGCGGCGCGAGGATTCGCGCCGCCAACGCGCCCGCCGCCGCCGCCGCGGCGTCGGCGGCGACGACGCCGCCGCGGATGTTTCTCGGCGCGAGCTCGAGGAGGAACGCCGGCGCGTTCGCGGCGCTCGCGCCCGAGGCGAGCCCCGCGACCAGCCGCGCGAGCGCGAGCGTGAGCGCGCCCGGCGCGCTGAGTGCGAGGCACGCGCCCGCGACGAACAGCGCGTCGCACACGAACGCGACGCGTTTGCGGCCGAAGGCGTCGCTGGCGACGCCTCCGAACGCCGCTCCGGCGAGCGCGCCCAACGCGGCGACGCCCGGCGCGGTGTAATCGAGCCACCGCCCGGCGGAGAACTCGTCACGCGCCTGCGCGACCGCGGTCGCGGCGACGACCGCGTCGTACCCCCTGGCGAAGCCACCGAGGCTTGCCACGAGGGCGAGGCGCGCCAACTCCACGCCGCGACGCAGGGGCGCGTCCAACGCATCCTCGACTTGCGCGTCCTCGACCCTGTCACTCGCGTTTAGAGGTCTCATGGCTTCCCAGCCTGAACTGGACGTCGCGCCTTCGTCCCCGCGTGGACGCCTCCGTTCGTCGCGACGCACCATCGCGCCCCCCGGCCTCGACGCTCGAGACCGAGACCCCGCGAGGCGGCGGACTCTGAGGAAAATCGGTGCCGAGCGGCGAACGAAAGCAAAAGGAAAACCAACAATCTGGATCTGCCGATTTTTGTGAAATCTCGGTCTGCTGTGCTGGACATTTCGATTATTTTTGTGCGACTGCTTTCTCATACACACTTTCCGAAAGCTTTTCCGGGAAGACGCTCAGCCAATCAACGCGAGAGAATCAGAGATGGTGGGGTGGGTTGAAGCAGTCAGTTTGCGTTCCAGCAGCGCTCAACACCGGGCATTCCCTTGGCGCGTGACGCCTCGGATTCGTGGGAGAGCCCTCGATCGCGATCGAGATGGCTACGTCAGCGTGCGCGTCGGCCTGCGCGGCCGTCGCGAGCGGGCGCGCTCGCGTTCCCCCCGCCAACGGGCGCGGCGCGAGCGGCACCCCGACGTGCTCGTCTCGGAGGACGATGGCATCGGCAGGCCCCGCGACCCCCGGTTCGCGAACGTCGCGTCTCGCCCGTCACGTCGCGTTCGTCTCCGCGGACGGCGGCGCGCTGGATGAGCCGTCCCCGGCTTCGGTCGGCGAGCCGTCCACGGCGTCGTCCTCCACCGCCACGCGGTCCTCCCCGGCGTCCGCGGCGTCGGCGGATTTGGCGTCGATCCCCGCGATGCCCCCGTCGCAGCTGGACGAGGACTACCTGATGGGCTCGCGCGCCGAGCGCGAGCAGTGGTTCCCGGTGGCGTTCGCGGCGGACCTCGGCGAGGGTACCATGATTCCCTTCGACCTGTTCAACGTGCCGTGGGTGGCGTTCCGGGACGAAAACGGGCGCGCGGGCTGCGTGAAGGATGAGTGCGCGCACCGCGCGTGCCCCATCTCGCTGGGGAAGCTCGTGGACGGGAAAGTGCAGTGCCCGTACCACGGCTGGGAGTACACCACCGGGGGCGAGTGCGTGAAGATGCCCTCCATCAAGAAGCTGCTCCCGGACGTCTTCGTGGACGCCGCGCCCGTGGTGGAGCGCGACGGGCTGATTCGCGTCTGGACGGGGAAGTGGAGCGACGACGCCGGCGCGCAGCGCGACGCGATGCGAAAGCTGGACGAGCGCGCCCTCGCCGCGCCGGACGGGTTCGCGACCATGGCGGAGGTCACGGTGGAGTTGCCCATGGAGGCGGACGAGGTCATGGAGCGTCTAATGTGTAGCGCGGGGCGCGCCGAACGAGCCCCCGAGGTGGACTTCACGCGCATCGACCCCGAGATTTCCGACGACGTCTTCCCCAAGATGATTGCGAGCGCGTTGCGGTCGCTGCGCGCGGCGGCGCCGCGAGAGACGCGGTTCCTCCCGAGCCGCGTGCTGGAGTCGCGCGTCGCGCTGGAGGGCGGGCCGGGGGACTGGAACATCCACCAGATGCACGCGGTGCTCCCCGCGAGGCCGGGGCGGTGTCGCGTGCTGTTCCGCATGTCCACCGACTTCGTGCTCCTGCCGGGCGTGGCGAGGTCCGTGGGCGGGCGCGTGTGGAGCGCGTTGGCGGAGATGGTGCTGCACGAGCAGCTGGAGGAGGCGCGCGCGGGGGGGGGGGACGCGGGGCAGGCGGCGGAGCGCTATCGGTCATGGATGCGAGAAGTGTCCCCCGACTGATGCGTCGAGTCGCGTGTTTTTGGAACGCGAAGAACGCTAGCCCGCGGGGCTCGATGTAATACGAGACGTAACCTAACACATACCTATAATATGTATTCTGGATTTCAATCGGGGCGAGTCATCGCGCGCTCGTCATCGCGCGCTCGACTCGTTCTTCTCCGCCTGTTCCACGAACGCCCGGAGTTTCGGGACGAGCGCGGACCCGAGAAGTGTCTGCAGCGGGTGGTACACCAGCACGGGCAAGCAGAACCACACCAAGTCGGGGGACCCGCCGAACAGCGCCTTGATGAGCGGCAAACCGAAGGCGAGCGTTTTCTGCGAACCCATGAACGTCGCGGCGACGACGTCTTTGCGCGCTAAGCCGGCGGCTCGCGCGGCGACGAACACGCACGCCTTGTACCCTGTGAGGAGCAAACACAACGTAAAGGTCAACACCGTGACCTGACTTCCCGAAACCCCGAACCCGGACTGAAACGTGTTGCAGAACGTGTTGTACACGATGCTCAGGATGATCAGGTCGCTGCCGAGTTTCAGCCTAGCCTTCACGGACTTCGCGGCGAGCGACGCGCCGAATGTCGGGGACGCGCGGATCATCATCCCCACCAGCACGGGGAGCAGCACCGAGTACGCCAGCTTGCTTACGCTCGCGGCCACCCCGCCCCCCGCGGCGCCCGCCGCGGTGGCGGCCGCGGCGTCGGATCCCAGGTAGAAGAAAATGAGCGCCGGCGCGACGACGACGCCGGCGAGGTTGCTGAAGACGGCGTGGAAGATGGCGACGGCGACGTTTCCGCCCGCCGCGTTCGTCAGCGCGACGCCCGTGCCTATGGTCGTGGGCAGGCACGCCAGGACGATCAGGCCGTTCACGAGCTGGGGGCTCATGATCCCGAGCGCGGTGAGCGCGGGCGCGATGCCGAACGCGGTCACCAGACCCGCGAACCCGAACACGAAGAACTGGATCAGCGCGTTCGCCCCGACGTTGGTCACCGCCGACCGCAAGTCGTCCAGCGGAAGCGAAAGGCCCGAGATGAGGAACATCAGACGCACCGCGAGCTTGTTGATGGTCACCTCCGGCTTCAGAGGCCCGCCGTTCGCGCCGATCGACGGGTGCGCCGCCGCGACGAACACGCACGCGAACATGCCGAGCAGGAAGTAGTTGGCCTTTGCGAACGCGGCGACGGACGCGATCGGGGACGGCGTGCTTTCGGCATCGGCAGCCACGTCGGAGCCCTTCCCGGCGGCGACGACGCACGACGCGCCGCGGCGACTCGAGGGGGCGGCCGGCGTGACGCGCCTCGACGTACCACCACTCACGCGCGAGCTCGGCGAACGCGCGCCCTGAGGGCGCGAAAGCGCGACGCACCGGGGTCGAACCCGGGACCCTCCGTTCGGGTTCCCGAAAGCCGGCACTCCGAAACCCGACCGCGACGAGATTTCGTTCGCGACGCACGCCGCAGGTCGCGAGGCGAACGGGGCGCGCGCATTGCGAGCGGACGATCCGCGATGGCGGACAGTCGGTCGCGAACGCGCCGCCGAGGCGAGCGACGCGAGGGAGGGCATCGCCACGTTCGCCGGGCAGTGTGCGGAAACCTGTCGTGGTTGTCGTGGATTTCTCTCCTCGTATAGTACTCGACAAAGACGGTTATTTCGAAGCCCCTCACGCAAACGGGTCGCGCGCGGTGTCGCCGCCCGGCATGCGCGGACGGTAGCGATGGGTCTGCTCACCTCCCTGCTCTTCGCGGGCCCTCTGTCGATGCTGTACGGCGCCAAGTCAGAGGGAGGCATCAAAGGAAGCGTGGGTCGCATGAAGGAGTACTTCACCGACCAGGGGTTGACAGCGGCGGACTTGCCAGCGGCGCTCATCTTCCACGAGGCCATAAGCGTCGGGTTCGCCGCGTTCACGTGGTCCGCGTGTTACGGGATCCAGCCGAGCGTGACGATCGCCAGGCCCATGGCCGGTCTGCCCGGGGCGAGCAAAGTCGCGGGAGCGTTCGACCGGGCCCTCGCCTTCTCGGACAAGAAGGTGGCCGGCATGAAGTGGCTGAAGAAGGTCCCTGTCGTGAAGCACGCCACGCCGCGACGTTTGACGGTTTCGCTCGCGGAGTCGCTGGTGTTCCGGGGATCGATCAAGCCGATCACGTTCGGGGTGAAGCTCTACGTATCGTACAAGTTCGTGGTTTGGGGGAAAAACAGGACGAGGGCCTCGAGGCCGGCGTGTTTGAGTCTCGCGCTGCCGCCGAGCGAATCGTAGAAACACTCATCACATCCTACGCCGACCACGAAGAGCTCGAAGAAAAACGCTGCAAATGTTCCTTTTGTCAAATTGCCTCCTCCACTTCTCCGAGCGCGTGCGCGCCGGGTGCGGCGTCGTCCCGCGTCGCGGCGTTCGCACCGCGCTACGCTTCACCTGACGGCGTGTGAGCACGTCCGCGAACTTTTGTAGGGCCGACCCGCGGGTCCGTGGGCCGGGGACGCGCAGATGGTGGACCCCGGGAATGGCGGCAACGACGCGCACGCCAGTTTTCGGTCCGCGCACCTGCCTTTCGAGCCCCGGCCCGCGATGGCGCCGGTTCCGGAACCGCACCCCGAGGTCCAGCAGCAGCGAGACAACGTCGTGGTCCTCCTCGGCGTGTCCTGCATCGCCGCGTGCTGCATGTGCTGGTTCCTCGAGCACCTCGCGTTTTTGTTACGCCCGCTGGTGTTCGCCGTGGGCCTGAGCCTCATCCTGCGCCCGTTCGTGGACTTCGTCTCGGACGCGCGGTACCAGAAGCACAAGCTCCGCGTGTGGAACGCCCGCCCGCCCTGGCACCCGCGCGTGCTGATCATCCCGCGGCTCATCGCGCTGCCCGTAGCGATCGCGACGCTGGTGCTCGTCAGCGCGTCGTTCCTCTGGGCGCTGTACCTCAGCGAGGAGTGGATCACGCAGCACTGGCAGACGAAGGAATGGAACGACCGGTTCATCGCGCGCGTCAACGAGCTCGCTGACTTCACGGACAAAATCGCGCTGCGCATTCTCAGGGAGAACGACTTCGCGCTCGCGTCGTGGCACACGCTGCAGGACCAGGCGGAGATCACGCTGAAGGACGAGTCGTTCTGGACCTCGTTCGCGAATAATCTGTTCAACTACCTCGGCGACATCGCGATTTGCATGTTCTACGTGGTGTTCCTGTTGGCGCCCCCGCGGACGCCCGCGCGTCTGCAGTCCACCATCGTGCGCAGAATACACGCCGCGGTGAAACGGTTCGTGATGATCATGGTGGCGCTCTCCGCCGTGCGCGCAACGCTCGTGGGGCTGCTGATCTGGGCCTGCGGCATTCCCTTCTCGCTCGCCGTGTCCATCACCGTGGTGTCGTTCTGGCTCTTCTTCATCCCCAACCTGGGGAGCTTCGTCGCCGCCGCGGTCCCGCTGCCGCTGTTAGTGCTGCTGCCGGACCTAACCACGACGCAGAGGTGGTGCGGGTTCTTCATCCCCGGCTTCGGGAGCTTCCTGGTGGGGGACATCTTAGGGCCGGTGTGGTACCGGAAAGGCCTGGACATAAACGAAGTGGTCATCCTGCTGAGCCTGGTGTTCTGGTTCTCGGTGTGGGGGTGGGTGGGCGCGGTGCTGGCGGTGCCGATCATGTGCACTTTGAAGATCGTCATGGAGGGCATCCCGCACGCTGGCGCGCACGCGGTGGCGCGCATGATGGCCCCGACGTACGAGTTCCCGCGTGGCGCGGAAGAGGACGGGGGGGAGTGGAGCGACGACGAGGCGACGCCGGCGGTTTCCGTCGCCGGCGACGGGGCGGAGGTGGATACCGGGGCCGGGACGCGGCAGCGGCGGCGGTGGCGGCGCCCCGGCTGGATCGAGTCGGGGTACAGGAAGGTGCTCGAGTCCGAGTGGTTCAACAGCATGAGGGGCACGGAGACGCCCGCGCGGCGGCGCAGGCGGGACGGAGGCCCGGACGAAGACGACCAGGACACGGGGAGGGCGCCCCTGTTGCGGCGGGGAGACGAGACCTTTGAGACGTGAGACACTTTTTTTTTGAAAAACAAAAAGTAGCTACTACTTTGTCGACGACTTCTCTCCGCACACGCCGCGCATCGCGAGCCAAGGCGGGCACGATCCCTGCGCGTTCCACGGCGCGCCGTCCAGAAAACGCGCGTCGTCCCCCTCGCGCCTCTCGCAGAGCGGCGCGTCCGGCTCGACGAGCCCAGTCGCCGCGCGGAAGAGCATCTCGTCCAGATACAGGCGCGGCGCCTCGGAACACGGCGTCTTCATCTTCGTCTTCGAAGCGCCGCACGGCGCGCCGGCGGGCGCCGCGCGGTCGTTCCAGAGCAGCTTGTACCTGGCGGCGTCCATGCGCGCGCGCAGCGCGTCCACCACGCCCTCCGGGAGCGCCAGGACAGCCTCTGCGACGCCCTTCGGGTCGCGCGCGAACGTCTCCTCCGGGACCTGCAGGATCATGGCGCGCCAGTCGATCGCCCAGCGGAACGGCAGGTACCGCGCGATGTCGTCGCTCACCACAACCGGAACGCACCCGGCCGCGACGGCGTCGAAGATGCGCCGACTCGTCGGGTTATCGCCGCGAGGGACCCAGCAGAACGTCGAGGAAAGCATACCCTCCGCGTACCCGCGTACCCGACCGCCGCTCTTCGAGGACCGCTTTTTTCCGTTCTCTTCGTCTCCTCCGCTCGCGCCCGACGACGACAGAAAAATCTCGTGGCCCTTCTCGCCGACCAGCGCCTCGAGAGCGACGCGCGCCTCCGTCAGCCTGCCCAGGCTCCCCTCCATCCCGCGCTCGCCCGTGCCCTTGAAGAACGTGCTCCACCCGCCGACGTCCTTCGCGGCGTAGTCCACCTTCCCCCCGCTCCGCAGGAGCGCCGCCGCGACGGCGCTGTGCGTCGCGAAGGGCACCGTCGCCGCGACGCTCGGCACGCTCGGCCCGCCGTCGTCGAAATCCGTCACCGCCGTCACGGCGCCGCCGCCCAGCGCGTCCGCCACGGCGACGCTCATCCTCAGATCCTCCGCGACGTCTTCTTTGCCGAACATCCACTCCGAGGGCAGCATGAACAGGAACTTCTTCGTTTTCTTCGTTTTCTTCGAACCCGTCTCCGCCGCGGCGCGCGCCGCGCGCAGGCGACGCCCCGCCTCTGCCACTACTTCGGCGCCCTTCTCGTCCCCGCCCATCTCCGCCCACCAGGCGTCCATCTCCGCCCAGCCGTCCCCGGCGCGTGACGTCCCAGCCGCGTGCGTGGCGTGCCACGCGAACTTCGCCGCGAAGGGGCTCACGTCCACCAGCGAGTCGGTCACGACCAGCAGGTCCGCGTCCTCGGGGGCGGCGACGCGGCGCGGGTCGGCGCGCAGCGGCGCGCGGAGCCACTCGGGGTACATGAACTGCGCGGGTGTTGTTTTCGCCGCGAGCACGTCGTCGTCCGGGGGGTCGAGCGTGTACTCGGAGTCCCCCCGCGCGCTGAACGGCGACCGCGCGAACATGTCGAAGGCGTAGAACGTGGCGTCCGCGGTCGCCGCGCGGACGCGCGACTCGCACGTCGAGCCCTCCCCCTTCGAGGCGCCCGAGGCTTTCCCCAGAGACGCGAGCGCACGCGCGGGCGCGTCCGCGCCCGTCGCGAGCGCGACGACGGCGGCGAGCGCCACGAGCCCCGCGACGAATCCCGCGGCGGCTCGAGGCTGACGATGCCGCGAGGCGCCGTCGCCGGCGGCGAGCCCGCCGACGAGCGGCACGCGCTCCAGACGGTCGCTCGCGACCATCGCGCGCGCGAGCGAGAAATGGCGTCGGACGAGGTGTTACTCGCGCTTCGATTATTGCAAGCGCATGCGCGAGGAAATTTTGCCGACTTTTCATCGGTTGGCCACCGGTCAGAGCGATCAATCGCTTTATTGGATGGGTCGATTTCATCGGATAACCGATCAACGCGATTGAAGCCAGGGTGGAAAAAATCTGGCGCGAAACTGAATCTGGCCGACGCGTTCGGCGACGCCAAGGCTACGTGTCAAAACCAGGCGCGCCGTTTGGAAGAACGCGGCGTCATCAGATCGACACTCTCGATCGCGCGGACCACCCTCGCGATGCCGGCGGCCATGTTCGCCGCGGCGCACCTCGCGCCCGCTGCGGCGCATCGACAAAGCGCCCACGGGGTGACCCGCGCGGCCGTGTATCGCGCCCCCCCCCGCGCGCGCGCCCTCCCGTCCTCGCGCGCCGGCCGAGATTCGGTGAAGGCTCGCGCGTGGTGGAAGTTCGGCGGAGGCGCGGAGGCTGCGGAGGACACCGAGCGGGCCGCCGCGCCCGCCGAGCCCTCCGGGACGTCCGCGAAGAAGACCATCGACGCGCTCAGCGCGCTCCTCGGCGAGGAGGACGCGGAGGAAGAGGAGCGCAGGCGCGAGGAGGAGGCTGACTTGGCTCGCGCCGCGGCGCAATCGCGCCTCGAAGCCGCCAAAGCCGCGAAGAGCGAGCGCCTCAAGACGTACCTCTCCGCGTCCACCGCGACGCTGCGCGCGCAGCAGCTGCAGATGCTGTTCCTGGACATGCCCATCGTCCCCCCGTTCATGCAAGGCGCGTTTCTCTCTGCGGGTAAAGACGCGCGAACGGAAACGAGCTCTCCCGACGCCTCCGTCCTCGCGCCGTACGACGGCGCGTGGTTCGACGCGAACGTCGACGAAGCCGCCGCGGGAATCTCCCTTGTGTCCTCGCCCGTGGACTCCAAGGCGCGCACGGAGGAGCTCTTCGGCGAGGACCTGACCCCAGCGTTCGTGGCGTACGACGGCGAGAAACTGCCGGGCGAGTTCTCCGTGCCGATCGTGCCGTACCCGTACGTCTGCCTGCCCGGCTCGCGCGCTCGGCTCAACCTGTTCGAGCCGCGCTGGCTGACGCTCTTCGCCAAGCTGCTGGCGGCGGAGGGGTCCGACGGCGCGACGCTGGAGGGCGCGCGGGACAACAACCGGATCGACCTGGGGCGGAACCCCTCTGTTCGAGCGTACGAGGCGGACGACGACGGGACGTACGACATCGTCCCGGGCAAAGGGCGGTTCGACGAGACGCCCTTCGTCGGCGCCGGCGCGTACGGGTCGCTGTTCCGCCGCGCGGACGGGAAGCTGGCGGGCGTGGGCACGCTGATGCGCGTCGAGGCGCACGACGTGGTGGTGGACGGGCAGCTGCTCTCGGTGTACGCCAAGGGCACGTCCAGGTTCAGGGTTCTGCGCGTCAGGCAGGCCAACCCGTACATCGTGGTGGACGCCGTGCCCATGAAGGACGACGCCATCGAAGGGCGTCTCGTCGGAGAAGGCGCTTTCGACGGATCAAACGAAAGCGAGGCGCGCGAAAACGAAAACGCGAAAGTCGCCAACAACATCGTCGCCGGCGCGGCGACGGAGGCGGCGGAGGCGGCGTCTGGAAAGGCGCTCGCGTCGCTCGACGCCGTGCTGGGCACGAGGGACGAGCAGGAGCCGACCGCTGATAAAAGCGCTCTGGATGACTCATCCGCGGCGAGCTCCCGCGACGCCGCGCCCGCGCTGGAGAGCGCGAAGGGCCTGGCGCGGACGGTCGAGCGCCTCATCGCGTCGGACCCGTACTACAGCGAGGCGGTTGGCTTGGACGAGGCGTGGCGGGACACGTCGCTGCGGCGCGACGTTTTTGAGATGTCCGACTTCGAGGTGGCCAACGCGATGCTGTACGCGACGCCGGAGCTGGCGCTGGCGATCCTGGCGTGCGAGGACGACGCCAAGAGGCGCGCGCTCACCGAGACCGTCGCGTCGGGCATGGAAGCCGCCGTGGCGGCGGGCCTGACCCCCCGCAAAGCGCGCCTCTTCAAGTCGCTCGGCGCCTTCGCCGTTTTGTTCGCGTTGGGGTTCGGCGTCGCCTGCGCGCGCGACCTCGTCGAGGCGAATTGGCCGCAGTGACCGACGACGGCGAGCGTTTCTTCGCGAAAACACCGGGACAAGTGGGAAACGGAAAACATAGCTATGCAGTCCTTGTAACAGTACCATGTTCTATTGTAACTAGCTAGCTACTCTTCGTCGTCACTTGGTGAGCTCGGCGAGCGCCGTCGCGAGCGCCGCCTCGGCGACCCGCAGGCCGTCCGCCGGGTCCCCGTCCGCCGGGTCCGCTCCGCGCGCCCGCTCCAGCGCCTCCCTGTCCCTGAGGAACCGCCGCTCCGTTTTCCCCGCGGGGTCGCCTCGAGGCACCGAAGTCGCCGTCGCCTCCTCAAACGCCGCGCGCTTCAAGTCGCGGTTCGCGCGCGCCAGCGTCGCCTCGCGCCGCCGCGCCGCGGCGAGCTCGGCGCGCGCCGCGTCGCGCTGGCGCGCCAGCTCCGCGAGCTTGCGGCGCGGCGAGACGCGCCCATGCGCCTGTGCGCCTGTGCGCCCGTGCTCCGCCGAAGCCGGAGTCGTCCCGCCCGCGCCGCGCTCGGCCGCCATCGACCCGAGCGCGGCGAGCACGGCCGGGCCGACGGCGACGCCGTCGGCGACGCCGTCGGCGTCGCCCGACGCCGACCCGGAGTCTGCGTCCGAGTCCGAGTCCGCCGCCGCGCCGCCGACGTCATCCGCCGACGCCAGCGGCGTGCTGGGCGAGCGCGGGCGGCCCGCGGCCGCTCCCGCGCGGAGCGCCTCGCGCAGCGCCGCGCGCGTCTCGCGCAGCGCCGCGCGCGCGTCCGCGAGCTCGCCGGCGACGTCCGAGACGCCGGCGGCGGCCTCCTCGAAACTGCCCGCGAAGCTCGGCGCGACGCGCGGCGGCGGCGCCGTCGCCGTCGACGACGCGCCGGCGCTCGGCTTGAACGAATCGATGACTGATCGCGCCTCGCGCAGATCCGCCTCCAGCCGCGCCTTGATCGTGTCGCGCTCGTGCTCGGCGTCCCGCGCCGCGCCGGCGGCGCGCGCCACCGCGCGCGTCGCCTCGTCCAGCTGCGTCTCCGTCGCCTCCGCCGCCGTGCGCGTCTCCTCGCGCTCGCGGCGCGCGGCGTCCAGCTCGCTCCCGAGCGCCGCGAGCCGCGCCTCGGCGTCGGCGAGCGCGGCGCGCGCCGCCGACGCGCCGTCGCGCGCCGCCTCGAACTTCGAGCGCGATTCGCGCTCGCGCGACCGCGATGCCGCGGCATCCTCCGCCGCGCGCGCGGCGCGCGCCTCGGCGTCGGCGGCGCGCGCCTCGAAACGCGCCGACGCCGCCTCGACGTCCGCGCGCGCGCGCGTCTCGGCGGCGGAGGCGGCCGCCTCCGCCGACGCCGCCTCCGCCTCCGCCGTCGCCGCGCGCTTCTCCGCATCCGCGAGCTTCGAGGCGACGCGCGCGCCAGCCTTGGCTCGCGTCTCCGCGGCGTCCGCCGCGGCGCGCGCCGCCGCCTCCTTGGCTGACGCCAGCGCGGCGACGAGCGCGGCGGTTTCTGCGCGCGCGGCTTTCTGCCGCGCCGCCGCCGCCTTGGACGCCGCCGCTGCGCGCCGCTCCGCGCCATCCGCGCGCGTCTCGGCGTCGCGCGCCAGCCTGCCGGCGGTGTCCAGCGCCGCCGCCGCCTCCGCGGCGTCCGCGCGCGCCGCGCGCTCCGCCTGCTCGCCCGACGCGACGAGCGCGTCCGCGTGCGCCTCCGCCTCGCCGGCGCGCGCCTCCGCCGCGGCGGCGTCGCGCGCGGCGTCGCGCGCGGCGCGCTTGAGGCTGCGCAGGAGCTCCATGGGCGGCGTCTCGGCGGCGGCGTCCGCCGCCCACGCCGCGGCGTCCGCGCCGCTGCCGCCCGCCAGGGAGGGCTTCTCGAAGCGCACGGCGTACCACGCGGGCGTGCCCACGACGGTGGGCGAGACCACGCCGCCCCGGGGCGATTGCGGCGATTGCGGCGACTCTGGCGACGCCGGCGACTGCGGCGACTGCGACGACTGCGGCGGCGCCGGCGCGCGCGTCTCCGAGGAGGAGGCGCGTATGACGTCGAACCCGCGCTCGACCCAGGCGTTGACCTGCGCGGCGAGGTCCACGCACCGCGCCTCGGAGGACTCCAGCCGGCTGCGCACGGCGTCCGCCTCGAGGCGCGCGGCGGCGGCGTCGGCGCGCGCGTCATCCCGCGCCGCGCGGCATCGCGTCAGCTCGGCGAGTGCGACGTCTCCCGAGGCTTCCGCGGCGGCGACTTGCGTCTCCGCGTCTCGCGCGCGCGTCTCCGCGGAGGCGAGCGACGTCGCCAGACGTCGCGCGCGCGTTTCCAAAGCCTCCAGGCGCTCGGCGTCGTCCGCGCCGCGCGTCGTCGCGCGTTCAGATTCCGCTCGAAGCCTCTCCGCCAGCCTCTGACTTTCGTCGCGCGCCGTCGTCGCCGCGAACGCGTCGTTCAAAGCCGCCGTCAGCGCGACGTCCGCCTCGCGCAGACGCTCGGCCAGCGCCGCGTTTTGACGCTCCAGCGCCGCGCGGCGCGCGCGCGCCGCGCGCGGCGACTCGGCGCCCGCCGCCGCCGCGGGAGGAGCCCTCGCGCTCGAGCCCCAGGCGGGGCGCGACGAAGAGGCGACTCGCGTGCCGCCGCCCGGGAGCGCGCGCGGGGGCGGCGTGGTCTCCGCCGACGGAGAAGCGCGCGCGCGGCGCGGCGAGACTGATCGCTCATAGCTCCGCGACGCCGGCGACGACGCCGCCGAAGGCGCCGAAGGCGCCGAGCCCGGCGGCGTCTCGGCGGCGGCGCGCCGCGAACGCCGCGGCGAGTGCGTCTCGTCCGCGTACTCCATGGCCATGTCCACGGCGTCGAAGGCGGCCGCCTCGGCGGCGACGGCGGCAGCCTCCGCGACGCGCGCGCGCGACTCCGCCGCCGCCGTCGCCGTCAGCGCCGCCTCCAGACGCTCAGCGAGCGCGCGCGCGTCGCGCGCGTCGCGCCGCGGGAAGGCGCCCTCGTCGCCCGGAGGCGGCGACCGGCCCGGGTCCGGGTCCCGGTCCCGGGCCGGCGTGAGGCTCCCGGAGCCGCGCGGCGAGACGTCCGGCGAGAACGCGAACCCCAGGTTGGCCGCCGCCAGCGACTCGAGCGGGGACGCCGCTGGCGTCGCCGAGCGGGGGCTCGCCGGCGAGCCCCCGCTCGGCGACTCCAGCGGCGTGGACTGGCGCGATCCCGGGAGGGACGGCCCCACGCCCACGCCGACGTCCGCGAGCGGCGTGGGCGGGGACGTCTGCGTCTGCCGCGCGTCGCGGCTCACGGGCGAGAGGGGCGGGGAGGACCCGGCGGCGGCGGTTTCGAGGAGCGCCGGCGAAGAGTCGGCTTCTTCCCCGAATTCGTTTGAATTCGTTTCGCGCGTCGCCGACGCGCGCAGACGCGCGATTTCCACCCGCGCCGCTTCCAGCCGCTCGCGCGCGAGCAACTCGTTGGTCGTCGCCTCCGTCGCCGCGCGTCGCGCCGCCAAGGCCACCGCCTCGAGCGCCGCCGCGTCCGCGGCGTCCACCGCCAGGCGACGCTCGACGCCCGAGACGGCGTCGTCCTCGGCGCCCGCGTCCGTCAGCTCCAGACCGGCGGGACCGGCGGACGGCTCAGGCTCGTTCGCGAGACAATTGGAATTTTTGGAATCGCCGAGCGCGGCGACGTCCAGGCGCGCGACGTGGTGCGCCATGGTCTCCCTGGCGCGCGCGGACTCGGCGACGCTCCGCTCGGCGGCGGCCACCGCCTCCGCGCGGTTCCGCTCGCGCGCCTCCCTCGCGGCGCGCGCGCGCCGGCCAGCCTCCTCGGCGGCGACGGCAGCCTCCGCGGAGCGCCGCGCCGCGCCCGCGGCGGCGCGGAGCGCCCACGCGTCGAAGCGGTGTTTGGCCGCGCGCGCGGAGGCGCGCTCGAGGCTGGCGCCGAAGGCGGCGAGACGGCGACACGCGACGGCGCTGTGCGCGTTCCAGCGCGGGCGCGTCAGGCTGAGCGTCGCCCACGCGCAGAAACACCCGCTCGCGCGCGCCGTCTCGCGCGCGCGCCGCCTCGCGACGCCGGCGGCGACGGCGCGTTGCACGAACCGCGCGCGGCGACGCCAAGCCTCGAACGCGGCTCTCGTCCGCGCGCGCCGCGCGACGGAGGCGGCGGCGCGGAGCCGCGTCGCGCGGACGCGCGCGTCGACGGCGACGCCGCGCCAATCGTAGAACGAGGCGTGCGCGAGCCTGGCGCGCGTCCGACGCGCGCGCATGGACTCCGCCGCCGCGCGCGCGGCGGACGCGCGGTCGATGCGCTTCTGCCAGGCGCGCACCACCGGCACTTCGCGGCGCGACGACGCGACGCGCTCGCGGCGCCACGTCTGCAAGACGCGCCGCGAGAGCGCCGCGTCGTGTTTCTTTGCGCGCGCGGCGATCCAGCAGCGCGCGGCGCGCGACGCGCGCGCCAGCGCGCGCCACGCCCGCGTCGAGTCGCGCAGGCAGAGCCTGGCGCGGCGCGCCACGAGCGTCGACGCGATGTCCGCGCGGCGGCGCTGGCGCGCCGCCTCGACGCGCGTCTCCCGCGCCGCCGCGCGCCACAGGCGCAGACGCTCCGCCGCCAGCGCCCGCGTCTGCGCGGAGGACGCGCACCGCGCGACGCGCGCGAACGCCTCCCTCCCGACGGCGACGGCGCGCGCCGCGTCGCGCCAGGCGCGCACGACGCCCGTCGCGGAAGAGCGCCTCGCGCGGCGCGCGGTGATCTCCGCGGCGCGCGCCTTGGCCTCGAACAGCCGGCTTGTGCACGCTCTCGCGCGAGCCGCGCGGTCGCGCCACGTCTCGAACGCGCGCGCGCGCCGAGCGGCGTCGGCGCGCCTGGTGGACGCCGCACGATGGCGCCGCGCGGCGTCGTCTCGCGCCAACGCCACCGCTCGCGCCACGACGCGCCACGCGCGCGTCGCCGCGATGAGCCGCCTGACGCGTTTGCGCTCCGCCAAAGCCTCCGCCCTGCCGCGCGCGCGGGCGCGCGCCAGCCACGCGCGGAGGCAGGCGCGTGCCGACGTGGCGACGCGCCTCTCGACGAACGCGTCGCGCGCGCCGGCGAAGCGCCTCGCGTCGGCGCGCGCGCGCGGCGCGCGCGCGGCGCCGACGCGCCAGGCGGCGAACGCCGCGGAGACGCGGCGCACGTCGCCCCTCCCGAGGCACGTCTCCGCGCGTCGCGGATGCACGCACGCCACGCGCCGCCACGCGCGGAGCGCGCCCGCCGCGCGCCGCGACGCCAGGCGCCGCGCGTGCGCCTCGGCGCGCTGCGCCGAGCCGACGCGCGAGGCGCGGCGGAACTCGACATCGCCGGCGAAGCACCGCCAGGCGACGAAGCCGAGCGCGAGCTTGCGCCAGGTGGTGGCCAGCGCGCGTCGCGCGGCGCGGCGCGCGGCGATCACCTCCAGCCGCGCCCGAAACGTAGCCTCTCGCCAGCGCGTCAGCGCGTGGCGCGGCGCGGCGTGCGCGCCGCGCGCCAGCGCCTTCGCCTCGCGGCGCGCGGCGTCGCGCGCCGCGTGGCGCATGCCGGCGCGCCAGGCGACGAAGAAGCGCGCCTTTTGCGCGGCGACGCCCTTGGAGACGACGCGCGCAAACGCGGCGCGGTAGGTTTTCGCGGCGTCCACGCGCTTCGCCCACTCGCGCACGACGCGCGTCGCGACGCGCACTTTGCGCATGAGCGCGACGTTGTGGCGCCCGCGCGCGGCGTCGTCCGCGAGGTGGCACCACGCGAGCGTGACCCGCTCGACCAGGCGCCACGCGCCGACTTTCTTGAACCCCCTAAGCGCCGTCTCGCGCCGCGCCTCGAGCGCGCGCGCCAGTCTCTCGCGCGCCGCCGACGCGCGCCACGCGGCGGCGGCGGCGCGGAGCCGGCTGCGGCGGCGCATCGCGGCGTGGCGCTCCAGCGCCGCGCGCGAGTCGCGCGCGAGCACGGCCCAGTGGGCCCAGACGCGCGAGCGCGTCTGCACCTCGCGCCGCCGCGCCAGGTACCGCGCCGAGCGCTCGGCGCGAACGCCCTTCTCGCGCTCGGCGCGGAACGCGTTGAGCGCGACGCGCCGCTTCGCGTCGCCGCGCGACGCGAAGCGGCGCTCCGCCTCGGCGACGGAGGCGTCGCGCCGCGCTTTTTCCAGACGCTCCCGCTCGCGCGACGCGTCCCGCAGCGCCAGCCACGGACGCAGCACGACGCGTCGCCGCACGTGCGTCTCGCGGTGCTCGAGCGCGACGCGGTGCTTCTCGCGCGTCG
>Ga0181559_10002713_pt1 | contig 17522 bp, 15 predicted proteins | sample 011ome_21_FD_133752 | JGI IMG/M metagenome (GOLD analysis project Ga0181559, IMG submission 133752) | Coastal salt marsh microbial communities from the Groves Creek Marsh, Skidaway Island, Georgia - 011508AT metaG (megahit assembly) | ecosystem: Environmental > Aquatic > Marine > Intertidal...
AATCGGAATCAAGTACCCGTACAACACGTACGACGTCAAAAACGCCACTAACCCCACGGTCGTGGAGTCGCTCGGGTCGAACACCATGTCCGCGACCACCGTGTTCATGTACCAGTGATCCAGGGACTCGTCTTTGATCCACAGCCCGCACACGACGGCGGTGACGGTGCATATGATCACGAGCAACGCGAGCATGGCGAGGACGATCTGGTCCATCCCGCGCTCCACGGTGCTGCGCTTCGACGGCGCCGCGGACGAGTTCATCATCACCTTGGTGTCGTGCCCGGTGTATATCGCGATCCCGATGACGTACTCCGTGTTCCGCAGCGAGCTCCCGCGCAACAGCACGTTGACGGGCTGCAGAGAGATTTTCTTGACGTCGCCTTCGAACGGAGAGCCGTCGTACACCTCCCTCGTCGCGTCTAAGTTCCCGGTGAACGTGTACAGCGAGTTGTTCGCGTGCTCGCACTCGACGTGGCACGCCTTGTTCGAGCTCATCGCGGCTAGGATAGCGTTCCCGCCGTCGACCACCTTGCCCATCCCTTCCACGCCGCGTTTGAGTTTTAAATTCGTCTCTCCGTCCAAATTCTTCGTCTCCACGTAACACACGCGGTCGGCCAGGTTGGACGCGAGGAGTACGAGGTCGCACGGGAACGCCTGGTCTCTCACGACCCTGACGAGGTCGCCGCTTCGCACCTCGCGCCACTCGCACTGCGTCATGGACGTCCCGTTGAACCGTTCCGTGAGCGTCGTGTTTTGCTCCTTGTCCTGCTTATGCCTTTTATAATCTTCCACCGCCTCTTTCGCCATGGAGAGCCCGACGACTAAGATGAGCGGCGTCCATATCGTGTACGGCTCGATCGGCGAGATGGCGGGGAACAGCGAGATGATCGCGACGGAGAGGAAGTAAATGTTCGCCACCCGGCGGAACTGCTCGTACAGCGCCTTGGGCAGGAACGTGAAGAGGTTGTACTTGCCCGTGCAGATCGAGTTGCCCTTGTACTTGAACGCCGCGTTCGCGTCGAGCGGGTCGACGAACACGACGCGCGACTCCGGCTGCTCGCGCTTGGACAGCGAGCGCAACATCGCCGCGTCCACCGTCGATGCCGCGTCGGCGTCGGCGTCACGGGGACGGACGCGGTTGGGCGAACCGATCGCGCGCGCGGCGCGGTCGAACGCGCCCGCGTTCGACCGCGGGGGTGTTCGCCTCGGCTCTGCCCTCGATTAGTCGTCGGACGGCGCGACCGACGACCAATTTAGTTTGAGGGAAAGGTCGGTGCGGTGGTCGCGCGGACGCGCGACGACCGGCGGATGTCGCCCGGCGCGGTGCGCGCGGGGGTGCGCCGTGGGCGCGGCGCGATCGGTCGCGATCGAACGCGCGAGCCACGCGCGCGCGGGTGTGTGCCGCCGCCGCCGCGCGAGGAGGGCGACGGAGAGACGCGGGCTCTGATCGCCTGAAAACGACTGCAGTCGCGGCAGGGTCACGGCGCCAGCCTGGCTTGCGACGCGAATAATATTCGCGTTGTGGGCGAGGCCGAGGGCGCGGCATTCGAACGCGCGCGGTCGCGTCGATGGACCAGGGGGTCATAGACGAGCTGCTGAAGATTTGCATCGCCGCGCAGACGGTCCTTCTCGGATTCTTCGTCATCGTCGCCATCTTCCGAAAGCCGCAGTGATCGAGCGGCGCGCGGCGATCGCGACTGCTGTGCGCGGATTTAAATTAAAAGTCGGCATCGCAGCTGACGAAATCGTCCACCATGTTCGCGGGAGAGGACGCGGAGAACGAGGCCGGGCTGTCCGAGTACGAGCTCGAGCGCATCGCGCGGATCCGACGGAACAGAGAGATCATGAAGCAGCTCGGCCTCGCGGACCACGACATCGTCTCCGCGGCGAGACAACGATGCGGGCACGACGTCGACGGAGGAGGCGACGCGAAGAGAGCGTCTACTACAGGTAGGCCGAAAAAGAAGCGCGTCGCCGCCGGGGAGAACGGCGTCGTCGAGGGCGCGCGCCGCTCGAAGCGCATCGCGTGCGAGGCGGCGTCGCACCCCGAGGGCGTGGACGGCGACGACGCCGACGAGCGCGCCCGCGGCCGCCGCGCCGCTCACGACGCGTACGCGCTCGACGGCGATCACGAGGCGGAGGAGGAAGCCTTCCGCCTTCGCTGGGCGGGACGCCAGGCGCGCGTCTCCATCGTCGGCACGGCGTCGTACCAGCACACGCTGATGCGCGTGCGGACGATGGACGAGGGCGGGCTGCGGCGGCGCGTGAAGGCGATCGAGCGCGCGAAGGGGAAGCACGCGGTGGTGAAGATGCGTTTGTTCGCGCGCGTGCTGTTTCTGGAGGGACACGACGCGCTCAGCGAGGACGCGGCGGCGTCGTTGTCGCGGTTGATCGCCGAGCTCGGGGACCCGGAGGCGGAGGCGGAGGAGGAGGAGGAGGATGGGGGCGGCGAGGGGAAGGAGAACGCGCCCGCGGCGGAGAAAGCGGCGGCGGCCGTCGAGGCGTGACGTCGACGGTTGTAAACAAAGAAGGTAAAATTATCATAAGAATATTTGCGTAGCGTACAGTACACTCATCGCGTCGTCGCGTCGATCATCTGATGATCTCGCGCTCACGCCTTCAGAGGCTTCCCCTCCGCGTCGAGGCAGTCCCACCCGTCCGCCTTCACGCTCTCCACCGCGGCAGGGGACCCGACGATCGCGAGCGCGGCGGTCTTCCCGACGAGATATTTCTCCGCGCACGATCGCATCTTCTCCGCGGTGCAGTCCAACAGCCGGCTCCGGAAGAGCTGCCTGGACTCGTCCGTGAGACCGGCGGTGAATCTCGATGCGCCTCTGGACTGCGGCGCGACCGGGGCGTCGATCGCCTTGAACGCGCGCAGGTGCGCTTCCTCTAACAGCGCCGGGGTGAGGTTTCCTTTCGTCGCCGCCCACTCCGCCGCCTCGACAAACTTTTCAATCGTCGCCGTCGTGTTCGGGTCTCGGTACGACGAAAACGCAAAGACGCCCTCGATCGGCGCCGCGGACGCGCCGCCGCCGTACGCGCCGCCCTTCTCTCGCAGTTCCCTGTGAAGGAAGCTCGTGGACATCGCCTGTGCGAGGAGGAACAGACCCGCGCTGTCCTCGTGCGCGTACGGCACCGTCTTAAACGACGCCGCGCAGTAGTTGGTTTGCGTCGGCACCGCGACGAACGCCTTCGACGGATCGGGCGCGAACCCGGCGAGGGCGTCCGCCATCGTCGCCTCGTCCTTCTTCGCGGCGGCGCCCTTCGCCGGCATCGCCGCGAGGAGCGCGTCCATCGCTTTCGTCGCCCTCTCCGCGGGCGCGCCGGGCTGGCACGCGACGCGGCATCGCAGCACGCGGTCGGAGGCGAGCGCGATGGACGCGATCTCCGCGAGCGCGGCTTCCACCTCCTCGACCGCGGCTTCCTTCTCCGCGGCGAGCCTCTGAAGCATCGCGACGTGCGGCAACCCCGAGGTGCGATAGTCCAGCGCGCTGACGGCGTCGATGGACGCGTTCGCGTAGCCCTTCGCGTACGAGAGCCCGTTCTGCGCGACGCCCCCCGCGGCGGCGGCGGCTCTCCGGGAGAGGAGCAGACCCACCTGAAGCGAATGTCGGGGTGGAGTTCAAAGGCGTCAGGTAGAGTTGAAAGGCGCCGAGGGCGGGGATTGAAAGCGAGGGACCCTGGGCGGAGAGAGACGCCGGGAAAAGTCCTTAAGGATCGGCGTTCACCACGCCGACGCGGTCGTATGGGAACCAGTGTATAGAACCCACCTGCTTCTCCTCGCCGCGCCACCGCGCGCCGGTGACCACCTCCGCGATGAGATCGAACATCGCGTCGACGTTGCGATCGAGCGCGTTGCCGGAGATGGATAAGACGATCTGCGGCGGGCCGTCGCCGTCCAAGGGGAGGATGGAGTCGACGCCCGCGCCGACGCCGCCAGTCTTGAGCTTCTCCAGTTGCGACAGTTGCTTGTAATCGCGCTCTTTCGTCCCCAGCTCCGTGATGAAGTCGGCGAACAGGTCGAGGTACGGCACGAGACGGTCCGGGACGTCGGTGACGTCGAGCAAGACGCTCGCGTACGTGATGCCGTTCGTGGGCTGGAGGTCCAGCTGTAACGGCTTCCCCGTCGCCGTTTTCACGTGCTCCGACGTCCACTTGGTGATCTCGCGCGGCACCGCCTCGGAGACGATCAACGTCGGCAACACGCTCGCGTCTTGCACGGAGTCTTGGCTGTCCCTGAGCGCGACCGCCTCGCGGACGATCTCCTTCTTCTTCTCGTCGTCAAGCGCCGCCTGAATCGCGGCGACGTGCCTCTTCTCTTCCTCCTCGAGCTTCGCGTCGTACGTCTTATCCGCCTCGCCGACGACGGTGACCTTGTGCGGGTTGTCCAGGAACCTCCGCCGCACGAGCTTCTGCCAGAACTTCGGGTCCGCGTCCAGCGCGGCGTTGAGCATCGCCGCCATCGCGGGCGTGCGCAGCGGGCGCATGCCGTCGCCGCCGTGGACCCACGTCCCCATCGCGCCGAACGCCACGCCCAACCCGAACTGCGTCGACGTCCTCGCCGCGCTGAGCTCCACCTGATGCATGATCGCGTCGACGCGGTCTCTCGGGAACCCGTCCTGCGCGATCGCGCGCAGCGTCTCCTCCACGATCGTCTCCACCTTCTCGACGTCCTCGGCGGCGACGCCCTTGAGGCCGACCGCGAACGAGGTCTCGCGTCGGGAGCCGCTGTAGGGCCATTCCATACAAAAACAGTTCTCCGGTCAGTTGAAAGGAGCTGCGATCAAATGTTGAAACCGGGCGATGGGTGAAAAACTTTTGATAGAACGCACCTGTACCCGGTGCCCGGAGCGAACCCGCTTCCCAGTCCGGACTCGAGCAGGCTCTCGTGGAAGTACGCCTGCGGGCCGCTCAGCAGGAGGTCCGACGCGACCGTCAGCGCGAAATTCTCCAGGTCCGCGCCCTTCTCCTTGATCTGGTTCACGAGGAGGTACGCCACGGAGACGACGGACTGCTTCGCCTCGTCCGCGACGACGGCTTCCGCGGGGATCGGCACGACGACGCGTTTCGGCGCCGACAGCCTCAGCTCGTCCGACACGTCCAACGCGCTGACGTCGATCGCGTCGAACTTGCCGAGCGCGAGCTCTTGCGCCTTCGCCAGCGTCTGCTCCAGCGGCAGGTCGCCGTACGTGAAGAACCGCGCGTTCGAGGGGTGGTAGTGCAGCGCGTGGAACGCGCGCAGCTGATCGTGCGTGAGGTCGGGAATGTTCACCGGGTCGCCGCCGCTGTTGTGATGGTACGTGCTCGTGGGGAAGAGCTCCGCGCCGAGCGCGCGGGAGAACCGCGCGCTCTGCGACCCCATCGCGCCCTTCATCTCGTTGAACACGACGCCCTTGTACTTCAGCTCCGAGCTCGGGTCCTCCATGTCCGCGAACTCGAGGCGGTGGCCCTCCTGAGGGTCGTTCCGTCGGTCGAAGCGACGTCGAAAGGCGGAGTCGAAAGGCGTCAGAAGCGGAGTCGAAAGGCGTCGAAGCGCGTCGGGATCGAAAGCGTGGCGTGGGCGAAGAGTGACGAACGCCGGGAGAGAGAGTCCTTATGGAATGAAGTTCACGACGCGAGCGCGGTCGTATGGGAACCAGTGCGGTAATCTATAGAACGCGCCTGAAGGAAATCCTCCCGCGTCAGCTTGGGGAAAAACGCTGCGTCGAGGTAGACGCCGAGCAGGTTGTAGTAATCCACCGTGTTCAGCGTCGCGAACGGGTAGCACGTGTAGTCCGACGCGGTCATCGCGTTCATGAACGTCGACAGCGACCGTCGCAGCATGTTGAAGAACGGATCGCGGATCGGGTACCGTTCGCTGCCGCACAGCGCGGTGTGCTCGAGGATGTGCGCGACGCCCGTGGAGTCCGTCGGCGTCGTTCGAAAGGCGACGTTGAAGACGTTGTTGTCGTCGTCCGCGCCGCAGTGCATCCATCGCGCGCCCGTCTTCTTGTGGATCAACTCCGCGCACGCGACGTTGTACTCGTCGACTTCCTCGACCGCGATCACTTCGAACGCGCCGTCGACGAACGTGTCGCCGACTTTGAGATCGGCGATCGCGGCGACCGCGGGCGCCTTCGCGACGACGGGCTTCTCCTCCACGGCCGCCGCGGACGCGTTCGCGTTCGCGTTGCCGCCCATGCGCGCGGTCGTGATCGACGCGAGGCCGCCGATGAGGACGGGGCGACGCGGGAGGTGCGCGCCGCGGCGTTCGCTGTCGTGCGCGCGGACGACGTTCACGCGACGCGCCGCGAGCGGGGTCGTCGTCGTGACGAAGGAGGAGGACGCGCGCGCGCGCGTCAGCGCGCGTCCGGTCGCGGTGCTCGTGAACGCGCGCATCGTCCGCGCGGGCGCGAGGGATCGGGACATCATCATCTAGGGACCCTGTCGTGTCGCGCGCGAGCGGGTGTGGCCCGGTGCCGTCGTTCCATCGACGTCATCTTTCTCTGTTCTTCCGACGACCTTTCCCGCCATTGGGTCGTGCTTTCAATTTCACCGTAAGTCACTTTCAAAGAGTGCTCGCCAGAGCGGTGATCTTGCCGATGAGCGGGGGGGTAAATGCCAATGAAAAAGGCCGGAATTGCTGAGATGCGCTTCTCGCGCCGACGAACAGCCGTCATCAATCGCGGCGACGCGACGCGCTCTTCACACGGCGTCGCGCTCACGCGGCGATGCAGAGCGCGGCACATCTGGACAGCACCGTTCGCGCGAGCATGTTGCGCAGGATGTGCGTCAACGCGCTGCGGCGCGTCCCCGCCGCGGCCGCCGCGCGGCCTGGCGGTCGCGACGTCGACGCGTTCGCGGAATCGGCGGCGTGCGGAGGAAGAAGAATGCCGCATCGCGTCGGCGGCCGCGCGTCGACGACGTCGCCGGCGTCGTCGCTCTCCTCGCGCCGGTGGATCGCGACGACTCCCTCTCACCTCGCGTCGAAGTGGCATCCCGCGCGCGCGGCGAAAGCCGCCGCCGCCGCGAGGGCCGCGGCGGCAGAGGAGGACGGCGGCGTCGCGAGCGCGACCGCGGAGCAGAGAGCCGCCGTCCTCGCGAAGCTGCCGTCCGTGTGCCCCGGCTGCGGCGTCGGCCTTCAGTGCGACGACCACAACCTCCCGGGGTACTTCGTGATCCCGCAGCGGCTGCTCGACGCGGAGGAGGAAGGGGAGGCGGACGGCGCGGCAGACGCGGACGACGGCGGCCTCGACGGCGTAGACGCCGCCGCCGACGACGTCGACCCGGCGACGGCGGCGTTCAACGCGAGGCTCGCGGAGGCGCGCGAGATGGAAGCCCTCGCGGCGGACGACGACGACGACGACGACGACGACGACGACGCGATGGAAGATGCGATGGAAGACGCGCTCGACGGGATATCCTACGACGACGACGAGACGTTCGAGCTCCCCGCGGATTTCGACGACGGATTGGGCGAAGACGCGATCGAGGTCGACGAGGACGCGGCGTTGGGCGCGCTGAATGCGATGTTCGACGACGACGACGACCGCCGCGATCGCGACGACGACGAGGAGGAGGAGGAGGACCGACGACGCGAGGAGAGGAAAGCGGCGCGGAAGAAGAACCCGAACCTCGTCACGTGCGCGCGGTGTTACAGCTTGCGTCACCACGGCGTCGTCAAAAACCAAGCCGCGGAGATCCTCATGCCGTCGTTCGATTTCGGCCGCGTCGTCGGGAACAAACTCAAGCGCACCGGCCCGGGCGGCGCGGTGATCCTGCTCCTCGTGGACATCGTCGACTTCGACGCGTCGTTTCCGATCGACGCGGTGGACTTTTTGGACCCGTACGTGAAGGACGAGACCGTGGACGTGCTCCTGGTCGCGAACAAGGTTGATCTGTTGCCGACGCAATGCACGCGCGCGAGGGTGTCGACGTTCGCGCGACGCCGAGCCAAGTCGCACGGGCTGCGGAAAGCCGCGGGCGTGCACCTCGTCAGCGCGCACACGGGCATGGGCATCAACACCCTGAGCGAGCAGCTGATGCAGTTGCTCGAGGACGGGAGGGAAGTGTGGGTGGTGGGCGCGCAAAACGTCGGGAAGAGCTCGCTAATCAACCGCCTCTCGCGACGGTTCGACGGCCCCGGCCCGGAGGACGGCGGCCCGCTCGCGAGTCATCTCCCCGGGACGACGCTAGGGGTCGTGAAACTCCCGAAGCTGCTTCCGAACGGCACGGACGTGTACGACACCCCCGGACTCCTTCAGCCGTTCCAAGTCTCCTCGAGGCTCACGGGCGAGGAAGCGCGGATGGTGCTGCCGCGGCGGCGGCTCTCCCCGCGGACGTACCGCGTCGAGGTCGGCGGGTCGATCCACCTCGGCGGGCTCGCGCGCGTGGACTACCTCGACGGTCCGCAGCGGACGGTGTACCTCACCGTGTGGGTGAGCGACGACGTCGTGTCGCATTACGTCGTCAGAGGCGAAAACGGCAAGGCGGACGCGTTGTACGAAAAACACGCGGGCGGGAAACTTTCGCCGCCGATTGGCGAAAACCGCGTGAAACAGCTCGGGGAGTGGGGCAGTCGCACGGTGACGGTGTACGGCACGGACTGGAACACGTCCACGAGGGACATCTCCATCGGCGGGCTGGGGTGGGTCGGCGTCGGCGTCAACGGCGAGGCGTCGTTTCGAGTGTGGACGCACGAGGGGGTCAACGTGGAGACGAGAGAGGCGCTGGTACCGGACATGGCGCGGGCGTTACATCGCCCGGGGTTCAGCAACGAGCAGCAGCACAGCGGAGGGAAGGGCGGGAGTAAAGGACGGCCGAGCAAGAAGATCATGCGCGGTGGGGGATACAACGCGCCGACAAAGTCAAAGCGCGGCGGCGGCGGCGGCGGCGGCGATTTTAATTTCTGATCGGCGATCGTCCGTGCGATCTTTCTTCCTCGCGGCGCGACGTACACTGGTCCCCATACGACCGCGTCGGCGTGGTGAACGCCGATCCTTAAAGACTTCGTCCAGTCGTCTTCTTCCTCACGCGTCGCTCTTCGGCGGGCACGTCCCCCGCTCTCTCAAGCTCGCGGCGTAGGTGTTCTCCACGGTCCTCGGGTATTCGTCCCAGTCGATCTCGCCCTCGCACCGCTCAACCCTCGGGAAGTCGTCGCAACACCAAGTCCCCGTTTGCATCCAACTCGAGTCCGGATCGTAGACGTCCTTCCCGTTATCGGCGGGGACGCTGTAGCACGGCTCCTCCGGGGTCTCCGGTCTGATCACCGGCCGGACGTCGCCCAGCTGCGGCGTCGTGTACCTCGCGCCGCCGCTGAGGGCGATTCCACGCGAAAGAAGTGCATCGGTCGTGTCAGTCGAAACGGGACGCGAGCAAACGTTGAAACCGAGGGGCGCGCACAACGCGCCTGTCGGTCGTGTCAGTTGAAACGGGACGCGAGCAAACGTTGAAACCGAGGGGTGCGCTGAACGCGCCTGACGATCTCCACGAACTCGTTCGGGTCGCTTCCGAACCACGCGCCCACGGTGGTGATCGACAACACTTTCACGTCCGCGCACGCGTCGAAGACGTACTTCGCGTCCTTCTCGCACATCCGCACCCGCCGCGTGATCGTAATCGCGTCCTCGTTCGCCGTGGCGTTGACAGACGTCGGGAGTCTCTCGCGGAGTTCCGGAGTGAGGTCAGGTGCGTACGCGACCGCGCCCGGCGCGCACCCGAGGACGCCGAGGAACGCGGTCGCCCTCGCGACGCACGCCGGGTACCGCGCGAGCATCGAGCAGATGGACGACCGCTCGAGGTCTCCCTCGTCGAACGCGTCGAGCATTCGCGGCGCGGACGGGTTCTTCTCCGAGCGTCGGTCGTCGAACACGCGCCAAACGGACGCCACCGAGGCGTTCGTCCATCGCAGCGCGATCTCGAGCGCTTCGCACGGCGCGCAGCACGACGGGTCGCCGACGTTCATGCCCGGGACGTACTTCGCCGTGAGCGCATCCGCGACGTGCGCGGGGGGTCGCCCGGTCACGAAGCAGAGGAGGTCCTCATCGGCCGCGGCGCTACACGTACACGGGAGGAACGTTGACAGCGATACAGCGACACAGCGTGCCAAAGAACCAGCGGAGAGGTGCGTCTTCCAGGAGCGCGAAGGACGCGAGCGAGCTCGCGATCGAGGGCGGGATCGTGCCATCTGCGTTCCACGTCAACGCGCGCGCGGGCATGACGGAGTGGCGAGCGAGACGACGCGGACGTCGTCGTGGTCGCGTCTCGTCGAGCCTTCCGAGGAAAGGGTTCGAGGCGTAATAACGCTCGATTTTGTTGTTCGTACACTTGACTCTGGACAACAGAAACGCTCGCGTCGTCAGTCGTACCGCGCCGCCGCGCACGCGACCGGACTCGCGGCCGTGCTCGAGCCGTCGCCGCCTTTCTTCCTCCTGCCGCACAACAGCGTCACGACGGGCAAGATGACGATCCCGTGCGCGTAGCTCACGGCGACGGCGACGGCGAAGAGCGGGAAAAAGTAATCCCGCAACGCCGGCGACGACGCCGCGGCGAGCAACGCCGTCCCGACGACGGACGTCACCCCCATGGCGGTGACCGGCTTCGTAAACTGCCGCAACGCGTCCGTTACTTTATCCACGACGTCCATCTTCTCGCTTATCACGATCGAGTACATGATGTGACACACGTACTCGTCCGCGAGACCGATGATCGCGACCAGCAACACCGAAGACACCGCGTTGAGTTTCAACCCCAACGCGCGCGTCGACGCGAACGTCGTCGCCGCGACGGACGCGAGCGCGAGGACGACGATCGCGGCGGTGTAGAAGTTCATCGCGAAAAATACAATCACGCCGACGGCGGCGATCGCGGCGAGCACGCGCGTGAGGTGGTCGCGCCGCTGGTTGATGAACTGCTCGTGGTAGACGTAGTCCGCGCTGATCGGGTACGCGTCCACTTCGATCGCGGCGGCGTTCGCGTTCGCGGGGTCGATCGCCGCGTTCAACGTCGGAGCGTTCATCGTCGGAGCGTTCATCGCGGCGACGGCGCGCGCGATCGCTTCCGGGTCCACCGCTTTCCGTAACGACACCATCGCGTCCACGGTTTCCGCGCTGTCGCGAAGCGGCCGGTGCAGCGTCCGCAGCCTCGAGATCGGTATCGCGCACGCCCGATCGTCGTCCGCGACGACGCGCACGTCGTGCTTGAATGGCTCGCCCTCCGGGGCGTCGTTCAGGAAGATTCGCAGCGCGTCGCAGTCGTCGGCGCCGACGCCGGCGTTGAACGGCAGCCACCCGTCGACGAACGCGTCGTACCACCCGAACACGGGACCGTCCACGTGCGCGTCGTTCTCCACCCTCCGCGTGAGCTCGCGCATCGCCGCGTCGACGCCCGCGCGATTCGCCCCGAAGTAGTCCACGCCTTTGATCACGATGAACACGGGCGGTCCCATGTGCGAGTTGCACGCCGCTTCCACGCGCAGGTACGCGTCGAGGTCCGAACCGGCTCGGGCCATCTCTCGCGGCTCGATCCCGGCGACGACTTTCGTCGCGGCGAACGCGGAGACGAAGAGCGCGGCGAGATACGCGGCGACGACGACGATCTGCACGGGCAGGCGGTCGACGACGCGGACGTAACACGCCGCGGTCGGGAGAAGACTCGGAGGGGACGGAGGATGAAGAACCAGAACCTCGCCAGACTCGGGCTCGGGCTCGACGCCACGACGATGACGACGACGACGACCTGATGGGGAGGAGGAGGAGGAGGATCCGAACGCGGTCTCGCACGCGATCAACACCCCGGGGAACACGGTCACTATCGGCACCAGCGCGAGCGCGACGCCGACGCCCGCGGTGAGGCAGAAACTTCGAAGCGCGGGGACGTCCGTGGTGCCGGCGACGAGCAGCGCGACGCACGACGTGAGCGACGTGATCCCGACGGACGGCACCGAGACACCGAGGCCCTCCGCCATCGCCGTCGCGTTTCGTAACGCCCGAGAAGATGGCGTTTCTCTTCTCGAGTCCGGGGCCCGCGCGTCGTTCGCGTCGGCGTCGTTCGCGTTGGCGTCGTCCGACGCGTCCTCCTCCTCCTCCTCCTCCTCCGCGCGATCGAGCGCGAGGTCGAACTGCTTCGCGACGATGAAGACGTTGTCCACGCCCACGGCGACGAGAAGGTACGGCACGACCTGCACCGCGATCGGCGTGAGCTCCAAGAACGTGGCCGTCAACCCGAGCGTCGCCGCGGCGGCGAGGGCGACGAGCGCGACGCCCGCGAGCGCCGGGAGTATCCGCTGATGCATCCTCGCGAGTTCTCCGCGACGCGTCAGAAAGAAGGTCACCGCGACGGTCATCATGACGTAACACCCCACGAGCACGCCAAAGTCGGACCGCTCTTGCGCCTCGATCTCGAGCGACGCGGATATCTCCGCGTTGGCGACGACGCGGACGCCGACGCCGCCGTCCTCGTTCAGCGCGCGCATCGTCTCGATGAACGCCCTCTCCCACCGTTCCAACGTCTCCGCCGGCGCGGACGCGGGGTCGAGAAAGTACGTGAACACGAACGCCCCGGCGTCGCACAGTCGCGATCGTGTCTGGTCGCCGTCGTTCGGGTTGACTGACTCGGTGACGCACCCCAACACGCGTCGTCGTTCGACCGGCATCGGACCCGAGTACAGCGTCGCGGTGACGTCGTCGCGGAGCTCCTCCGTCGTCGCGTTCGTCGGCACGCCTCCGACGCCGCTCGGCCAGAACGCGAGCGGAGTAAACGCCAGGCATTCCGACGTTTTATCCATCGGCCGCGCGCGCGCGCACAGGTCGTCGAACGTCACGGAACGCGTCGTCACGGCGTCGGCGTCGACGTCGGCGGCGACGGCGACGGCGCGCGCGGCGGCGTCGACCGCGAACGCGGCGCGCACGCGCGCGGCGTCCGCGAGCATCCCGTCCGTGTCCTCGGTCGACGGACAACCTCCGCGGCCGCCGCGCGAACTCCCTAAACCCTCGGATCCCGGGACGTGGACGATGACGCGCGCCGGGCGGCTGAACGGGTCGGCGCCGAACGCGCGCTCGCTCTCGCGTTTCTGCGCCAACGCGCTCGAGCCGCGCGGCACCCAGACGTCGTCGACGTCGCGCGCGAAGTCCGCGGCGAGGAGGCCGAGGCACGCGAGCGCGAGGACGGTCACGGTGACGAGCGCGGAGACCGCGGGGTTGCGCCGCAGTCGTCGTCGCGCACGCGCGGCGGCGTCCGCGTCGTCCGCGTCGTCCTCGGATAGCGCGCGGCGAGGAGAGAGCGGCGGCGACCTCGACCGCGCCCTGGCGCTTCGGCCGACGACCGCGCGCGCGAGAGGCCCCGCGCAGAAGTCCCGGAGCGAGGACGCGGCGGACGCGCGGACGCTGCCGCACGCGCGCGACGCGGCGCTCCACCCGCGCGTGGACGCGGCGGCGCAGTTCATGTCGGGGCGGCCGGGGACGTCGTGGCCCGCGCGGGGGCGTTTGGCGCGCTGCCAACCAAACTGAACGAGACTATGATAGGAAGAATGATTGGGCTGACTCCTCTTCCGAGAAAAAGTAGGCACTTTTCGCAGCGCGCCGCCAGCGCAGCGCGCCGCCACGATGCCGCCGAAGAAGAAGGACGAGCCCGCGGAGGCGCTCGGCGCCGCGCGGTTCGGCCGCGTCCGGAACAACCTCAAGATGGGCGTCGTCGGCTTACCCAACGTCGGGAAGTCGTCGCTGTTCAACCTCCTGACGGACCAGTCGATCGCGGCGGAGAACTTCCCGTTCTGCACGATCGAACCGAACGAGGCGAGGTGCGCGGTGCCGGACGAGCGGTACGACTACCTGTGTCAGGCGTGGAAACCGCCCTCGGAGTACCCCGCGTACTTGCACGTGACGGACATCGCGGGCCTGGTCCGGGGCGCCGCGGAGGGCGCGGGCCTGGGGAACGCGTTCTTGAGGTGCGTTCTACACGCTGGTCCCCATACGACCGCGTCGGCGTGGTGAACGCCGATCCTTAAGGACTTTGCCCGGCGTGTCTCTCCGCCCAGGGTCCCTCGCTTTCAATCCCCGCCCTCGGCGCCTTTCAACTCCACCTGACGCCTTTCAACTCCACCCCGACGTTCGCTTGTATGGAACGACCCAAAGCCACGTCCAAGCCGTGGACGGCGTCTTCCACGTCGTCCGCGCGTTCGACTCCGAGGAGGTCATCCACGTGGACGACTCCGTGGACCCGGTCCGGGATCTGGAGACGATCCAGGCGGAGCTCTGCGCGAAGGACATGGAGTACCTCAAGCGCGCGGTCGAGCAAGAGAAGATGGACGTGAAGAAGAACCCGACGATGAAGCTCTCCGGGTTGTTTACGTCGACGATGGACAAGGTGGAGGAGATGCTGACGAACAACCAGCCGATACGGACGGGGAATTGGTCCACGCCGGAGGTGGAGATGATCAAAGAGAAGCTCGCGCGGCTGATAACCACGAAGCCGATCGTGTATCTCGTGAACTTGAGTAAGCGAGACTTCGTCAGGAAGAAGAACAAGTGGCTGGTGAAGATTCACGCGTGGATCAAAGAGCACGGCGGCGGGGTCATGATCCCGTTCTCCGTCGAGTTCGAGCGGGAGCTGTGGGATCTCCGCGAAGACGCGGACGCGACCAAGGCGTTCCTCGACGCCGCGGAGGGCGCGAAGAGCGCGCTGCCGAAGATGGTCGTCCAAGGGTACAAGGAACTGAACTTGATCTACTACTTCACCGCGGGGGAGAAGGAAGTGAGGTGCTGGACGCTGTACGAGGGCTCGCTCGCGCCGCAAGCCGCGGGGGTGATTCACAGCGACTTCGAGAGAGGGTTCATCAAGGCTGAGGTGTGCGCGTACGAGGACTTCAAGGCGCTCGCGAAGGGGAAGAGCATGGCGGAGGTGAAAGCCGCCGGGAAATACCGGCAAGAGGGGAAGACGTACGTGGTGAAGGACGGGGACATCATCCACTTCCAGTTCAACGTCACCGCGCCGAAGAAAAAGTAGACCAAAAAAGTTCATCGGTCAGTTAAAAGGGGACGCGATCAAATATTGAAACTGAGCGGTGGGTGAAAATCACAAAAAAACCTGATCTACTGCCTGCGGCTGACGGTCGCCGACGCGCTCGGCACCGTGCACGTCATCGTTAGATCGTCACGCGCACATCGCCGCGCGCCATGCTCGCGACCGCGCTGCGCCGATCCGCGAGAGCCGCCGTCGCGGAGGATGCCAACGCCGCGCGGCGCGCGCGATCGATCGTCGCGTCGTGGATGACCCCCCCCCGCGCGCGCGACCCGTCCGCGGCGCCGTCCGCGGCGCGCGCGGCGTCCACCTCCGGCGCGAGCGCGTCGCCGTCGCCGTCGTCGCCGTCGTCGCCGTCGTCGTCGTCCGAGACGTCCGCGGACATGGCCTCCTTCCGCGCGCGCCTCGCGTCCGGCCCCGGGTTCGGCGACTTCATCGCCGGCTCCGAGCTCCCCGGCGCCGCGTACGCGCTCGCCGCGCCGACGTCGCTGCGCGACAAGTCCACGCGCAAGCCGCCGTGGATGAAGGCGCGTTCTATACACTGGTCCCCATACGACCGCGTTTGCGTGGTGAACGCCGATCCTTAAGGACTTTTCCCGGCGCATCTCTCCGCCCAGGGTCCCTCGCTTGCGATCCCCGCCCTCGACGCCTTTCAACTCCGCTTCTGACGCCTTTCAACTCCACCCCGACGTTCGCTCGTATGGACCCTCGACCCTGAAGCGCACGATCCCCTCCGGCGATCGCTACGTCGAAATCAAGTCCAAGCTCCGCGAGCTCAACCTCTCGACCGTGTGCGAGGAAGCCAAGTGCCCGAACCTCGGCGAGTGCTGGGGCGGCGGCGAGGGCCAGACCGCGACGGCGACGATCATGATCATGGGCGACACGTGCACGCGCGCGTGTCGATTCTGCGCGGTGAAGACGTCGAGGGCGCCGCCGCCGCTCGACGCCGACGAGCCCGCCAACGTCGCCAAGGTGCGTTCTATACACTGGTCCCCATACGACCGCGTTCGCGTGGTGAACGCCGATCCTTAAGGACTTTTCCCGGCGCATCTCTCCGCCCAGGGTCCCTCGCTTGCGATCCCCGACCTCGACGCCTTTCAACTCCACCTGACGCCTTTGAACACCACCCCGACATCGCTTTGTATGGAACGGCCCCAAGGCGATAGCCGCGTGGGGTCTCGACTACGTCGTCCTCACCTCCGTCGATCGCGACGAGCTGCCGGACCAGGGCGCGGGGCACATCGCGGAGACGGTGCGGCGGCTGAAGGCGGACGCGCCGGGCGTGCTCGTGGAGGCGTTGACGCCGGATTTCCGCGGCGACCGCGACCTCGTGACGACGGTGGCGACGTCGGGCGTCGACGTCTTCGCGCACAACGTGGAGACCGTGCCGGAGCTGCAGGCGCACGTGCGCGACCGGAGGGCGAACTGGGCGCAGAGCGTGGACGTGCTAAGGACGGCGAAGGCGGCGGGCGCGGGGATCACGAAGACGAGCGTGATGCTCGGTCTCGGCGAGACGCGCGAACAGGTGGTGAACTGTCTCGAGCTGCTGAGAGAGGCGGATGTGGACGTGGTGACGTTCGGGCAGTACATGCGGCCGACGAAACGGCACCTGCCGGTCGCGGAGTACGTCACCCCGGAGGCGTTCGAGGCGTACAAGGTGATCGCGGAGGGCATGGGGTTCCTGTACGTCGCGTCCGGGCCGATGGTTCGGAGCAGTTACAAAGCCGGGGAGTACTTCCTCGAAAACGTGTTGAAGCAGCGCAGAGCCGCGGCGGCGGCGGGAGAGGGAACGAAGGAGGCCGCGAGGGCCTCCGCGTAGGGTACATCATCTCACTTATTAGTCGTGTTGTCGTCGTGATCGATTCCTCAGGCGTCGCCTGGTACATTAAATCTTCTTCTTAAGTTATTCTTCTACTACAGTACGCGTACTCGGCGGCGCTCGGGCGAGCGCGAAAAAACGAAAATTCGAGCGCGGGGGCGACGCCGCTCATCCATCACCGGTGACCCGCGGGCGATATCAGCGGCGGGCGGATCATCGCCCGCGCGATCCGCGCCTTCGCGGCGGCGAACACCCCCTCCACCTGCTCCGACGGCGACTTCCCGCGCTCGTCCCACCCGTCCACGCTCTCGAACGAGTCGTCCAGCCCCGCGTGCGCCGCCGCCGTCGCCGCCGCGGCTCTGCGCGCGACGTGCGTGGACGCGGCGTCCGACGCGGCGGTGGTCTCGCGCGGGACCCTGGGGACCGCGGTGACTCGCGACAGCGACACCGCGACGAAGCTCTCCTCCTCGGAGCCGGACCCGCCGTCCGTGATGGACAGCTCGACGCGGACCGGGGTGCGCGCGTCGAGCGCGAGGGAGTCGTCCTCGTCCGAGGAATCCTCCTCCTCCTCCTCCTCCTCCTCCGCCGCCGCCGCCGCCGCCGCCGCCGCGGCCTGGGCGACGATCGCCGCGACGGCGTCCACCCCGCCCTCCTCCTCCTCCTCCCCCCCCCCCTCCGCCCCCCCGCCCCCCTCCTCCCCCTC
>Ga0181559_10002715_pt1 | contig 17514 bp, 10 predicted proteins | sample 011ome_21_FD_133752 | JGI IMG/M metagenome (GOLD analysis project Ga0181559, IMG submission 133752) | Coastal salt marsh microbial communities from the Groves Creek Marsh, Skidaway Island, Georgia - 011508AT metaG (megahit assembly) | ecosystem: Environmental > Aquatic > Marine > Intertidal...
CTTGCGGTGATAACGGAAGCGGAGGTGGTAGATGAGGAGGAGGAGGAGGAGGTGGTGGTGATGGTGGTGACGCTTCAACAATCTCAACCGCGGGCGATTGCGGCAACGGCGGTGGAGGTGAGGGAATGGATGGAGCAGTCGGAGGCAGAGGCGGAGGCGGTGAAATTTCAACCACGACCGGCGGCTTTTCTTCGACGCACTCCTCTACCGTTGTGCGGATGCGTAAATCCGTTCCACACAAGAACGGCCCGACTAATCGAATCGTCTCGATTTTAGACGGCCCCAAAATATTTTGAACGTCCCCGTCGCAAAAGCACCGATCGTTGTTTGCCGTCTGTATCAGACTACAGCAAGTCTGCGATATTGTGCTTTGCTGACCATTTTCCACAAACAGAGCGCTACAATCCGTATTTATTGACTCGATGAGAAGAACACACGGCGAGCGAGGAATCGGTGGAGGAGCGAACGGCGGAGGAGGAGAAGGCTGCTGTGGTGCCAACGGAGACAGAGGAGTCGGGGGGAACGGCAATGGCGGAGGAGATGCGGGAGCAAAAGGTGGTGGACTGGGACTGAGTGGTGGAGGAGGATTTGGAATAGGTGGCGGTGGTTGCGGAGACAAAGGAGGTGCCATCGGTGGTGGAGGATCCGGCATCGGCGGCGGTGGATTGGGAGCCGCGGTTTGAAGCAGTGGCGGTGAAGCGACGACTAAAACCGGTGAAGGTGGTGGTGGTGGTGGTGGTGGTGGCGAGGGAAATGTAGGAGGAGGCGACGCGACCACCAATGGAGGCGGTGGCATTGGATTTAGAGGTGGGGAAAATGGTGTTGGTGGAGGTGGTGGAGACTCAACCGAAACAACTGCGAACGGTGCGCGCGGCGGCGGCGGCGACGGCTGCGACACAGAAGGAGGCGGGGGAGAAATTTCAACAGTAATCACTTCCTTCACGGGAACACACTTCTCTCCAATCAAAAGTGGTCCGGTCAAATCGCAAACGGCTTCAGCAACCAATAGCACATCTTCTCGGTCGCCAAGTTCTGCTAAAGCGTCGCTTTCGCAGAAGCAGCGATCCGCGTTTGAAGCTTCCATTAACTGGCAGCACTTAGTCGTGTCGCCAGATCTGGCCTCTGGTTCCGCAAGCAAAGGAGTGCACGCATCTCTCAACGCGTTCGTTTTGGAAACGCAAGATTTTGGAATCTCAAAGGGTCCGATCGGTTTAGGAGAAACACGCCCAGACGTCCACGGAACGCCCTCGCCGCGTTCCCAAGCTGGGAATTCTTCAGAGATTAAAAATTCAGCGGGAGCTTTCTTAAGCCAACATTCGCCGAAACCGTAATCGAAATAGGCGTTGGAGCAACCGTTTTCGTTTTCGCAAAAAACGTAAACGTTACAATCAGATCTTTTTTTGCACTCGATGCAGCACGATTCAGCGGAATCTACGATCAAATTAGTGCCAACGTTGAGAGGATCGCCTTTGAAATTCGCGCGTTGCTCAATCTCGCAGCTCGCGCTGGTCGGTTCGGGCAACTCGCCAACATCAATGCGAGAGGTGACAACGCCAGAAGTCCAGTTGACGTTAGGACCTCTGGCGTATGCGGCAGGAGATTCTAAAGATGCCTCTGCTATGTTCAAAGGAAACGTTTTCAAAGTGCACGTGCGATAGGAGTACTCGTCGCAACCGCCTTCCGAATCGCAAAATACCCAAATCTCGCAGTTTGCGTTGGCTAAACATGCCGCGCAACACGCCCCAGCATTTACCGCAAGGTCTACCGTCACGTTTGCAATGACATCGCCGATATAATTGGCGTTCATCTCTGCGTTGCATGGTGGGAACTTCACGTCGCTCGTATCTCTCGCGATCGGTTCGACGATTTTATCGAGCAAAATTCCAGATGTGTATGTGACTTCTTCGCCTCGAGATCCCGGAATCCCGGTGTCGGCGCTCGCAGAAATTATCGCTTGGTCCAAGACCTTCAAAGTACACTGCGAATACGATGACACGTACTCATTCAAACCACATCCGCCAGCATCGTCTGTGCAATACGTCCAAACGTTACAGTTTGGATTTTCTTGGCACGCCACGCAGCAAGCGTCTGCTGAAGAGGCGAGGAAGACACCTTCGGTAATATCCTCGCCGTTGTAGTTTGCTTTATCTTCGGCGTTGCACGCACGAATCGGAGGTGCGAGTTCCACGTCGCCACTGCAGTACAGCGAAGAAGATGGAAAAGACAAAGAAGGAGAAGATGGAGATACTTCTTCAGTTGTCGTTCCAGTCGTCGTCGTCGTCGTCGCCATCGTCGTCGTCGTCGTGGTCTCATACCTAGCCCAGACGTTGTCGATACCGCCGACGATGAAGCAACCGGGACATAACTTGACGTTCTCGTTAAAGAGAACTCGAAGCTTTGTCCCGTCGAGCGAGACTTCAAATCTCGCGTCTTCGCACGAAAAGTTTGTGATTTGTTCTCGCATATCGAGCATTTCTGGAGGCGTCGCGATTGATAAACCTTCGCATGTAATTGACGTGGCGGTAGTTGACACGTCTTCGCCTTCAAGTAAATCAATTTCGAGCACTAAATCAGTGAGATCCAAAGTGAGACACGTTCTCTGACCGAGAACTCCAGATAGTGCCAACGATGAAGCGTCACCAGTAGTCGTCAATCGTCGCGGCTTTACCGTCGTAAACGCAACGTCTACGAGTGACGGACACGTGTTCAAATCCAAACCGACGTTTGGGTTCCACCCGAACACCATATTCGGACTCACCACCGCAACCGACGAAGAGAGCGTATTCATCGCTTCAACGTCACAAACGGGCGCTCGTAGCGTCATCGACGATTCGATTTTCTTACTCTCGACGTGCTTAAAAGAAAAAAGAAAGTTTGAGTACCCGCCGACGAGAAACTCGCCGGGGAGCAAAACGACGTTTGCGCCGAAAGTAACTCTCGGTCCAACGTCGTCCATCGTGAGCGATATCTCTTCGCATGATACATCGTTCCTGCCTTCGTCAGACGACAAAGAGGAGGCAGAAGAGAAACGTTTCGGAAGAATTTGCCCACCCCAACACGCGAAGACGAACTCCTCTTTTGGTCTCGGTTCGTACGTCGTCTCGCCGGAAACGTCATCCTCCACTGCGACCGCTCTCGACCACTCAAAAGGCAACGTAACTCCAGCCAACGATACTGGATCGTTCACGTTTGCTCCACTCGTTCTCGTCACGACGATCGAAACGTACGTCTCTCTCGCCGCGTCCACGACGTTCCCGGCAATGGCACCGAGTCGCAACACCTCTTCCGAAGGCGACGACGACCACGTGTGCACGCTAAACGCGAGGTTTCCATTGGCGAGATCGGCGCACGCGCTCGCATCCTCGCCAACATTCGGATCCTGTTTTATGGTTTATGAAACAAGCAAAAAGAAGGTTAGTCATTCATTTCGATGTGTAAACCGCGGTTTTGGAAATTCCAAGAGAAAAAACATTTTGATACGAACGTGTGGGTTGTTAACAACAAAAAGAAAGAGCGAGATGAGAAGAGAAAACGCTCATCGAAACGCGCTCTCTTTTCTTGCGCGTACCTGCAACGCCCTCCTCGGCGCGAACCAGTTGTTGCTCATCCCACCAACGTCCGCCTCGGGCACGTCTTTCGCGCTCACGTCCCCGAACGGCGCGTCGAAACCGTTCACCTCTCCTTCTTTCTCCTCTCCTCTTCGATACAAAAACTTTTTTGTATCTTCCTCCTCCTCCTCTTCCTTCCCAAAGCGCTCGTCGACAAGGACGCGACCACCCGTCGCGCCCGAAACCACCCGCGATGCGAACAAAACCATCGCGATCGCGCAAACCATCGCGAATCGCGACGGTTTCGCACCAACCGCGTTTCTCCGACCGCGCGAAAACGACGACATTTTTCTTCCTTCTTCTTTCCGCGTATTCAAAAAAATACACTTTTCAAAAGAAGAAGAGGAAGAAACAGCGAAAGAAAAAAAGTTCCAACAACAGCGCGAGAACGAGAACAACAACAACAACAATTCGAGGACCCCCACGCGCGAATCCAACGCGAGTATCTCCGCGAGAATTTCGCGCGGTGGTTTGTTCGGTATTTGAGTATTACTGCGTGTGTTATTTTACGCTTATTATTAGTATTATTTTTTTTTTCTGAGGAGTTTTCGCTCGCTCGCTCGCGCGTCACTTTTTTCAAGTACGCGTAGAGTAAAAATAAAATGGAAAACCGAGGGTCTGCTACTTCCGCATCTTCTCTGCTGACCTCGTTCGCGTGCGCCTGCCTCGGCGCGTTCGCGACGATCAAAATCACCCAAAGATTTTTTAGGAAAGAGAAAGAGTTCCCGCTTCTCGCGTGGGGGACGAGCAAAAATAACGGCGCGAAATTGAACGAATCTTCGGTTCGATTTCAACAAACGAGAGACCGATTCGACGACGTGATGGAAAACGAAAGACGCGAAGGAGGAGGTCAGGCTGGTTCTTCTTCTTCTACTACTACTACTAGAACTACTACCGCACGAAAAGATTTAGAAGCCATTGCGGGGTTTGAAGCGGCGGCGGCGTACGCGGCGACGAGGATTGCCGAAGGCGCCGTTCCGGAAGATTGCATCTTAGAACTGTACGGCATCTATAAGCAAGCGACGAAAGGCGATTGCGACGTGAAGGTGAGACCGACTCGGTTGGACGTGAAAAAGTACGCGAAGTTTACCGAGTGGATGAAGCATAAAGGTATGACGAAAGTGGACGCGTGTAGGATGTACGTGCAGGTTTTGGAGAGTCGATTGGACGATTTGGAGTTGTTGCCGAGTCCGAAGAAGAGCGACGGTAGTGCAAGTAAAAGCGGAGGAGGTGCGTTTGGGAGGAGTCAATCGACGATGAGACGATTAAAAGGCGAAGATGGGGAAATAGATGAGGAAGAGGAGACGAGTTTGATTAAAGCCGCGAAAGAGGGTGATTTTGATAAGTTGCTGAAATGTTTGCGAGCCGGAGCGGATGCAAATCAACGGGACGCGAAGGGGCGAACACCCCTAATGTTTGCCGCCGATACCGGCGACGTGGCGATCGCGATTCAGCTCATGCAATTGGATGCAGATATAGGGGCAGCAGATGAGAAAGGAAAAACAGCGTTGCATTACGCGGCGATTTGCGAGCAAGTAGACGTGGCAGAAGTTTTGCTGGAAGCAGGGGCGGACCCAGAGGTGAGGGACGCGAACGGTACGTCGGCGAGCGATTTGGGCGTGTACGAGTTAGTGAAAAAGAAAGCGAACGGCGAGTTAGCATCGTTAGACAATAATAGTAATAATAATTCAGAGGGAGATAAAGAAGCGAGCGAGGAAGAAGATGAGGATTTTGACTTGGAGGAAATAGAGCGCCAGGCTTTGGAGAAGATGGCGGCGGAAAGCATCGCTTAAACGCGCTCACAACTTCCGAAACAAAAAAATGTGCTGTGTGTATAGAACCTAAAATTCACTACGTGTACTTTTACTAAATGACTTGCTATTGCTATGTAACTAACTAGATTTTCTTTCTGTCGTCGTCCCCGCTGTCGTTGTCGATGCTACTGTTGACTTACTGCTGAGAATTGCGGACGATTTTGCCGCTTTCGAGGAACGCCAAAACGCCCACGCGAGCTTGCCTCTCGTGAAGAATAATTGCGCGGGTAATAGCATCACCATGACGTTGTCGTATCCGCGATCTTTCACTGTTCGTGCCCACTCTTTGGTTCGATAACCTAACCCTTTCTTTCTCGCGCTGCTGATTTCCAACTCTCGTTCGGCGTCGTTCTTCATCCGTTCGCGTTTCTCGAGGCCATTCTTCGCGCTTCGAGCGATGATGCGATATCGATTCACCGGCGATCCGAGTTGTTCGTTGACGTATCGAAGTAAATTGTTCGCCTTGAGCACCATGAGCAAATCTCTAGGAAGCGACTCGAATAGTTTACTCTGGTCTTCCAATTTCACTTTGAGTACCGTTCTGAAAATCTCGCGTTTGTCGCTCATGGATAAACTATCATTGTTCGTTTCTTTCTCTCGAGTCGTCGTCGGCTCGGTCGAGGCTCGCTTATTCTCCGTCACGACAACTTCATCGGCACGAGAAGAAGAAGAAGAAGGTGAAGAAGAATCTGCTTTCTTGAACCGGTCTTCAATCACTCTGGCTGGCGCTAAAGCCAAGATAATCCCGAAAAACTTGTGCATTTCTGGATTAATACCTAACTTTTCCACGGCGTTTCGCATCTCGTTTTCGTCGTTTCGAATCAACGCCAACCACACTTGGCACCACGTTTCCCTCGTCGGTTCGTCTAATCGTCTCACGACGCCGTGATCCAATATCGTCACTTTTCCGTTCTTATCGACTAACAAATTTCCTGGATGAGGATCGCCGTGTGCAAATCCGTGTTCAAACGTCAACGTCGCGAACGCTTCCTGAATCGTCTTGGCGACTTTATACGCGTCCACTTTATTTTCTCGCATTTTCTCCACGTTATCGACTCTCGTTCCGTCCGCGAACTCCATCGTCAACACTCGTTTCGTGCTCAAACTATCGTGTATTTTTGGGACCGTCACTTCCTCCTCCTTAAAACCGCACTCCTCTTTCAATAATCTCCCCATATCTTTACAATTCTTTGCCTCTAATCGAAAATCTAACTCCTCCGTCATGTGCCTGCGCGTCTCCTTCGCCAGCCACGCGAAGCGTAAACCTGGAATCAAGTACCCCAAAACAGCGTAATACGTTTCAATCGTCGCCAGATCGACCCACAAAAACCTCGCCACAGGTCTTTGCTGTATCTTAACCGCCACGTCTTCCCCCATTTTCGTCTTTGCTTTATACACCTGCGCCAAACTCGCGCTCGCAATCGGTTTCTCGTCAAACTCTAAAAACACGTCTCTCGGCTTCAAACCGTCAAACTCTTCGCTAAACGTCTTCTCGTCTTCCTCGAACGGCCTCGAACTCGCGTCATCCATCAAAACCCGCAAAATCTGCCGAAACGGCAGCGGCGCCACCGGCTGCACGCACAGATGCTGCCCGGCTTTCACGTAAATGCCTCCGTTTTCTCTCGCCAAGTCTCGCAAGCGCACCGCGACGTCGCTCCACAGCTCCTGCCTCGATTCGCGCTGCAACTCTTCCAATAACGACGACGATTGTGTCATTGCAGGAGAAGAAGATGATGATGAAGAAGAAGAAGAAGAAGAAGAAGAAGAAGAAGAATCCAACTCGCTCTTGATCTTATTCACCCTCGCCACGTGCCTTCGATAATCGAAATACACAGGCACCAAGTGTTTCGTCGCCGTCATCACCCTCCGAACCGCGTGGACGCTATCGTCGTCCGAATAATGATACGCCAAAGTGGCGCACGACGTCGTGGCGGCAACCGCGGCGGCGGCGAGAGAAGGAGAAGATGATCGTCCAACCAGTCGACGCAGCAGTCTCTGAGAAGAAGAAGACATGATAGCGTTTTGTGTTAGTGTAAGTGTGTCTCTCTCACTCTCTTTCCCAATAATCAGAAAAATCCGATGCTCGCGATTTGTGTGGATCCAAAACGCCGCAGAAGAGAGAGAGAGAGAGAGAAAATCGGAGAAAAACAACCGCTCTTCTCTCTCTCTCTCGCGCGCGCTTCTTCTCCCTCTTCTTTTCGAGACGTTCTCTCTTCTCTTTTCGTCTTTTTTAATAGCGCGGCGCAGGGGCAGAGTGCTCTCCAAAACGTCCTTTTTTTCCCGGGAAAAAAAAAGGTTTAGGGTTTATCATAAACCCTAAACAAAAACGTGTTCGTTACTTCTTATAAGAGAGAGAGAGAGAGAGAAAAAGAGAGAGAGAGAGCTGCGCGCGCGCACGTTTTACCGCGTTGGATGACGATGACGACGACGTCGGCGGCGACGAGAACGAACGCGCTGTTCGCGCTGATGGCGAGAAGGAGGAAAGGGTGTCTTTCTTCTTCTTCTTCTTCTTCTTCTCTTCTTCGCCCAGCTTCTTTTTTTACATCTTCTTCTTCTTCTTCTTCTTCTTCTTCTTCTTCTTCTTCTTCTTCGTCGTCGTCCTCTTCTTCTTCTTCTTCTTCCAGCGACGAGAAGAGCGAGACGAAGAAAAAAGCAGCGCTCTTGTCGTTCCACCCGCTCTCGTTTTCCGGAGCGAAGTTATGCGCGAACGCGTCCATGCTTTCTTATTGGAATTGCGGTGCAAAAGGTTTCTTGGATAAAGATATCACGAAGAATACGAAGGAGTTCTTCGACGTCGGTCGATTTGGATTTGAGTTCGTCATCACGGACGAGCCGGAGAAGTTGAGACAAAAAGCGCTCTCGCTGTGCGTCGTGGAGGAGAAAGAGCGCGAGAGGAGGACGTGGTTGGATTTCGACGCGACCGGCGGCGAAGGCGGCGAGGACTTTGAGGACGGGAAACAACAACCGGAGAGCCGAACGCTGATTGTTTCACTGAAAGAACCGAACTGGATATTGGTGGTTTTTAGAGGCACGACGCCGAATCCGACGCGAGGGTTCTTTCGCGAGAGTAAGATTAACGGGAAAGCCGGGCAAGTCGTATGGAAGGATTGTCCGGATAAAAGTAAGCGGGTGAAAGTACACGCCGGGTACGCGAACGCGTACGGAATCGTGCGAGAGAGAGTGGAGAGTGACGTTTTGGAGAGAGTGAAGAGGAAGATTGAAGAGGAGGAAGAGGAGAGAAAAGGCACGACTTCTTCTTCGCTATCACTGCCCAGAGTTGTAATCACTGGCCATTCGTTAGGAGGAGCCATGGCTACGTTATGCGCGGCGAGGTTAGGGAATAACGCGGAGCTTAAAAAGTTGGGCGCGAAGGTATCGCTCGTTACGTTCGGGCAACCGAGGGTCGGGGACTCAAATTTCAAAGCGCTTTTTGACAAAAAAAGAGAGAAAGATGATGACGCGACTGGTAGTAACACTAATAATAATTGCATGGACGGGTATTTAAGAGTAGTCAACGAACAAGACGTGTTTGCTCGCGTGCCGCCGAAATCTGGAATTTGGATACCCGAGGACGTGTTGGAAACCTCTTTATCCTCCTCCATCGACGCAAATCAGTGGACGTTTCAATACGAACACGCTGGTGATTGCGTGTGGTACCGCGACGACGGACGGATTTTGTTTCGAGAAGAACCAAAAGGCGTGTCGCTGAGAACGGTGAATCCCGTCTCAATCGCGTTGGACCATTCAAAGTATGCCAAACTGTTCGACGACGAAGGCACCAAGAAGAATTTCCCGCGAGCGGTATGTTTTCATCCCGAGAGAACAGATCCGAAAACTATCTGCGTCAATTGTCCAGATCCAAAGAATGACTTTCGAAGAAGACAAAGCGGCGACAGCAGCAGCAGCTCCTAGAAACGTATGTAGCGATTAGATAGCTTTATTTTAGAATTAGTTGTAAAAGCATGATTTTTTATATTAAATGCGCGCTCTGCTCTGCTGTGTACAAATGTGTTCTTTACAATGTCTATCTAAAAAAATGTCAACTCCCACCGTAATCACTTTAAAAGGAGTCCATGGATTCTTGTTTCGCTCGGCTTTCCGCTTTCAACTTTTCGCTCGCCACTCGCGTTCGAATGTCGAAATCGTCGCTTTGCTCGTCGTACGACGACGACACTTTTCGAATCAAATTTGCCGGATCCTTCTCTTCATCGTCCCTGCTGCCACCGACGCTACTGCTCCCTCTGCTGCTATCTTCACCACTCGTTCTGCTATTACCACTACTAATTAAGAACGATTCCGAGGCAATCTTTGCTTGATTCAACGCCCTCTTCAAGGTTTCCTCGTTCGCCGTTTGTCCTTTGCTCGCCGCTTCCAGTCTTAGATTCGTCAAATCTTCGATGACGTCCGTGATGGCGTCTTGCCATTTAAACAAGTTCTCATCGAAAGACTGCTGCATCAAGTTTATCCCCCCGAGCTGCGGTCGCCCTCCGGAACCATCCATCCCGTTACTCCCGATGCCGATCAAACTCTTCTCCAAAATCTCCGCTAAACTATCCTTCATCGATTCTCCCAACGCGTTCAAATCGAACGATTCTAAACTATTCGCGTCCCCTACGAGAGGTTTACCCCACTGCTCGATGTTCTTCAACAGTAACCTCAACTCTTTACCGAGTTCTTGCCATTCCAGAGACGCTTGCTCGCCTTCGTTAAACGCGCGCATAGCGTCTTTTTCCATCAATTTCGTCGTTTCATGCATCGCCAATTCCGTCGCAATCATCGCTTTTTCCATCGCTTTCGCCGCCGGGTACAACACCGCAGAGAGCGACAAAAAACCGAACCCGATGGCGATTGCAATCGGTACGTTCGATGGTTGACTTTGTTCTTGCGTTGACTTCGTCTTCGCGCGAGGAGAAGACACCAAAGAAAGCGATGAATACGCGTTGTTATTCGCAAAATTCTTCGAAGAAGAAGAAGAAGAAGGTGGAGATAAGACGCGAATCGACGGCAACTCTTCCGCGCTCGCGGTGGTGCTTTTTTTGCGCTCGAGAAGAGAACGACAACAACGACGGCGACACTCGCGGCGGCGCCGAAGGGAACGCTCGAGGAAAGTTGTTTTGGTCGTCGTCGTCGTAAAGGACGGCAGTAAAGCCGACGTCGACGCGCTTTTGATGAGCATTATTTTTTCAAGAGGCCAGACGACGAGAGAAAAATGAAGAAAAATGGAACTCGTGTGATGCCGCTTTATCATCGCGCGCGCGAATACCGCGTCGTCGTTACAATCTTTACTATACTTTACGCGTCGTCTCCGACAATCGCCAAAGCTCGGTCGCGGTCGACTATTTTCGTTCTACTTTTGCTGCTGCTGCTTTTCGATGTTTTTTCGGCTGAGTTGGTTACGTTTTCTTCTTTTTCTTCTTCTTCTTCTTCTTCTCCGCGTTCGACGGCGTCGAGCTTGAACCATTTCGAGGCGGTGACGAGGAGCTTTTTTTTGTCGTTATTTTCGTCGTTTTGGAAGAGGAAGTTGTTGTTGTTTTTGCCGCCGTTGGCGTCGTCGTCGCTGTCACTAACGATAGCAGAGGCTGGTTTGAGGAGACCGGCGAGAACGTCTTGTTCGATCGCTCCGACGGTTTCTTCGGCGCATTGGACGTTGGTGGCGATGACGCCCGAGGCGCCTCGCTTCGCCCAGCCGCAGACGTAAAGGCGACCGCCTTTGGTCGCGGACGCGGAGGAGGGATCTTCTTCGTTGTACTGAACGCGTCCTAAACCGTCGTGCGAGATGGTACCGTTGTCGTCCGAGGGGACTAATTTTGGGTCGAGTTTATCGCCGACGTATCCAACCGAGCGTATGAGAATGTCGCACGGTAGAATCGTTTCGTCTTTCGCCGCGTCGTCGGAAAGCGTCGCTTTTCGATTCCCGCTCGGGCCTTGGAGAATGTTTTTGCGAATTTTCACGAAACCTAACGACGACGACGCGTCTTCTTCGGGGAGCAAACCCGTCGGCGAGTGTAAGAAGATTACGCGCAATATCTTCTTCTTCTTCTTCTCCGTACCTTCTGCCGATATCACATTTTCCGCCGCCGCGTCCTTCGCCTTTTCTAAAACCTCGAACGCTCTTCGTCTCGGCCTCGACGCGTTCATCTCCTCGATATCTTCCTCGGTTACTTCTAAATCGTCAATTTGGACGTCTAAATCCGGTAAACCGAGCACTTCTCTCAACTCTTTCGGAGAAAACTTCGCTTGAGCGACGCTCCGCCGACCGACGATGGTCACCGAATTCACCTCCGCCTTCTCTAAAGCCTCCAACGCGTGCGTCGCGATGTCCGTCTCTCTCAACTCTTCCGTCGAGCGCAACAAAATCCTCGCGCAATCTAAAGCCACGTTCCCGACGCCGACGATGACGACATTCGATCCATTTTTTTTATTCTGTAATCTATCTACGATATCTTCGTGCATTTCTCTATTGCTCCTCGGCGCGGCGGACGGCAAGCCGTTGAACCAATTCACAAACTGCCGAGCGCCGTACACCCCTCGCAACGCGTCTTCATTTTCAATCCGCAATTTCCGATCGTTATCCGCCGCGCCGTGCGCGAGCACGACGCCAGAGTACCGCTCGAGCAATTCTCTCGTGGATACGCGCAAAACATTACTCCTCTTCTCCTCTTCTCCGTCTCCGCCGACTCTCACGTTTGCGAACAACCGAACGCGCGCGTCTCGCAACAAAGCGTCAAACTTGTTGGTAACATTCTTCGTCGCCGCGTGATCCGGAGCGACGCCGTACCGGACGAGACCGTACGGGAAACACTCTTTCTCGTACACGTCCACGCGAACGTCCGCGTTATTCTTCTTCGTGTTACTAGTACCGTTACCGTCGATCGCGGCGTTCGCGTTCGTATTCTTCTTCCTCGCATTATTCAGTTGGAGCAATTTATCCACCGCGTACATACCCGCGGGACCAGAACCGACCACGGCAAACGAATAAAGAGGCGTTGTTTTGGTGGCATCGTCGTCATCCGCAGAAGAAGAAAAAGAACGACGAGACGCTCGATGTCGCCCTCTCGCTCTTCTCGCCGAAGACCGCCGTCGTCTTTTTCCCTCTTCTTCTTCTCTTCCGTCGTCGTCGTTTCGGGGAAAAAATGTCGTCGTCGATGCGCTTCTTCCGTCTTCTCGAGAGAAACGCGGCGCAAACGACGACGACGACGACGACGACGTCTCTCCGAAAAAGAAAAGTCGACGACAAAAGAGCGCGTTTTTTAGACTACGGTGTTTCATGTCGACACGCGTTCAGTAGAGTGCGTTTGTTTTCTGTTCCATTTCTTTTCTTTTGGGGGGTCGACGTTTTTTTTGTAAAAAACGGCTTTTTTTTAAAAAAAGAGAAAAAAAAAAACTGGTGTCATTTGATCACACACACACACTTACACATTTGCTTTATACATATACACACACACACACGCATCGATTCGAGAGAGAGAAAAAATTAGCCACAAATGATGATGACTTTGAAAGGGCGAGCGAAGCGTCGAGGTGGACGACGGGACGGTGGAGACGCGTTCTTCGCGAGCGCGACGACGACGTCGCGGTTTGGACATCTTCTTCTTCTTTTTTTATGTTTGACGGTGAAGACGATTTTTTGTTCCTCGGAAACACGAACGACCCTAGCGGAGAAGGATGACGCGACGAGGATGGTCGTCGGGGAAGGACGCTCGAGACGGGAGAGGTTGGCGGAGGAGGCGGAGCTGGTGGCGAGATTGGCGAGGGTTTTGGTGGAGGAAGAGAGAGCGCTGGAGGAGGAGGAAGAGGAGAGCGTGGCGATGCCGAGAGGCGAAGGTGGTGTTTCATCTTCTTCTTCTTCTTCTTCTTCTTCGAGAAAGAAGACGAAAACGTTCGCGGTGCTGGACGAGGCAGAAAAGCAACCGCAATCTACGAAAAATCCGGACGCGAAGTTTCTGTACGATCTCGCGAAAGCGTTCGTTCGAACGGCGAGGCAACATTTACCGAAAGAAGTCGCCGAGTCGGACGATTACGCCATGCAGGCGAGATATCAAGCGTCTCGATGCGCTCGATCGGCGGACGCGACGTTGTCTTTGGATTGGTTTTTTGAGTTTATGGACGAGCTCGTCGCGAAAGAGGAGATGGGACGCGGCGGTGGTGGGAACCATTACAATTCAAGAATGTATAAAGGGGGCAATGTGTATCGTCCGGAGATGTACGCGACGAGCACCGCAAACGGAGAAGAAAGCGCCATGATGCCGGTGGAAGATTTATTCTTACTTCGCGCCCGCTCGTATTACTATGCCAACAAAATACAAGCGCACGAATCGCGCGCCGCGCTTTCACCATTCTGTGGTTCGATCGTTGGATTTTCGGTCGCATCTGCGATTTGGATGTTCAGTTTCTTCCCCGTTATTCTCATGTCGAGCGCGGTATCGGCATCGTTTGTGAGCATTTTGGCCGTAACATCTGCAAACAAATGTTCCGCGTCCAACTGTTTCTACCCGAGAAAGTGTTGTGACTTGACCTTAGACGGGAAAGGTTACGAAACCTGCGCGTATCATTTTTCCATCTGTCCGGATTATTGCGGTCACGAAGGTGACGACGATGGTCAACGGTGCGACAGCGGACCTCCGCATCCTCAAAATTTCCGCGCCGTCAATCCGCAGTTCGTCGAATCTTACGAACGCTTTTGTTGCAACGGAATTTGCTGTCCAACAGGTTTCGTCTGTTGCGATAAAAAAGACGCGGTCGGGAAAGTCGGTCCGAAGTGCGAAAAGGTAGAGATGTGCGTCGACTCTAAAACGAATAAAACGAAACTCGCGCCGGGACGATTGCGCGAGACGCCCCAGCTCTGATGTGAGAAAGATATATTAAAAAAAGAAAGTCTCTCTGTAATCGTTGCCTTTGTTAATATTAAAACATGATATCGTGTGATGACTTCTATTTGAACTGTACACGTATTTTTTCAATGTGTTGTTTAGATACAATATGTGATGCGCCGGTGGAAATCTCCATTCCTACTACCGCCCGGCGCAATCAGCACAACCCCGGATTATACACAAACAAACGCTCTCGTTTTTCAACGAGAAGACGAACAAACAAAACGTAAAACGGATCATTCATATCGCTGCCGTTACATGCAAAACCTGTTTTCTTCGGTTTTTTTAATAGTACGACACGACCTTTCCTTGGTCTTTGCACGAAGCCGGGCGAAACTTTAAGTCGACCACTCCCCGATGCCGTATCGCGATTTGATCAAACGCCGCGTAGGACAAGTCCAAGTGTTCGCGATCGCCGCAACACCAACGTTTGTTCCCTTCGTTCGGATGATTGCACGGACACGAGTCGGTGATTTTCACGACCACGCTCTTCACGGCCGGCTCTTGACATCCGGCCCATTTCCCGAGTTCGCTCCATTCGAAGCCGCGCGTAGGACCGTTCACGCAAACAACCTCGATGCACTTCCCGCACTCCTCGGTCAAACCGTAATCGTACCCACCGTCCGTTTGCACGGCGGTGATGAAGTGATTGCCGAGATCTTTGCCGTAGCCGCACGAACCGGTGTAAATTGACATTCCATCCGGTCCAGGGCCGTTTGGACCACCGTACCATGTTGCCCTACCTTGCTTCCAATCCGACGAATTAAAATCACCTAGAACTCGTCGAGGTCTTCTCTCAAACCGAACAAAACTCGGCGTCTCTTCCGGCGGATACAAATCCATTCGCTGTCTTTCGAACAACTTCAAAGTTTGCTCGAACTCCCTCGCTTTCTTGGCGATGAAAGAGGTCGTCGCGTCGATTTCCGCGCGCTGGAAAGTTTTCTTCTCTTCCTCTTTCGGAGAAGAAGAAGAAGAAGGATCCGACGAATTCGTCGAGTTCTTCGCGATCGAAATGTCCTCCCGATTCGTTCTCGCGAAGAGAGAAAACGCTCGAATGGACGCGTCGTCGACGAAGGATGAAAAGAACAACAGAGCGGCGAGGATTTTGCGTCGGTTGGTTCTCGCGCGACTCGGTAGCAGGAGAGAAGACATGTTTTTAGTAGGTATTCGCGTGTTGTGACGATTTTTTTGAAAATTCCTTCTCAGCCACGAATTTTTTGCCTTAATTCTCTTGGACATTTCACTTTGACATATTTTTTGATGGATTACAAAATATTATTCTCTCTCGTTTACGACAATCTCTTATCAACTTTCTCTCGCGCAGGTAGATGTACACTTCTTATTTTTTGTCCCGAGGACACATTTTTACCGTCGTTTACGAATGGTTTCGGACTTGGCGGCGGCAGCGACGCGCGCGGAGGACCGGGTTGGTTTCGCAGCAGCGTTCGATTTCTTCGATTTCGCCGACGCGCCGCTACCGCTACTCTTCGCAATCGATGTTTGATAGGCATAAATCAACCCACCACTGACGACTAACGCGGCTGATATGGCCCCGGTTTGACTCAAGCACTGTTTTTTCGCGTTCGCGGAACAAAACGCGACGTGAGTAAAAACTATGACTCCGACCGAACGCGTGGCGTTGGACAACGAGAGCGCCGTCGCGCCGGAGGATCGAACAATCTTCATCATGCATTTCGCCATCATGGCTCGCGCGCACGCGTTAGCCACGTAAAAGAAAACAATCACAGGAACAGCGTTCGCTGCTAACGATTTTCTCATCGGCTTCAACACCCACTCTTCTTTATTCGGTACGGTAACTAACAACGTGTACGCGGCAAACGCCGCCAAACCAAACGTGCCCATGGCGAAGCTCATCTCGTCACCGCTCGGCGGATTCTTCGTCGATTTCGACAAATATTCCATCAAAATACCTCTCATAGAATAGCTTATCCCCGAAATGAACGCGCACAAAACGCCGACAACTGGAATCGTCGTCGTCGATGTAGTCGAACCCGCGTCCGCCCCCAACACCTCGCTCGCTTTCACCGCCAACCCACAAATGACCACAGAAACGCCCATCAGTTGCCCAACCGTGTATTTCTTCTTCAGCAGCGCGCTGGAAAACAAAACAGTCATCGGTATTTGCATACCGGCTAAAGTTTGATACAAAGGCCCGCCGCACGTTTCCATCGCTCGAATAGCGTGCGTTAACCCAACGAATTCAGCCACCGGCAACGCGTAAAACTGCCACGGACGACGACGTTCTTTCGCCGCGCTCTTCTTCTTCTGTTCCTTCTTTTCCTTCCCACTACCACCAATACTGACCACCCACTTCGTGACCACCGCGGACATGACGTCCGCCAAGTACACCAACCCGGGCACTTGCATCGTGCTCGGTAAAAGCAATTGGAAATCCATGATTTTCTGCGCGGTGAGGAAATAGGAGATCCCAAAGGACACGTGCAAAAGCACGAAGACTAACGCGTTGTTGTTGTTGTTGTTCGATGCTATTACCGCCATCGCGCTGCTATTCTGAACGCGTCGTCGTTGTGGGTATATAGTGAAAGTTGATTGCGAATTGTACGCGTAAAGGTGTTGCGAAATTTTGGGAGGAAGGAATTTAGGGGAAAAATTGGTTTAGGGTTTCAAAAAAAGGGCACGCGAACGAGAGTCAAATCTCACATGCGAGAGAGAAAAAAAACGAAGCGTTTGCGGTGCGCGCTCGCGGGGAATAAGCGCCGCTCGATATCCTCACCTCCTCCTCCTCCTCCTCCTCCTCCTCGCGATACGCATGGTGCGAAAGAAGAGCAAACCGATTTTTCGACGACGCGCGTTCGCGGTGGACGGCGATGACGACTTCGAGGCGAAAAAAAACGAGAGAGTGGAATTGTCGGAAAAGGAACGCATGATTGAACTCGGGAGAAGGATGTTTTTGTCCGAGCCAGTCGCGGCGAGTAAAAACGGCGCGAGAGAGGGAGAGCGACGGGACGCGTTCGTCGTCGCGGGCGCGCCGAGTACTTTTCCTGCTTCTCTTCCTGCGACGAGGAAGAAGACGACTGCGGGGAGTTTCGAGAAAGAAAATTTCCCGGTTGTATCTGCGCCTGAAGAGGATCGCGTGCGAAGGTCGAACAGAACGAAAACAAAGTCGAGGAAAGTGAGAGAGATGATCGCACCGAGGATTGCGTCAACGAAAGTGATGAAAAGTCGTTCGCGCAAGAAGAA
>Ga0181559_10002720_pt1 | contig 17501 bp, 12 predicted proteins | sample 011ome_21_FD_133752 | JGI IMG/M metagenome (GOLD analysis project Ga0181559, IMG submission 133752) | Coastal salt marsh microbial communities from the Groves Creek Marsh, Skidaway Island, Georgia - 011508AT metaG (megahit assembly) | ecosystem: Environmental > Aquatic > Marine > Intertidal...
GCCATCGCCCAAGGGGTCAAATCCGCCAACCTGATGGTTTTCACGCTGGGCTTAACAGAGGGCTGGGAAAACAGCGAAACGGGGCTGCATTACGCGCTTTGCCCGGGCACCGTGCCCGGCACCCAGTTCAACCCCGATGTGCACCGTTTTCGCAACGGCGATTTTGCCAGCTTGTCGCGCATGATGGGGCAGGCGCTGCGTTTGCTGCGGGCGCAAAACCCGCGTTTGCGGGTGTTGCTGACGGTGTCGCCAGTGCCGCTGACCGCCACCGCGACACCCCAGCATGTGTTGACCGCAACCAGCTATTCAAAATCGGTTTTACGGGCTTTGGCAGGGGAATTGGCGCTGAAATATCGCTATGTCGATTATTTTCCCAGCTACGAGATTATCACCCACCCGGTGTTTCGCGGCATGTTCTTTGCCCCCAATATGCGCAGTGTCGAAGCTGCGGGTGTTGATACCGTGATGGGCCATTTCTTTGCCGATCAAGCCCGGGTTTTTGGCGCCGTTGCCCCCAAACCTGCGCCAAGATCGGCGCGTGAAAGCACGCCCGATGTCGATGATGGCCTGCGCTGTGAAGAGGAAATGCTGGGTGCCTTCGCCAAGTAAAAAGCAAAAGAAAATCCTGTGTATTATCGGCGACAGCCACCTTGGCAGCGTCAAGCGCGCGGTCGATGCGGGGCTGATTGATCTGGCGTGGTTTGAAACCGAATTTTGGGGCGCGCAAGAGCCGACGTTTCGCCAGCTTAACCTGATCGAAAACGCCTACCGCGCCCAAACTGACGAGGCCGCCGAGGCAGTTTTGCAGGTGAATGGGCAGGGCAGGGCCCATGTGGCGCCGGGTGATTTTGACGTTTTTCTTTTTTACGGCGCGCACTTACGCATGGCAGAAATCATGCCCCCCATGTTGCAGCACATGGCCGCGCCCAATGGTGCCTTAAGCCGGACGGTTTTGACGGCTGCGACAGAACGCTTTATTCAGGGCACACGCGCCGCACGCGTGGCGATGCATTTTGCCAATGCCGGCGCCCGGGTATATTTCGCGCCGACGCCGCTGTTTACCGATGGGGTGATCGATTTTGAAAAGGCCCGCTGGGCCGTGCGCGATTTTCCCTTGGCTTGGCAGGCAGATAGCCCCCAGCGCGCGCCCCTGTGGCAGGCTTTGACCGATGCCTTTGCCGCCGCCGATGTGGGCTTTGTGCCCCAGCCCGAAGACACGATTTGCCGGGGCATTTTTACCAAGGCCGACTATGCCACCGATGGCGCCGCCGATACCCGCGATGTGGTGCATAAGTCGCCCGCGTTTGCCGCGGTGATGCTGCGCGCGTTTCTGGCACAGCTAAAATAGCTTCGCCGCATTTTTGGCAAAAATGGCCCTTGATTTCACTGCCCCGCCATCGTATCCGATGCCTCGGCCTTAGGGGTATAGCTCAGCTGGTAGAGCGACGGTCTCCAAAACCGTAGGTCGCGGGTTCGAACCCTGCTGCCCCTGCCATTTTCCAAGCATCCACATCAATTGCGCCAATGCGCTGGCCTGCGCTGTCATTGTGGCGTTACATTGGCTTGCAACACCGCGCCCATGACATTTTGGATTGGCACATGACCACCTACACCCGCTACGCCGTTTATTACCTGCCGCCCAAGGGCGATTTGGCCGATTTTGGGGCGGCATGGCTGGGGTGGGATGCGGCCACGGGCCAAAAGACGGCCCATTTTGCCGATGTGGCAGGCTTGGCGCAGGCCGTGGCCACGCCACAGAAATACGGGTTTCACGCCACGTTAAAGCCCCCCTTTCGGCTGGCGGATGGCTGCGGTGTGACAGATCTGCGCGATGCGCTGGCAGATCTGGCCGCCGCCACACCCGCCGCCACGGCGCCGGGGTTGGGGCTGGCGCGGCTGGGGCGGTTTTTGGCCTTGGTGCCGCAGGGGGATGGCGCTGATATTGGCCGCGTGGCGGCGGCCATGGTGCAAGGCCTTGATCAGTTTCGCGCCCCCGCCTTGCAGGGCGAACTGGCGCGCCGCCGCGCCGCAGGCTTGACCCCCCGCCAAGAGCAGCTGTTGACGCAATGGGGCTACCCATATGTGATGGAGGCGTTCCGCTTTCACCTGACCCTAAGCGGCAAGCTGGCCAGCGATGCCTTGGACCAGCTTGAAGCGGCGGCGCAGCGGCTGTTGCCGCCCCTGCCACAGCCCTTTGTCATGGCCGAGGTGGCGCTGCTGGGCGAGCGCGCCGATGATGCGCGCTTCGAGCTGATAGAGCGATTTGCCTTGGCATGATTATGCCCTAACATCAGCGCACGATCGTTTTTTGCAAAGGTGCAGGATGTCATGGCGCAACCTTCGGCCCTTTTGGTGGCGCATGGCTACCCTTCGCAACCCGGCCCGACCGAGGCTGCGATGCAGCGCTTGGCGGGGGCTGTTGGGGCGTATTTGCCGGGCTGGCAGCTGCGCGGCGCCACATTGGCGGCCCCCGGCGCATTAGAGCAGGCCTTGGATGGGCTGGACGCGCCATTGATTTACCCGTTTTTCATGGCCGAAGGCTGGTTTACCAAAACCGTTCTTCCGCAAAGATTGGTCCAAGCGGGCAGGCCAAGCCTGCGGCAATTGCCAGCCTTTGGCAGCGACCCGGGCTTGGCCGCGCTGGTGGCAGCGCAGGTGCAGGCCGCGTGCACGGCCCAAGGCTGGCAGCTGCAAGACAGCGCGGCGGCCCACGGCAGCCAGCGCGCGCGTGCCAGCGCTTTGGGCGCGCAGGGCATGGCCGCCCAGCTGGCGCAGCTATTGGCGCTGCGCGACATTCGCTGTGCCTTTGTGGAAGCGCACCCTTTTTGGCCGATGCCGCGCAGGGCATGGGCCAAGCGCTGTGCCTGCCGTTCTTTGCCCTTGCCGCCAGCCATGTGCTGGAAGATATCCCCGCGGCCATGGCCAAGGCGGGGTTTGCCGGGCCCATATTGCCGCCCATCGGTGCGGCCCCGTCCGTGCCGTCGCTGATCAGCGCGGCGCTCATGCGCGGGGCCTAGGCCAGCCGCCAATAAAAAAGGCCCGCGGGATACGCGGGCCTTTCTGGGTGAAAACCACTTACCGCTTATTGCGGGATGGTGCCTTCGATGCCTTCGACATAGAAATTCATGCCCAACAAGGTGCCATCATCGGCGGTTTCGCCGGCGGCCAGCCATGCGCTGCCGTCTTGCTTGTTCAGCGGGCCGGTGAAGGGGTGATATTCGCCTTTGGCAAGGGCGTCTTTCAGCGCCAGTGCTTCGGCTTTTACATCGGCAGGCACTTCGCTGCTGATTTCGCCGATGCCAACCATGCCCGGGCCAATGCCGTCCCATGTGTCGGTCGAGGTCCATGTGCCATCCATCACCGCGCGGGTGCGCGCGATGTAATAGGGGGCCCAGTCATCGATGATCGAGCTGATGCGCGGCTTGGGCCCATATTCGGCCATATCCGATGCCTGACCGAAGGTGTAGACATTGCCGGCCTCTTGGGCGGCGGCCTGCGGTGCGGTGGAATCGGTGTGCTGCAGGATAATATCTGCGCCCTGTTCGATCAGCACTTTGGCGGCTTCGGCTTCTTTGGCGGGGTCAAACCATGTGTAGGCCCAAACGATTTTGAACTGCACATCGGGGTTTGCCTTGCGGGCGTGGATGAAGGCCGAGTTGATGCCACGGATCACTTCGGGGATCGGGTAAGACCCGATATAGCCCACGATGTTCGATTTGGTCATCTTGCCTGCAATATGGCCCTGAATGGCGCGGCCTTCGTAGAAACGTGCCGAATAGGTCGAAACGTTATCGGCGCGCTTATAGCCGGTGGCATGTTCGAATTTCACACTGGGAAATTTTGCCGCCACGTTGATGGTTGGGTCCATGTAGCCAAACGAGGTGGTGAAAATCAGATCGGCGCCTTCCAGTGCCATCTGGGTCATCACGCGCTCGGCGTCGGGGCCTTCGGGCACCGATTCGACGAACACGGTTTCAACCTTGTCGCCGAATTCTTGTTCCACAGCCAAACGGCCTTTGTTGTGCTCGTATGTCCAGCCACCATCGCCAATTGGGCCAACAAATACAAAACCAACCTTGGTTTTGTCTTCGGCCATGGCGCCCGTGGCCATGCCCAGTGCCACGGCAGCTGTGGCAAGCAGTTTGCTTAGTTTCATGCAGGTTACCCCCTGTGTTGCAGTATAGTATGCCTCATTGCGAGGCGTGGAAAGAACGGCCCAACGCAGCCGGTGCGCGGCTTTTATCGGCCGACATAATCACAAGCACGATGATCGTGATCAAATAAGGCGACATTGCCAAGTATTCCACAGGAATCGCAACGCCCGCCGCTTGTAGGTTCAGCTGTAGCACGGTTATGCCGCCAAAAAGATAGGCACCCAGCATCGCGCGCCATGGCTTCCAGCTGGCAAATACCACCAAGGCCAAGGCGATCCAGCCGATGCCGGCGGTCATTCCCTCGGTCCATTGGGGCACGCGGATCAGGCTGATATAGGCGCCACCCAACCCTGCACAGGCCCCGCCAAAACAGATCGCCGCCACCCGGATGCGCACCACCTTATAGCCCAGCGCATGGGCGGCATCGTGGTTTTCACCCACGGCGCGCAACACCAGCCCGATGCGGCTGTATTTTAACACCCACCACACCACAGCGGTTAGCGCGATGGCCAGATATACCACGAAATCGTGGCGAAACAGCACGCCGCCAAGAAAGGGGATGTCAGACAAAAGCGGGATATCGGCCTTTGGGAAAGAGGGTGGTTTGATCCCTTGATAGCCTTGGCCGATCAGCGCCGATAAGCCCAGGCCAAACAGCGTCAGCGCCAGCCCCGAGGCCACCTGATTGGCCAAGGCATATTGCGTCAGCGCCGCGAAAAGCAGCGATAAAACCGCCCCGCCAAGGGCCGCCGCCACCAGCCCCAAAATCGGCGAGCCGGTGTTCACCGCGATGGCAAAGCCACAGATTGCGCCGGTGATCATCATGCCCTCGACGCCCAAGTTCAGCACGCCGGCCCGTTCCACCACCAGTTCACCGATGGCCGCCAGCAGCAGCGGTGTGGCCGCCACCATCAACGAGGCCAAAAGCAGCGTTGGGTTGATTGCGCTTAGATCCATCTTAGCTGGCCTCCTTGCGGCGTAGACGAATGCGGTAATTGGTGGTCAAATCGACCGCCAGCAGGAAAAACAACAGCATCCCCTGAAACAGTTGAATGGCGGCTTTGGGCAACCCCAGTTTCGATTGCGCGATATCGCCGCCCACATAGGTCAGCGCCATCAGCCCCCCGGCCATCAAAATGCCCACAGGGTGCAAGCGGCCCAAAAAGGCCACGATAATGGCGGTAAACCCATAGCCTGCGTTGAAATCGATACTGACCACGCCCGAAGGGCCCGCCACCTCGAATAGCCCGGCAAGCCCGGCCAAGGCGCCCGAAACCCCAAGGCAAAACAGCACCAGCCGCGTCGGGCTGACACCGGCAAAGCGTGCCGCGCGCGGGGCATCGCCCGTCAGGCGGATGTAAAAGCCCTGCATGTGGCGGTTTAGCAAAACATAGGCAAAGATCACCGCGATCAGCGCGGCCACCACACCCCAATGCATGCCTGTGCCTGCGATCAGCTCGGCGTTATGGGCGCTGGGATATTGCTGCAAATTGCGCGAGCCGGGAAAACCAAAGCCTTGGGGGTTTTTCAACAGCCCCAAAGACATCGAGGCCAAAAGCTGCTCGGCCACATAGACCAGCATCAGCGAAACCAGAATTTCGTTGGTGCCAAACCGCACTTTCAAAAAGGCCGGGATCATGGCCCAAGCCCAGCCACCCAAGCCCCCCGCAAGCACCATCAGCGGAAAGATAAACGCCGCCTCCATCGGATAAAAGGCCAGCGCCACACCCGCGCCGCAAAGCGCGCCGATGATATATTGCCCCTCGGCACCAATATTCCAAATACCGGCCTTGAACCCAAGGCTAAGACCGATGGCAATCAACACCAAGGGCGCGCCTTTCACCAGCAATTGCGGGCGGTAGTAAAAGGCAAATTCAGAAAATAGCGGTTCCCAGAAAATGGTGCGAATGGCCAAAACCGGGTCTTTGCCCAAAAACGAAAACAGCAGCCCGCCGCACAGCATGGTCAGCAGCACGGCCAGAACCGGTGTAAGATAGGTCGACAGCCGCGATGGCTGGGGGCGTTTTTCCAGTCTCAGCATGGCTTGCCCTTTCTGATTATCGGCAGGTCACACATGCGCCACCTCCATGCCGTGCGCGCCGCCCATCATCAGGCCAATTTCATCTACGCTGAGGCCAGTTGTGGGTTTTGCCGGGCTTAACCGCCCTTCGTTCAATGCCGCGAACCTGTCGCTGATTTCCATCAGCTCGTCCAGATCTTGGCTGATCACCAGCACAGCCGCACCGCCAGCGGCCAGATCCAGCAGCGCTTGGCGAATGGCGGCGGCGGCGGCGGCATCCACCCCCCATGTGGGTTGGTTCACCACCAGCACCTTTGGCGCCTGCATCACCTCGCGGCCGATGACGAATTTTTGCAAGTTCCCCCCAGACAGCGCCCGGGCCGCCACGTCTGGGCCGGGGGTGCGCACATCAAACCGCGCGATGATGTCTTCGGCAAACCGCCGCGCGGCCCCCCATTTCAAAAAGCCGCGGCTGGCCAAGCCTTTTCGCTGCACGCCCGTCACCAGGGCATTTTCGACCAAGCTCATGTCAGGGGCCGCCGCATGGCCCAGCCGCTCTTCGGGGGCGCATAGCAGCCCAAGGCGGCGGCGCGCTTGGGGGGTGGCCTGCCCGATGGGTTGGCCCATGAACTGCACCGCATCAGCGGGTGTCAGCAATTCACCCGACAGCACCGCCAGCAGCTCGTCTTGGCCATTGCCCGCCACGCCGCCAATGCCCAGCACCTCGCCCGCCTGCACCGATAGGGTGATATTTTTCAGCGCAGTGCCAAAAGCCGAGGCACTGGGCCGCGAAAGATTGTTCAGCGCCAGCAGCACATCGCCCATGGTCCGGGGGCTGCGTGCGGGTGTGTGCAAGGTGCTGCCCACCATCATTTCGGCCATGTCGCGCGCCTGCGTTTGTGCCGGCACGCAGGTGCCCACATTGCGCCCTTGGCGCAAAATTGTGGCGGCATCGCAGAGGGCGCGAATTTCTTCCAGCTTGTGACTGATATAGAGAATGGCCACGCCTTCGGCTGTCAGCTTGCGCAGGGTTTCAAACAGGATTTCCACCTCTTGTGGCGTCAGCACGCTGGTGGGTTCGTCCATGATCAACAGCTGCGGCGATTGCAAAAGGCAGCGGATGATTTCTACGCGTTGCCGCTCGCCTGCGCTGAGCTCGCCCACGGTGCGATACGGGTCCAGCGGCAGGCCATAGGTTTCGCTAACCTGTCGGATCTGCTGGGCCAAGCTGCGCATCGGCGGCGGGGTTTCCATGCCAAGGGCGATATTTTCGGCCACATCCAGCGCGTCAAACAGCGAAAAATGCTGAAACACCATTGCCACACCCGCGGCCCGCGCGGCCCGTGGTTGGGCCGGTGCATAGGGCGCACCGCGCAGCACCATTTGGCCGCTATCTGGCTTGACCAGCCCGTAGATCATTTTGACCAGCGTTGATTTGCCAGCACCATTTTCGCCCAGCAGCGCGTGCACCTCGCCTTTGCGGATCGTCAGCGAGACATCGGCATTGGCCACAACACCCGGATAGGCCTTGGTGAGCCCTTCGATTTGCAGTAAAATTTCACTCACCCCGTGGCCACCCTTTCCCCGCTTGAGACGCGTTTGGTGTTATGCACTACAGCCGCAGCCACCCCTATGGCAATGCTTTGCGGGTGTTTGCCCAAGCTTGGCGTGCCGATCGGGCAGGTAATGCGCGAAATGGCAGCAGTGCTATGGCCCATGGCCTGCAGGCGTTTGCGAAACCGGGCCCATTTGCTGGCTGATCCGATCAGCCCGATATCCGCCGCGCCGTGGCGCAGCAGGCCATCGCACAGCGCCAGATCCAGCTGGTGCGAATAGGTCATGATAATGTGCTGGGCGGCTTGGGGCGCATGGGGCACCAGCCGCTCGGGCAGGGCTGCGGGCAGGGCTACAACCCGTGCCGGAATATCGGCTGGAAAGCGTGCAGCGCTGGTATCAACCCATGTCAGCGCGATATCGGGCAGGGGCGCCAGTATGGCCACCAGCGCGCGCCCCACATGGCCCGCCCCCCACAGCCACAGTGGTTGGCCGGGGCGCAAAAGCGGCTCGACCATCCAGTTATCGCAAATTTGCGGCTGTGGCGACACGCCTTGGGCGCGGGCGCGATCAAAAAGCCGCGCCAAGCCCAGCGAGTGCGCCGCGATGTTGGCCCCGACGTTGGCCCGGGTTTTGGCCCCCGTGTGGGGCAATGGCCGGGCAAACAAGCCAAGCGTTTCATTCAGCCCGCCCCGCTCCAATGCGTCCAGCCGTGCGGCGTCGAACACTTCGCACAGCAAACTGACAGCACCGCCGCAACATTGGCCCATATCTGGCCCCAGCGCATAGCGGGCAAACCAATCGCCCTTGGCGCCCAGTTGCAGCCCTTCGCGGGCGCGGGCCGTGGCGGCAAACTCTAACGCGCCGCCCCCGATACTGCCGCTTTGGCCCGTGGCCCAAACCAGCATGTCAGCCCCCAGCTCGCGCGGGGATGACCCGGCACAGCCTGCAATCACCACCCGTGCCACGCTGCCATGCTGGGCCACAGCATCGGCCAGCCCCTGCAGATCAAACGCCATGTGTGGCCTGCGCTTTCACCGCGTTGCGGATGGTTTCGGGCGTGGCCGGGGCATCGAGCGCGGGGTAGGCACCCCCGCAGGCCGCGATGGCATCGGAAATCGCCAAAAAGGCGGAAATGCCCAGCATAAAGGGCGGCTCGCCCACTGCTTTCGAGCGGTGGATGGTTTCAACCCCGTTGGGCTGGGGCCAAAGCGCCACGTTGAACTGTGCCGGCGTATCCGAGGCGGCAGGGATTTTATAGGTCGATGGCGCATGGGTGCGCAGCCGCCCTGTGGCGTCCCACACCAGCTCTTCCATCGTCAGCCAGCCTGCACCTTGTACAAAGGCGCCCTCGACCTGCCCGATATCTAGGGCAGGGTTCAGGCTGTTGCCGGCATCGTGCAAAATATCGGTACGCAAAAGCCGCGTTTCGCCGGTCAGCACATCGATGGCCGCCTCTGTCAGGGCCACGCCATGGGCAAAGTAGAAAAACGGCTGCCCGCGCCCGGTTTGCCGGTTCCAGGTGATATCGGGGGTTTTGTAAAACCCGGTGGCCGACAGGCTGATGCGCGCCATATAGGCGCTGGCGGCGGCCTCGGCAAAGCTGAGGGTGGTTTGGCCGGCTTGGACCTGCCCATCGCCAAAGCGGATTTCGCTTTCGGCCACCCCAAACCGCGCGGCCAAATGCGCGCTTAGGCGTTGGCGCAGGGTGGCGCAGGCCTGTGCCACGGCCATCCCGTTCAGGTCCGACCCGCTAGAGGCGGCGGTGGCCGAGGTGTTTGGCACCTTGTCGGTATCAGTGGCCGTGATGCGAATGGCCCCCAGCCCCACGCCCAGGGCATGGGCCGCCACCTGCGCCACTTTCTGGTTCAGCCCTTGGCCCATTTCCGTGCCGCCGTGGTTCAAATGCATCGAGCCATCTTGGTAGATATGCACCAAGGCGCCGGCTTGGTTCAGGTGGGTCAGGGTAAACGAGATACCAAATTTCACCGGGGTCAGCGCCAGCCCGCGTTTGACCAGTGCGTTGTCGCGGTTCCAAGCCGCCACAGCGGCACGGCGGGTGGCATACTGTGCCGTTTCGGCCAATTGGCTGGCCATTTCTGGCAGGGCAAAATCGCGCAGCTCCATCCCGTAATGGGTGCGTATGCGGGGGCTGCTGCTGCCCTTGCTGGCCATGTCGTAGAAATTGCGCTGGCGGATCTGCAGCGGGTCTTGGCCCAAATGATGGGCGATATGGTCGATCACCCGTTCGATGCCCAGCACGCCCTGCGGCCCGCCAAAGCCGCGAAAGGCCGTGGCGCTTTGGGTGTTGGTGCGCAAACGGTGGCTTTCGATGCGCATGTTGGGAATAAAATAGGCGTTATCGGCGTGCAGCATGGCCCGGTCGGCCACGGGCAATGTCAGGTCTTGGGCCCAGCCACCGCGGGTGTAATGGGTGAAATCCACGGCCAACAGCCGCCCTTGGCCATCAAATCCAGCGCGATAGCTGATACGGAAATCATGGCGCTTGCCGGTGATCATCATATCGTCGTCGCGGTCGTAGCGCATTTTGCAGGGCTGGCCGGTGGCGCGTGCGGCAACCGCGCAGGCCACGGCCAAGGCATTGCCTTGGCTTTCTTTGCCGCCAAAGGCCCCGCCCATTCGCCGGGTTTCGACGCGCACCATATGCATGGGCAGGCCCAGCGCCTCGGCCACTTTGTGCTGCACTTCGGTTGGGTGTTGGGTCGAGCTGATGACATGGCAGGCACCGTCATCATTGGGCAGCGCCAGCGCGGCTTGGCCTTCAAGGTAGAAATGCTCTTGCCCGCCAATCTCGATCTGGCCGCTCACATGGTGGGGGGCTTGGGCAAGGGCGGTGTCAACATCGCCCATCGCCCAAGTGATTGGCCCGCCCTCGAAATAGCTGTTTGCGGCCATCGCCTCTTCGATGCTGAGAAGTGGCGTTTCGGGCGCATAGCTGATCTGGGCCAGACGCGCGGCGCGCTGGGCCGCGCGGTGGCTGCGCGCCACCACCAAAAAGATCGGCTGGCCCACATAATGCACCCGCCCTGTTGCCAAAAGCGGCTCGTCATGGGCGGCGGGCGAAACATCTTTGGCATGGGGTAGATCGGCGGCGCAAAGCACGGCCACCACATCCGGGGCCGCCCGCACCGGGCCCAGATCAAGCGCGGTAATCGCGCCGCGGGCAACGGTGGATAGGCCAAAAGCCAGATGCAAGGTGCCGGTGGGCACGGGGATATCATCGACATAGCGGGCTTGGCCCGTCACATGCAGCTGGGCCGAATCGTGGGGCAAGGGTTGGCCGGTGCTCATGGCGTTACCTCATGCAGGGGGGTGGCATGGCCCGCAAGGTCGTGGAAATAGCGCAACAGCAGCCCATGGGCGGTATCCAAACGATAGGCGGCACTGGCGCGCATATCGCTGAGCGGTGTGAAATCATCGGCCCAAGCGTGCTGGACCTTGGCCAATGTGGTCAGATCCCAAGGCTGGCCCAGCAGCGCCTGTTCCACATGATGGGCCCGTTTTGGAATGCCCGCCATGCCGCCAAAGGCAATGCGCGCGGCGCCCACGATGCCGCCCTCGATATGCAGGTTGAAACACCCGCAGACCGCCGAAATATCTTGGTCAAAGCGCTTTGACAGTTTGTAGCAGCGCAGGTTTGGCGCGTGGCGGGGCAGGGTGACGGCCTCGATAAATTCGGCCGGTTGCCGGTCTTGTTTGCCATAGTCCAGAAAAAATGCCTCGGCCGGCAGGGTGCGGCGGGCATCGCCCCGGCGCAGGTGCAGCGTTGCGCCCATCGCGATCAGCGCGGGTGGGTTATCGCCGATGGGCGAGCCATTGGCGATATTGCCCCCCAGCGTGGCCGAGGCCCGCACCTGTGCCGAACCGTAGCGGCAGATCAGATCGGCGTAAGAGGGGTGATGCTGGGTGGCCATCTGCAGCATTTGCGCCATGCTGACGCCTGCGCCAATGCGCAAACTGGTGCCATCATCGGTGGGGGTGATGGTGTGCAAGTCGCGCGCGCGGTGCAAAAATATCATCTTTGGCAGGTCGCGCATCTGCTTGGTGATCCACAGCCCCACATCTGTGGCGCCCCCCACCAGCGTGGCATCGGGGTGCTGCAGGTACAGCGCGGCCAGCGCATCGCTGCTTTCGGGTAGCCATGTCGCGGGCGGGCTGGGCAGGGCGGCTGCGGCCTGTTGGTCGGCCTTCATCCAGCTGGGCACGGGCTGGTCTTGGCTGGCACGCGCTGCGCGCAAAATTGGCGCGTAGCCCGTGCAGCGGCACAAATTGCCTGCCAAAGCGGTGGCATGATCGGTTTCGCCGTTCATATGCGCCACCGCCATAGAGGCCACAAAGCCCGGCGTGCAAAAACCGCATTGGCTGCCGTGGTGGGTGATCATCGCCTCTTGCACCGGGTGCAATTGCCCGTTGGGGCCGCTGATGCCCTCGACCGTGCGCAGCGCCCGCCCATGCAGCTGTGGCAGCAGCAAGATACAGGCGTTCACCGCTTGGCTGGTGGTGGCGCAGCTCAGCATCACGGTGCAGGCGCCGCAATCGCCTTCGTTGCACCCCTCTTTGGTGCCGGTCAGGCGCCGTGTTTCGCGCAGCCAATCCAGCGCTGTCATCATCGGGTTGATGCCGCGCAGTTCCACGCTCTCTCCGTTCAGAAGAAAGGTGATATCCATGTTGATTAACCTGCCGCCTTACCGAATTTGCCCGCCACAGCCCGGCCCTTTGGCCTGTGAATGCAGCGGGTGCGCGCCCTCGATGCGGCGTAGAAAACGCGCGTGTTCCCTGGTTACCGAACAGGCTAGGCAAGCCAGCCCCTGCTTGGCAAGGGTTTTTTGCGCATGCGCCCCAGATGTGGCCCAATTTGCCTGCGCTTTGGGCAGTGGCGCGGCTTTTGGCCTTTTCTGTTTTGAGGCGCCAAACTATCCTTGCCCGTATGGCAGAGCCCCGATTCATTCATTTGCGCGTTCATACGGAATATTCCTTGTTAGAGGGCGCAGTGCGGCTGAAAAAGCTGCCTGCGCTTTGCGCCGATATGGGCATGCCGGCCGTAGCGGTGACAGACACGAATTCGATGTTTTGCGCGCTAGAGTTTTCAGTCTCGGCGGGGGGCGCTGGCGTGCAGCCAATTGTAGGCTGTCAGGTGGATCTATGTTTTGAAACCCCACCGCCCGGCGCGCGCCCCAAACCCCCGGCGCCGGTGGTGCTGTTGGCCCAAAACGAGCAGGGCTACGAACATTTGATGCGGCTTTCCAGCTGCCTTTATCTGGGCAAAGACAACGAGCAGCCGCAGGTCACGCTGGCACAGCTGGAAGAGTTTTCCCAAGGTCTGATTTGCCTGTCGGGTGGCCCTGATGGCCCGGTGGGGCGGCTGTTGCGCGATGGCCAAGAGGCCCCCGCCCGGGCGCTGATGGCCAAGCTGGCCAGCCTGTACCCAAACCGGCTGTATGTAGAGCTGCAGCGCCACCCCGGCCCCGATGGCCTGCCCATGTCCGAGCGGCAAACCGAACGCGGCTTTGTGGAATTGGCCTATGAGATGGGCCTGCCCTTGGTGGCCACGAATGACGTCTATTTCCCCAAAGAAGAAATGTTCGAGGCCCATGATGCGCTGATTTGCATCGCCGAGGGCGCCTATGTTGACCAGCAAGAACCCCGCCGGCGCCTAACACCGCAGCATTATTTCAAATCACCCCAAGAAATGGCAACGCTGTTTGCTGATCTGCCCGAGGCGATTGAAAATACTGTGGAAATTGCCCGCCGCTGCGCGTTTAAGGCGTATAAACGCGCGCCGATTTTGCCCCGTTTTGCCGATGACGAGGTAGAAGAGCTGCGCCGTCAGGCCAACGAAGGGCTGCAAAACCGGCTGCGCCTGATCCCCCATGCCGTAAGCCCCGCCGAATATCAGGACCGGCTGGATTTCGAGCTGGGCATTATCGAAGGCATGGGCTTTCCGGGGTATTTCCTGATTGTGGCCGATTTTATCAAATGGGCCAAGGAACAGGGCATTCCCGTGGGGCCGGGGCGGGGCTCGGGGGCGGGCAGCTTGGTGGCCTATGCGCTGACCATCACCGATCTGGACCCGCTGCGCTATAGCCTGCTGTTTGAACGCTTTTTGAACCCCGAACGCGTGTCGATGCCCGACTTTGACATCGATTTTTGCATGGATCGCCGCGAAGAGGTGATCCGCTATGTGCAGGAAAAATATGGCCGCGATAAGGTGGGGCAGATCATCACCTTTGGTGCATTGCTGTCAAAGGCTGCGGTGCGCGATATCGGGCGTGTGCTGCAAATGCCCTATGGGCAGGTGGACCGGCTGTCGAAACTGATCCCTGTCGAGGGGGTGAAACCTGTTTCTATCGCCGAGGCGCTAAAGCAAGAAGACCGGCTGCGCGAAGAGGCCCGCAACGAAGAGGTTGTGGACCGCTTGCTGAATTACGGCATGCAGGTCGAGGGGCTGTTGCGCAATGCCTCGACCCATGCGGCGGGGGTGGTGATTGGCGACCGCCCGCTAGACCGGCTGGTGCCGCTTTACCAAGATCCGCGCTCGGATATGCCGGCCACGCAATTCAACATGAAATGGGTTGAACAGGCGGGGCTGGTCAAATTCGACTTTTTGGGCCTGAAAACCCTGACCGTTATTCAAAACGCTGTGGATCTGATCAAGAAATCCGGCCGGCATTTGCATATTGCCCCCGATGGGCGTGTCTTGTTTCAGCCACCCGAAGGCGCGGTAGATGATATCGGCGCCATTCCGTTGGATGACGAGGCCACGTATAAACTATACGCCAGCGCCAAAACCGTGGCGGTGTTTCAGGTGGAAAGCAGCGGCATGATGGATGCGCTGCGGCGGATGAAGCCAACCTGTATCGAGGATATCGTGGCGCTGGTGGCGCTGTATCGCCCCGGCCCGATGGAAAACATTCCCACCTATTGCGAGGTGAAGCACGGGCTGAAGCCGCTGGAATCGATTCACCCGACGATCGATCATATCTTGGAAGAAACCCAAGGTATAATCGTCTACCAAGAACAGGTGATGCAGATTGCACAGGTCATGGCGGGCTACAGCCTGGGGGGCGCCGACCTGTTGCGCCGCGCCATGGGCAAAAAAATTGCCGAAGAAATGGCAAAAGAGCGCCCCAAATTTATCGAAGGGGCCAAGGCCACCCACGGGGTGGATGCCAAGAAGGCGGGCGAGGTGTTCGACCTGCTGGAAAAATTCGCCAATTACGGCTTTAACAAATCTCACGCCGCGGCCTATGCGGTGGTCAGCTATCAAACTGGCTGGCTAAAGGCCAACCACCCGGTCGAATTTATGGCTGGCGTGATGAATTGCGATATACACCTGACCGACAAGCTGGCGATCTATGCCGAAGAGGTGCGCCGCGGCATGGATATCACCATTGTGCCGCCTTGCGTAAACCGCTCGGCTGCCACGTTTGACGTGCAAGAGGGATGCTTGGTGTATGCCTTGGGCGCGCTGAAAAACGTAGGCCTAGAGGCCATGCGCCTGATCGTGGCTGCGCGTGGCGATAAACCCTTTGCCACGCTGTATGATTTTGCCCGGCGGGTCGATCTGAAAAAAGTTGGCAAGCGGCCTTTGGAAATGCTGGCGCGTTCGGGCGTGTTTGACCTGCTTGATGGCAACCGGCGCCGGGTGTTTGACAGTTTGGATGCGTTGGTGGCCTATTCGGCGGCCATTCACGAACAAAAGGCCTCGAACCAAGTGTCGCTTTTTGGCGATGCAGGCGATGATCTGCCCGAGCCGCGCCTTTCGCCGGTAGATGATTGGATGCCAGTTGACCGGCTGGCGGAAGAGCATAAAGCCATCGGCTTTTACCTGTCGGGCCATCCGCTGGATGATTATCTGCCCGCGTTGAAGCGCAAAAACATTCTTACGCTTGAGGAGATTCAGGCCAAAGCCCAGCGCGATGGCGCGGCCATTGCCAAGGTGGGGGTGCTGGTTTCTGGCCTGCAAGAGCGTAAATCAGGCCGCGGCACCCGGTTTTTCCGTATGAACATATCCGATCCAACCGGCCAAGTGGCAGGTATGGTGATGTTTGCCGATGATTTCGAAGCCACCCGCCGCGTGTTCGAGCAAACCAACCAAGTGGTGATGACCCTAGAGGCGCGTTTCAACGAGGGCCAGTTTGACCCGATGGGCCGCTCGGTTGCGCCGATGGATGGGGTGGTGGCCGATGCTGGCAGCGCCGGGCTGAAAATATTCATCGATGACCCAAAGGCCATTGCCTCGGTTGCCAGTGTTTTGGAACAGGCCGCCGCCACGGTGCGCAACGCCGGGCGCGGGCCGATACAGTTTTGCTTGATCAACCCAGATCTGCCCGGCGAGGTCGATATTGACGCGGGCTGCGAATTCCCGGTGAACCCCCAAATCAAGGGGGCCATCCGTTCGCTTGGGGGGGTGCTAGAGGTGCAAGAGGTGTAGGCAGGCTTAGTAATGCGGTGGGCGTTCATCACCAAAAACATGCCCACCCCCGCCATCGGCCTCGCGGGCAGCTTCGCGTTCCATCAAAACCGCTACCCGCCGCTCGAGCGCGTCAATACGGCCGGCTTGGGCCGCGACCACATCAGATAAGTCATCGCTGATACGCAGCAGATGAGCAATTTTTTCTTCAAGGTGCTGCATTTGCTGTCCCTTTTTGGCAGGTGGTCCAGCCATATCATGGGCTGCGGTTTTTGCACCAGCCCCCCTTTTCGCGCGGGGCCGGGCGTGCCAATTTGGGGGTAACGAAACGGGGGCGGGTATGTTTGATTTTGTCATTATCGGCGGCGGTATTGCGGGGGCCAGTGCGGCTGCGCGGCTGGCCCCTTTGGGCCAAGTGCTGTTGCTCGAGGCAGAAACGCAGCTGGCCTATCATGCCTCGGGGCGGTCGGCGGCGATGTTTTTGGAAAGCTATGGCAATGCCACGGTGCGCCGCTTGAACGAGGCCAGCGCGCCCTATCTGGCCACAGCCCATGGCGGCGTGCTGACGCCGCGCCCCTTGATGCTGCTCGGCGCAGCCGGGCAAGAGGCAGGCTTTCACGCCCAAGCCGCCGAGATGGGGCTGGCGCAAATCCCCCTGGCCCAGGCCGCGGGCCTGTGGCCGCTGCTCAACCGCGCCCATGCCACCCACGCCGCCCTGCGCGATGATACCAGCGATGTAGATACAGATCTGTTATTACAGAACTTTTTGCGCGATGCACGCGCCCATGGGGCGGTGGTTGAAACCGGTGCGCGGGTCTGTGCCATTGCCCGCACCAAGGGGGGATGGCAGCTGCAAATCGCCCGGAAAGAGGCCCCGCATATGGCCCGTGTGGTGGTGAATGCGGCGGGCGCTTGGGCCGATGGTGTGGCTGAAATGGCCGGGGTGGCCCCCTTGGGCATTCAGCCCTATCGCCGGTCGATGGCGCGCATTGCCTTGGCGCCGGGCACCGATACCCGGGCTTGGCCCTTTGTCGATGGGGTGGGGGATAACTGGTATGCCAAGCCCGACGCGGGCGCGCTGCTGGTGTCGCCCGGCGAGGAAGACCCGATGCCGCCCCATGATGCCTGGGCCGATGATACCGTTCTGGCCGAGGGGCTGGCCCGCTATCAGCCGTTTTCCACCCTGCCGGTCACCCGTATGATTGCCAATTGGGCCGGCCTGCGCAGCTTTGCCCCGGATCGGGCATTGGTCATCGGGCCCGACCCGGCCTGCCCCGATTTTCTGTGGCTGGCTGGGCAGGGTGGCTATGGGTTTCAAACCGCCGCGGCCGCCAGCCAA
>Ga0181559_10002731_pt1 | contig 17456 bp, 5 predicted proteins | sample 011ome_21_FD_133752 | JGI IMG/M metagenome (GOLD analysis project Ga0181559, IMG submission 133752) | Coastal salt marsh microbial communities from the Groves Creek Marsh, Skidaway Island, Georgia - 011508AT metaG (megahit assembly) | ecosystem: Environmental > Aquatic > Marine > Intertidal zone...
CGAGCCGACATCACTAAAAAAAGAAAAGAAAAGCGCGCGACGTGGTTCCGGATCGAAGGAGAAGAAGGGGAAGAAGGAGAAGAAGGAAAAGAAGGAGAAGAAGGGGAAGAAGGGGAAGACACCCGAGTCGTGCGACGCGAAAGACGCGTTCGCCGAGACGGGCGTGTTCGCGAAGCGGAAACGCGCGAGAGTGGCGTAGAGAGTGGAGTAGAGTGCGACGACGGCTCTCGTCGAATGCATAAAAAACAACGTGTCGTTTGGCTGTTCGACGTTCGCAAGGATGAATGTTCGTTTGGATTTCGCGAAAAGAAACGGCGCCGGCGCGCGTGATCGCGTGCGCGGTTCCGTGCAGAGACGAGAGTCGTTTCCTGGATCGACCCCCCCTTTACGCGGTGAGGTTCATGGCGGCGTAGGCCATGAGGACGACGAGGATGGGGAGCAGCACGGCCATGAGGCTCATCCCGCCGCCGCCGCTCTTTTTCGCCAACCCCACGCCCCCCGAGCCGACGCCGCCCGCGAACTCGTCGAGGTAGTACTTCTTCAAAAGCTCGCGCGCGTGCGGCGAGTGCCCGACGTCCTCGAAATCCTGCGTGCCGTCCTTGCCCGCCGCGCTTAACATGATCTCACCGCCGCCGGGGTGGTCGTCCATGAAGGGCGTCACGTCGTACACCTTGCCTGTTGGGTCGAGTTGGGGCATACGCGAGTGAAGGGTCAGGATTCGCCGCGCGTCTCGTGGCGTCCGATCGAACGAGCGTCGCGCTTCTCGCCTGCGAAAAAGACCGAAGTGGCGCATTCCATCCGAAGAGTCAGAAGAGACGCCGGGCAGACGCACCGTCGATGACCAGCCACAAGTCGTCGATGGAGGAGTGCTTCTCCACCTCCTCCATCTTGATCCCCTTCACCGGTTCCTCCTTCGCTTCGTCTTCAGCCATCGCGCCCGTTGTGCGTCGTAGTCTGCACGTCATCCCGGCAGCCTGCCGCGGGGGAGAGTTGTGAGTAAAAAATGGTTGGCTCACATTCACTCCAATTTACATGGTTTTGGAGACTGATAAGGCATACGTAACGTAGTGACGAAACACGTGTAGCGGGTCGCGGGAACGCGTCGCCTTTGAAAAACTTGCCAGCAAAGTCAAAATAATAACGAACTTTTGTGTGGGCACCACCTCGCGGACGTCGTCCAGCAAAGCGAGCCGCGCCTCGAGGCCAGGTGGACGCCTTCACCGGGTCTCGGTGAAGGTCGGGCGGGATGGCGACGGCGAACGCGACGTGGCCGTCGCCGCCGCCTCCGTCTCCCCCGCCCCCCCCCCTCGCGAGCGTGGGATGCGAAGACGCGGAGGCCTGCGTGCACTTCGACGTCTCCGACAGCGAGATCGTCACGTCGCTGGGCATCTTCGCCGTGATGGGCGCGGTCCTGCTCGTCACCTTCGGCTCGATTCGGCACCAGGCACCCATTTTCTTCGGCAGGCGGCGCCTGAGGAACCTGGTGCGTGGCGGTCGAGCGCGCGCGACGAGAAGAAGCGGATCGAGAAACACACAAACGCGAACGGCGTTTTTTCTACGTCGTTCAAAGCGCCGCCTCTGACCTCTCTGACCTCTCTTCCACGAACGCGCGAACACCGATGACTTGAAACCTTGACCGATGCGCGCAGACGCACCGCCCTCCCCCTATTCCCCGCCCTGACGGGACGTGGTCCGACGCGACGTTCGGGTGGATGACGCACGTGCTCCGCGTCCCGGACAAAGAGCTCGTCGCCACCGCCGGCATCGACGCGCTCGCGTTCATTCGCGTCTGCCAATTCGGGATCCAGCTGTTTTTCCCCATCACCGTGCTGAGCGTCTGCGTGTTCATCCCGGTGCACGCCTCCGGCAGCGCCCTGGATCAGGAGCGGGAGGACTATATGAAAATGGGCGGGTCCGCGGAGAAGCTCACGTATGGGCTCAGCTCGCGCCTGATGCGCACAACCGCGGCGAACATCGACGACGCCGACAAAGTGATGTGGCTCCACGTGGTGGCCAACTGGCTCATCGTCGGCTACGCCACCTGGCTGCTGCGGAGGCACACGAGGACCTTCGCGCTGCTGCGGCAGCTGTACTTGACCACCGCCGGGGACACCAACCTGTGGCGCGCCGTGCACATGCCCACGACCATCCTGCAGCAGATGCTCGTGCAGGGCCGCGAGGTGGAGGCGGAGATGGACGTGCGCGCGATGCGCGAGCAGGTGGCGAGCCGCGACATGCGCCGCGGCGGCGACGCCGCCGCGCGCGAGGGCGAGGACGAGGACGAGGACGAGGACGACGCGTTTCAGGACGCCGACGCGCGTCTCGATGGGCCCGCGAGAGACCTCTCCCCACGGTCCAGCATGAAGAAGAAGAAGTTCCAGACGAAGCCGGACACGAGCAGCGGCGCCGGCGGCGAAGAATCAGAAAAAGAAAAAGAAAAAGAAAAGCGCTCTTCGCGACGAGAAGAAGACGCGCTCGAAGACGGTTTCGAGTTTGACGTCGGCGGCTCCGAAACCCGCGAGACGTCCGGCTCCGCGGGCCTCTCGCGGTTCGCGCCGGCGACTGCGACCTCGCCGGATCACGCGCTCGCCTCGACCGAGACGGACGCGTCTCAGCAGGCGCGCGCGGACTCGGCGAGGGACTCGGTGACGATTGACGTCGCGGCGGGCAGGAAAGGAATGGAAGGAAAACAGAGCGATTTCAGCCCGACGCGTTCGGCGACGGCGCGCGCGTCCCTGAGCTACGCGGGCGCGCGCGAGTCCGCGAGGTTCTCGGATGACATGGCGGACATCACGGTGAGCGCGGGAAAACGAGTCCACGCGAAGCCCGTCCGGGTGCGAGGCCAGGAGGGCGACGGTGCCTCGAGGCACCGCGAGCCCCGGGCGGGGGCGGAGAAGAGTCTGGTGAACATGTCCATCGAGGCGATGGCGTTTTTGGCGACGCCCGTCCTGCAGCAGAGCCAAGTCAAGCGGGTCGTGGGGCCGAAGCGCGCGGGTCCGGCGATCGAGCTCCCGGGGTCTAGAGACCCAGCCGGGATGAACGGCAAAAACGTCCCCGGCGCCGCGATCGCCGCCGTGCCGGAGAGCGCCGAGGAGGGCGCGGAGGCGTCGTCGTCGCCGCGCCTGTCGCTGGGCGAGAAGAGCTCCGCGTTCCGCGGCGAGCTCCACGGCGCGGTTTCGGCGTCCGCGGCGTTCGACGGCGTCGCCGGCAGGGACGCCCGACGGAGCCGCGGGGGGCTGAAGGAGCTGCGAAACAACATCAAGGGCCTGAAGAAGCAACAAGCCGCGAAAGCCAAAGCCGCCGCGAGAGGCGGGCTCTCGACGCTCGGCGGCGAGCCTCAGCCCGCGACGGCTGGGGGCGAGAGAGGCGAAACGCCGCGAAACTCCACGAGCATGGCTGGCGCGGCGAACGACGCCTACGCCACCCCCGGGCTCCCGTCGCGGGGCTCCTCCGTGCGCGCGCGCGTGAGCCTGGATGACGGTTACGTGCCTCCCGGAGTGTCTTCCGGCGCTTCGGCTGGGAAGGAGGCGCGCGAACGAGACGCGCTTCGTCCTCGGCGCGAGTCGGCGCCCTCCGCCGCCGAGCCCTCCTCCGCGACGCCCGAGCCGACGACGTCCCCGTCGCCGCCGAAGAAGAAGAAGCTGAAGGTGCCGAAGGGCATGCGCATAGGCCTGCAGGCGGCCAAGTTAAAGGTGGCGGCCAAACGCGACGAGCCACGTTCGGAAACCTCGGTTGAAACCGCGGTTCGGGAAGAGACCGCGGTTCGGGAAGAGAGCGGCGGAGGCGAGGCGGCGGCTCCCGGCGACGTTTCCGCGACGAACGCCGCCGTCGTCCTCGGACCCGACTCGTCCTCGGACCCGCCCCCGCCGCCGAGCCGCCCGCCGCGCCCCGACCTCGCGTCGCCGCCCGCCGGGATGCGCATCGGCCTCGCCTCGCGACGAACGAAGGTTCCCGCGGCGGAACGACCGGAGATATCTCAGACGATATCTCAGACGCCGGGGCCGGGGCCCGTGACCGAGTCCTTTGACGGCGGCGCTCCGACGCGGGAAACGGGCGACGCGGAAGCCCGCGGCGACGCGCGTCGCGCGACTTTCGCGCCTCCGTACGCATCCGAGTCTGCGGCCCGTCCGCCCACCGTGTACGCGGGGCGCGACGGCACACCCACGGTGTACTTCGGGCCCGACGGCGGCGAGGGCGCGGCGGCGGCGGGTACCTCGAGCGCCGGGTACCTCGAGCGCCTGCGTCAGAACCGCGCGGTTCTGACGCACGCGCCCCCGAACGGGAACCCTTCCGACGCCCCTCGGGGGCTCGGCTCCTCGGGGTTCTCGGGGTACTCGGCGAACCTGCCCCCCTACGCGTCGCCGCCGCGGCACCGCGGCGTTCCCGGCCAGCCCCGACGCGTGGACGGCTCGGTGTTGATGGGCGTCCCTTCGTTCCAGCTGGACACCTCCAGGCACGTCATCCCGCCGCCGGCTGCGTCCACCGCGCGGCGCGGGGGTTCCCGGGACGCGCCGGCGGAGGCGGCGGGCGCCGCGGACGCCTCCGCCTCCGCCGCTCTCGGTGACCCGAAGAAGAAGGGCAAGCACCGCCGCAACTCGTCGCTTCCCACGAAGGAGTACCTCGCGACGCTCGGGTTCGGCGGCGTCGGCCTGGACGAGGCGTTCGACCTCGGTGGCAACCGCACGCGCCGCCTGAAGGAGGCGGAGGCGCGCGAGGCGGAGCGGTTCGAGCGCCTGCGCGAGATCCAGGAGGAGGAGAAGAAAAACGCGGCCGGCCCCGAGCTCTCGAGCGGAGCGCAAACGTCCACGCTTCCTTTCACACAGAAAAACGTGGGCGCGCGTTTGGATTCCATCTTGTCCGGGATCGGGAAGACGCCTATCGGTAAGCCACAAAACCCGGTGGGCTCGAATCATCCCCCCGTCGGGACGCCCGCGCAAACCGGCCGCGCGCCGAGCAGGCACAACCGAAGGGGAAGCACGGGCCTGTTACTGTTCGACGCGGCGGCGGCGTTGGCGTCGGACCCCGCGGAGAAGGCGGAGAAAAAGGCGCACGGCGGGTTCCGGCGGCCGAACTCGGGCTCGGATCTCACCGCCGCGACAGCCTCGAGCGCGGCGGTCGGAACGACGAGCGGCGCGGAACGCGAGCGCGAGCCCAACGCGAGCGCGGAAGCGGCGAGTCAGAATCAGGGGAATCAGGGGATCGGAATCGTGCCCCTGGAAAACAGGCGCGAACCTTTTTCCGCGGGGGTCGGGTCCGCCGCGACGAACGCGGCGCGCGTCTCCAAGCTCGACCGGACCACTCGCGCGGTCGGTCCCGCCGTGGACCACATCGGCGCCGGATCAGTCACGCCGCTGCTGGCGTCGGACGTGAAGCGCGTGCTGGAGCACGTCGCCGACGCGCACCGCGCGCGGCACCGGCGGCAGCGCAGCGCGGAGAGCGGCGGCCGGGGGAGCGGGTCCAACTCCAACTCCAACTCACCCTCGCACTCACGCCACGGCTCGTTCCGCGACCTGTCCTTGATGGACACGAGGAGCGGCTCGCCGAGCGACGGCGACGGCGATTTGGAGCGCGGTGGCAGGACCAAGACCACCTCGGGCGTCTCTTCCCGGAAGCCCTCCGTGGAGCACGCGGAGTACTTCGACGGGTGGGTCGAGGACGAGGACGCCCCGGACGTCGCCATCGACCACGACTGGTGGGCCGGGCTGAACATCGACGAGGACAGCGACGACGACCCGGACCACAACCCGGAGCGCTTCGAGGCGTACTACGTGGACCCCAAGACGGAGGACTACGAGGGCTCGAGGCACGGCGGGGTGGGCGTGTCGTCCGCCAACGCGTTTTTGCCCTCCGGGAAGATGCCGGCGCGCGGGGTGGCGGTGGACGGGTCTTCCAGGATGAGCTACGAAGACGACCACGTCGGAACGAACGCGAACGGTGGCGCGAACGGTGACACCGTTCACGTGAAGCCGGACTTGATGGACGCGATGGAGCGCGGCGCGGCGCCGTCTCCAGGAGACGCGACGTCCGCGAGCGCCGCGAAGGGCGCGGCGCGCGCGGCGCGCATGGTGGAGATGCCCGTGCCCGACGTGAACGCGCGGCGCACCGTCAACACGTACGACCCCGATTCGCAGCGGCTCGTTTCGGTGTGGGCGGCGAACTACACCGTTTTGATGACGGACCTCGTGCCCGTGCGCATGAGCGACGGCACGGAAAAGTTCCCCACGGAAGCCGTGGAGGCGATGTTCGCCGACTTGTTCCCCGACGAGTTCCGCGGGATCATCCCCGTGTACGACCACCGGCCGGTGGACCGTTTACTGGACCAACGAGACGAGCTCCTGAACGTCTTGAACAAACAGACGGAGAAGCAGAGACGCTCGTACCAGACGACGTACACGAAACGAGACTGGCGCGTGATGACTTCCGTGGACGCCGCGCGCGCGGACCTGGAGCAGTGCGAACGAGCTGTCGTGCTGGCGCGCGAGGCTGTGCTCGCGGGCGAGCCCGGTCCGTCGTGCTTCGCCGTCTTCGCCACGCAGAAGGCGGCGGCGGAGGCGGCGCAGTGCCTGCTGCACAGCGGCAGCCGCCGGAACTTCCGCGTACAACCCGCGCCCGGGCCGGACAACGTGAATTGGCAGACGCTACTGTACCGGCGCCACCAGAGTCTGACGCGAATCGCGCTCATCTCGCCGCTCATCGCGTTCATCTTGCTGTTCCCCTCCGGTATCTTCACCGTCGGCATCGCCAGCGCGTGCATGGGGGACGTGCCCTCCAGCCTGGACTGGTACTGCTCCACCGCCAACGGGTTCAAGATCTTCGTCAGCGGTTTGCTGCCTCCCATCTTGCTGACGCTGTGGGAGGTGTTCGTGGTGTCCTTCTTCCTGATGTACTGCGTGCAGGCGCAGAACGTGCACGCGTCGCTCTCCAGCACGGACCGGCGCTTCCTGCGCTACTACTACGTCTGGGGCTTCGCCAACGTGCTGCTCGGCGGCGTCACCGGCGGCGCGCTCACCAGCTTTGCGCAGGACGTGTTCGGCCAGGACAACACCACGTACAGCGTCCAGAAACACCTGGGGCGGATTTTGCCAATCTCCAGTAACTTCTTCCTGGTGTTCGTGTTTTTCCGATCCGTGTATTTGCCCATCCAGCGGCTCATTCTGCCGCACCCGGGCATCATCTGCTGGGCCGTCAGGCGCTACCTGTGCGTCTTCGGATGCGCGGTCACGCCGCGCGACCGCACGGTGAAGTACTCGCCGCGCGGGCTGCGCATGGGACGCGAAGTCGGCGTGTTTCTGATGGTGGCGATGCTGGGCTTGACGTTTTGTCTCACCGCGCCCATGATGGCCCCGGCGTGCTTGCTGTTTTTTGTCGCCAACTTCGTGGTGTGGCGCTACCACGTCCTGTACGTGTACGAGCGCGGATGGGAAAGCAACGGCTCGATGTGGTTCACCGTCGTCGAACTGGTGGTGTGGTCGCTGTTAGCGGCGCAGAGCTTCACGTCGTGCGTTTTGTTCAGCAAGAGCGCGTACTTAGAGGGTATCGCGCTGTACCTCACGATCCCGTACTACCTGTACAAGTACGTGGTGAGCATTAAGGCGGAATTCGGGTCCGGGAACTCGTGGTCCGTGCCTTTGGGCGAAGCCGCCAAAGCGCCGCCCGCCGATTTTTCGGCGGAGATTTATACCCATCCCAGTCTGAGGCCGGCGGCGATGGGGTGGCACCCCGACGTGGGTAAGGTGTGGCGAGGGTACCCGGGCGTCGCAGTCAAGCACACGCTGTAGTAGAGAGCGGCGAGCCGATATATGTAGCTACGTACGCGTGGTGTTTAGGTAACGCGTATCGCAAACGGTATCGCAGCGACGGATTTCGCTCATCACTCTCGACTTTTTGTTGTCTGACGCTCGAGTCGCCGGTTCGAAGTCAACGCGCGGACGCTCTTGCCACCTCGTGCGCTCTGGGCTCTGCCCAGAAAAGACGTTGGTGCGCTTTTCCTCCCGATTTGGTTCCCGCGGTCGCGCAGAGGTTGAGGTCGCGGCGTTCGGCGCGCGACGGCTTCCACGGGATCGCGATGGACGCGGGAGACCGACCGCCCTCCTCCTCGGGCGCCGCAGATGACGCGGGCGTGCGTCCGCCCTCGACGTCGGGCGACGCGGCCGAGTCGGATGCTGACCTCGCGGTGCCCGCGCGGGTGGCGGATTTCTCCGGGGTCCGCGCGTGGTTGCCCCGCGCGGACACACGGCTGAGCCGCGTGCTCGGCACGGCGCTCCGCGACGCCGGCTGCGCGGTGCACGGCGCGCGCGCGGGCGGCGAGGAGCTCGCGTTCGCGGCGGAGACGTTCGTGGCGGCCACCGAGCTGCACAATCCCGAGCACGAGCGCGCGAGGCGCGCGTGCGTGCGCGCGTGCCACCTGGCCGTCGCGACCCTCCCCGGGGACGCGGGCGAGATCCGCTCGCTGGCCGAGGCCCTGACGTCCGCCGCGCGGGCGGACGGCACCAAGCGCGCGCTCATCGTGGTCTCGCCGCCGCGCGCGGTCGTGGGTCGCGCGACGCGCGCGTCGTCGGCGTCGGCGTCGTCAAACGCGCGCGCTCGTGATGGGAAAACGGCGGGCGCCGCGGGCGCCGCGGGCGCCGCGGCGCGATCGCCGCCCGGCGACGCCGGCGTCTGCGCGGACGCCGAGCGCGTCGCGCTCCGTCTGCACCGCCCGGGCTCGCTGGAGGTGTTCGTGCTGCGCCACGGCGTGCTGTACGGCGAGGGCGAGTTCGCGGACGGGTTCCTGGGCGTCATGCGCGCGGCGTGGGAAGGGCGGAGCGTCCCCGTGTTTGGCGCGGGCGACAACGTCTTGCGGCTCTGCCACGCCCGCAAGCTGGCGGAGGGCGTCGTGCGGGTCGCCGCCAGGGCTCTGCTCGGGGTGGTCATGCGGAGCGACGGCGCCTTCGAGTCAGGGCCTTCGAGTCAGGGCCTTCGAGTCAGGCCCGACGCGGAAAACGCGACGAAAACGGATACGGGCCAAGCCGAGAAAAGCCTCGGCACGCCGCGTTCGGCGGAACCTTCGTTCTCGGCGCCGTCGCCGCCATCTTCGCCGCCCCGGGTGCTCGGCGTGTGCGACGCGTACGGGCAAACAGACACGCCGATGGAGATGACGCAGATGGAGATCGCGTCTCGCATCGCGAGCGCGTTCGAGACGAACATCCGGCGGTTCCCCGCGTCGAGAGCCGCGCTGTTCGAGCTCGGAGCCTCGGAGGTGGGGCCGAAGCCGCACCCCTCGCGATTCGTCCCCGGCGCGCGAACCCTGGAGGACGGACGAGGCGGGTGCGAGTCCCTGCTGTTGCGGTTCGAGGAGGACGCGGAGCTGGACGACGCAACGCGAACACACGCCGCGACGGCCGGGGAAGAAGACGCGCGCGCCGACCTCTCCGCCACCGCGCGCGCGGTCACGGGGAAGTTGGCCGCGACGGGAAGGCTCGAGCCTCGGAGCCTCGGGGGCTCGGCATCGCCAATCGGCGCGCTCGGCGGCGGCGACTTCCGACTTCCGGCTTCCGATTCGTCGTCCCGTCGCGCCTCCGATCCGGCCTCGCAGGCGGACGCGACGTTCGCGGCTTCGGCGCGCGCGTTCGCGGCGCACTTCCCCGGCGCCGCGGAGACGAACCCGCTCCGCTTCGGCGAGGCGTTCGGCGCGTTTTCGTTCGAAGACGCGCACTTCGGGTCGATGGGCGGGCCCGTCGAGCACCCGTTTTTCAGCCTCCTCGCGGCGCGCGCGGCGGAGGAGGCGGAGGAGGCGGAGCGACGAAGGACGTCGGACCCCGACGCTGACCCCACGGCCGCGGCGACCGAAGCGACCGAAGCGACCGACGCAGAGGAGGCGTCAGGCGAAGAGGAAGAGACGCTCTGGGAACCCGCGCCCGCGCCGATTGGCGGCGCGGGCGCGATTCGCGACGCGTTTGTGCGCGAAAACGGCCTCGAGCCTCCCCGCGTCGTAATCCGGGGGCCGCCGCTGTCGCGCGCGGACCACCTGGGCGCCGCCATCGCGGAGGCGTACACGGTGCCCCTGCTCACGCCAGCCTCGATGGTGCGCTCGTTCCTGCCGCGCGCGCCCGACGAGCTGCGCGAGAAGTGCGGCGACCCCACCTGGAAGCCGCGCCCGGAAGCCGAGGCGGGCGAAGAGGCGGGCGAAGAGGCGGGCGCGGAAGCCGCCTCTCCGGACGCGCCGGGGCACCTTCCGGACGCCGACCCCGCGTCTCTCGCGCGCGCCGAGGCGAGGGCGGAGGAGGAGGCACACGCGTTGTTCGACGCCCTGGACGGCGCCACCAAGCTGGAGCTTCTCGCGTTCACGCTGGACGACGCCGCGGTGAAGAAGACTGGGTACGTCATGGCCGGAGGCGTCCCCGCCGACCCCGAGACGTGCGCGTCGCTCTTCACTTGGATTCCGCCGCGGCCGCCGCTCCGGCTCAAGGAGGGCTGGGACGCGCCACGCACTCCGGAGGTCACCGGCGAGGGCGGCGACGCAGAGAAGGCCGGGGACGCGGAAACGGGCCCGGAAACGGACGAGCCCGCGGAGCCGGTCGAGGAGCCTCCGTACCCCGAGGAGTCGGAGGAGGAGGCGGAGTCGCGGCGCGACGCGCACCCCGATCGCGCGCCGAACATCCACCTGCGCCTGGTGTTCGACGACGGCGGCGCGTACGCCAAGAAGGTCAAGCGCGCGGACCCGGAGGGGTACGCGGCGTACGCCGCGTGGGCGGAGGCGGAGGACGCGGCGCGCGACGCGCACGAGGCGGCGACCGAGGCGCGCGAGGAGGCGGCGCGCGCGAGGGAGGCGGCGATTGCTGAAAAACGAAACGCCGCGCGCGCCGCGGGCGAGCCCGCGCCCGACGCGGCGTCGCTCGCGGAGGCGTTCCCGGAAGAGCCTCCTGTCGAGCCGGTGGAGACGGACGAGGTTTCCAAGTGGCTGGTCCGTACCATAAACCGCGTGGACGTCGAGGCGTCCGAGCCGGACGCCGCGCGGCTGTCAAAGGCGAAGCGCGCGCTGGGCGACCGCGCGAGGAACTTCGTCGGGTTCCCGGAGTTCCCCGAGGACGACCCGCTCCACCCCGCCGCGCTGGCGCGGGCGCAGGACCTCGTCGCGCGGCGGCGCGAGGAGGACGAGGCGCGCGCCGAGCGCGCCGAGCGCGCGGCGAAACTCGTGCGGCGGCGCGAGCGCGAGCTCGAGGCGCGCGAGGCGGAGACGCTTCACCAGCGCAGCGCGAGCCTGCGGCGGTACCTCCGCGACGCGGTGATGCCGGCGGTGACGGAGGCGATGGTGACGCTGGCGCGCGTTCAGCCGGAGGACCCCGCCGAGGCGCTCGCTGAGTTTTTGATCCGCACGGACAAGAAGCGCGAGGCGGAGGAGGAGGCCGAGCGCGTCGCCGCGGAGGCGATGGAACGCGCCGTGGCGGAGGAGCTCAGGCTGCGGGAGAAGGAGCGGAAATTGGCGGCGTCGCGGCGCGCCGCCGCCGAGGCGCAAGCCGCGATTCGGCCTCGGAGCGTCGTGAGAAAAGTTCCAGTCATCCCAAACGTTTCCGCGAGGCGCGTCGTCGCCGGCGCGGCGAAGGCGTCCTCCGTGAAGAGCCAACCGACGGCGGGGGAAGAGTGAAGCGCGTGTCTCCTAAGTGACTTCTCTGAAAGAAATCATGCGTTCATTAAGATATCGGCTCGTCGATCAAAGCTTGACTTGCGCGACGCTCTCGGCGGCGCGTTTCGCCAAATACTTTTCGTGCGCCGTTTTCTGCGCGCCGTGCGCTTTGGCGAGTTTTTTCCTCTGCGCCTTGGCCACCTCCTCCCCGTCCTTGGTTTTGGTCGGGATTCCCTCCTCGTCGTACTCGGCGTACACACCGGCGTACTCCCCGAGCGTGAACATCTCCCGCGGGTCGACGCGCGCGGCGGCTTCCTTCTCCGCCGCCTTTTTCGCCGCCTCCTCCTTTTTCCGGCGCGTTTCGAGTTCTTTCTTCGCCTTCGCCTCCGCCTCGCGCGCCAGCTCCTTTTGGAGCTCCTCGGGACTCGACATCTTCCACAGCGCGCCGCCGTCGCGGTCGTCCAGCTTGACGCCGATCGCGGGCAGACCCTCGTCGCGCAGCGCGTCGCACGCGCGCATCAGCGCGCCTTTGTCCACCGCCGCTCCCTTGGCGAGCGCGCGAATCTCGTCGCGGAACTTCACCAGCGCGTCGAGCGCCGGCGCCATCGCCTCCTCCGCGCTCGCGCCGGCTCCGGTTCCTTTCTTTTTGTCCGCGTCCGCGCCGATCTCCCCGAACCCGATCCCGCCCGAGTGCTCGGCGACGCCGAGACACGCCAGGGTGGAGGTCACGAAGCGCGCCGCGGAGTCCACGAGGAGCGGGCGGACGTCGTTTTGGTTCGTCTTCGCGAGGTACACGTTGGTCGCCCCGACGAGTTCCTTCAAAGCGCGAACCGTTCCGGGGGTGTTGATGTTGTCCAGCATCGCGGCGTGCACGCCCGCGCGCGCGGCGTCGATCGCGGACGACAACACCCGCTCGTGATCGCCCCAGGTGTGTTCCTGGTCCACCGAGTACCCCCCCGGCGTCGCGCGCATCACGCCCTTCACCTGGTGGAAAAACTCCACAAACACCTTCTCGATAGCCACCGCCTGCTCCATCTGCGCAAACCCGACGACGCGTTCTTCCCCCGTCGCCGCGTCGCGCTCAGAGACGGGGGTGAGGTCCATGGGGTCGGACCACTGGTGCAGCAAGAACAGGAAGCGGATCTGCCTCGCGGAGTACATCTTGAGCGCGGCGCCGATGGTGATGAAGTTCTTGAGAGACTTGGACATCTTCAGCCCGTCGATGTGCAGATGCCCGGTGTGCACAAACGTGTTCACCCACTGCTCGCAGTCGTAAAACGCCTCGCTCTGCGCGAGCTGGTTCTCGTGGTGCGGGAAGTTGAGGTCGATCCCACCGCCGTTGATGTCCACGGTCTCGCCCAGCACGTCCGAGCACATCGCGCTGCACTCGATGTGCCAGCCGGGGCGCCCCTCGCCCCAGGGCGACGCCCAGGCGGGCTCGCCGGGCTTGGACTTTTTCCAAAGCACGAAATCGTTCTCCGCGCGCTTTTCCGAGGCGTCCGCGGCGAGCGCGCCCTCGCCGTCCATCGCCAGCTCCACGTTCTCCAGCGCGGCTTTGTTCAGCTTGGCGTACTTGTGGTTGGGAGCGGACTCGAACGAGGGGACGTCGAAGTACACCGACCCGTTGGACGCGTACGCGTACCCGCGATCGATGATCCGTTGGATGTACGTCACGATCTTGTCCGTGTACTCGGAGACGCGAGTCAGCATGTCCGGCTTTAAGACGCCCATCGAGCGCATGTCCTCCATGAACTCAGCTTCGAATGTGTGCGCGAGCTCGAGGTACGCGCGCTGGATGGACCAGTCGGCGTCGTCGCGAAACCCGACGCTCGCGGCTAACGCCTTCGTCAGGCGCTCCTGCTCGCCCAAATCGCGCTCGCCCGAAGCGAGCAGCGCGCGCAACGCGTCCGCGAGCTCGGAGTGCTCTCCGTCGGGAACATTCGCAAGCACAGCCTCCGAGCGTCTCAAGTGCGCGCGCATGACGATCTTGTCGTCGATGTCCGTGACGTTCATGATGAAGCGCACGTCGTAGCGGAAATAATCGCTCATCACGCGGCGGAGCACGTCGAAGTTGACGTAGTTGCGCGCGTGGCCCATGTGCGCGGAATCGTACACCGTGGGGCCGCAGATGTACCACCCGACGCGGTTGCCGTCCAGGGGCACGAACGGCACCTTCGTGCGCGTGAACGTGTTCATCAGCCGCGGGCCCTCCCGGCGCGGGCCCTCCGCGCACGCGGCGGCGGCCTGCTCGGGACGCCACCACGAGGTGGGGGGACAGCACGCGCACCCGGGGCCGAAGGGGGGGAACGTCATGGGCGCGGACATGGTATCTGCCTGTGATGTAACGCTCCGCGTGCGCTCGCGAGCGGTCGCGTGAACGGCGCACGTCCGGTAGCGCAGAGGGAGACGTCTCGGGTCTCGCGCGCCGCAGAGTGCGGACTCTCCACCGATCCGCCGATAAAAAGCGAAAGCGTATCGTGATCAAACGATCGCGCCACATCAAAACTCGGGACTTCTTGTATGAACACGTAGTCGCAAAAAAACACGCGAAGTGCGGTTTCGGGCTTTTCGCCATTTCCGAGCGCGAACCGGCGCAACCGCCGCCGCTCGCCAAGATTGCGCGAAACGCGATGTGGCCCGACACTTCGCTCGCTCGCGTATCGGCGCGATGGCGTCTTCCCCCGGCGCGGGGATGGCGCCCGCCCCCCCACCGCCCGACCGCGCGTCCCTGGGCCGCGCGGTCGCGGCGCTGTACACGAGCCACGACCCCGCGGAGCGCCTCGCGGCGGACGAGTGGTTGCAGAACTTCCTGCGCTCGGACCACGCGTGGCCTCTTTCCATCGAGCTCCTGCGGGACGCGACGGACCTCACCAGCCTCGAGGCTCTGTTCTGCGCCAGGGCGCTGCACGTGCTGCTGCGCAAGAGCGTCGTGAAGGCGACCCGGACGCAACAGTCGCACGCGGTGCTCGGGGAGAACGACTGGGTCGCCATGCGAGACGCGCTTCTCGCGCTGGCGTGGAGCTTCTCGGTGAAGGTCTTCGTCGGGAACGCGGGGGGCCAGGTGGAGGCTCCCCCCCGCGCGGTCTTGACCCAGGTCTCGCTCGCCATCTCCGCGCTCGCGTGTAAGATGGACGCGTGGGACGCGGGGAGCGTCGTCGCGGACCTCCTCGCGCGATTCGGCCGCGCGGAAGGCGGAGACGCGTCGTCGCCGGCATCGTCGCCGACGACGCGCGCGCCGCGCGCGGCGCGCGCTTTGGCGGCGCGGCACCCGCTCGTCTCCTCGGCGGCCGACCCGCGGTTTCCCGGCGCGGTCGTCCTCGACGCCGTCGGCGAGCGCCTGCTGGTCGCCGCGGGCGAGGCGTGCGTGGTTTCCGTTCTGGAAGTGCTCCCGGAAGAGGCCAAGGCGAAGGACCTCTCCATCCACCCGCGGAGAAGAGCCGCCATCGTCGACGGGCTGCGCGGCGCGGCCGCCGCGCTGGCGTTCCCCGCGCTGGACGCGCTCGCCGCGAAGGCGTTTTTAGTAAGCTCGTCGTCGAACGGAGGTGCGGATACGGACCACCACGCGCGCGCCGCCGCGCTCCGCGCCGCCGCCGCGTGGGCGAGCTTCGACGAAAACATCGAACCGGGCGCGTGTCCGGGCGCGGCGCTGGACCGAGCGATCGCGGTTTTGAGCGTTTTCGAGAATGCTTTTGAAAACGACCCGCACCACCTGGTGGTTGACGCCGCCGTGACGCTGGCGACCGCCGCGCTGTCGGGCGCGGTGCACCGCGGCGGCGCGCGGAGGCGTGCGCTCGCGGAGAAGCTCGGCGCGCTGAGAGCGAGCGCCGCGCAGACTGGCGGGCCGCTCCACACTGTTTGCCCATACGCGTTGGACGGCGTCCGCGAACGTCGCGCTCGCGCCGCCGAGGTTCTGGCCAGCGTCGCGTGTCGCGCCGCCCTCCCGCCGGCGGCGCTGTACTCGGAAGCGCCGGCGGACGCATTCGGCACGGGCCCGAACGCCGCGGCGGGCCGCACGTACGTCCCGCACAAGGAGTTCTCGAAGCTGAGGAAGGCGAAGAAGCGGTCGGACAAGAGGGACGACCGGAGGGCGGCGGCGGACGGCTCGAAGCCGCCGCCGCTCGCCGGCGCCGACGCCGAGGTTCTGTGTTTCTGCCTGGATGCGCTGTGCGACGCCATGGCCGGGGACGCGCCGGGAGCGTCCCCGGCGGCGGCGCTGCAGCCGTGGACGGAGATCGCGGCGGCGTTCGAGTCCCACAGGGCGTGCGGGGGACGCGTCGGCCCGCCCGCCGACGAGCTCGTCGCGTGCGCGCGTCGCGTCGCGGCGGCGGCGGCGGCGGCGGCGCCGCGCTGGTTCCCGAAGGACGGCGCGAGCGCGGCGAACGACGGCGACACCGAGCGCGCTTTTTTGAGCGACGACGAGGTGGACGACGACGACCAGAGCTCGGAGCTCGCGGCGCGCAGAGAAGACCTCGCCGAGGGGTTGAGGGACGTCGCCACCGTCGTGGGTCCGGATGCTTTTTTGGCCATCGCCGTCGAGGGCTTCGCCGGGAGCGCGGAGAGCGGCTCCGTGCCCTCCGTCGAGGGCTGGACGTTCGTGCTGTTCGCGTGCGGCCGGCTGGTCACGAAGCAGCACGCTTCGCAGTCGCGCGACGTCGCGAACGTCACGCGGCTGGCCGTGCGCGTCGCCGCCGCGGTGATTCGGGCGAACGCGTCGCCGCGCGCCGTCGAGCTGTGCGCGTGGATTCTCGGCGGGCTCGCCAAGAGCGTCTCGGGCTGCGTCGCTTCTTCGAACCTTCGAACCGGCGAGGCGGACGACGCGTGTGGCACGCAGATCCTCTCGGAAGCGTTCGATGGCGTTTTGTGCGCGTCGCGCTCGAACTCGCCGTCCGTCACGCGCGGCGCCTGCGTGGCAGCGATGCGCCTCGCGGAGACCAACGCCGCCGCCGTCGCGTCCGGGCGTTTCGAAGCCGCGCGCGCCGCCTTGCTGGACGCGTACCGGTCCGGAAACCTCGCGTCCCCGCCGCCGCACGCGCTGCGCCGGGGCCAGGAGCCCGTCTCCACCATCCTCGCCAGAGGCCTGGCCGCCATCGCGGCGGCGCGCGAGCCCGCGAGCGAGGCGGACGCGGCGGCGGCGAGTCTGGCGACGCCCGCGGCGGCGGCGGCGTCGCGCGCCGCCGAGGCGCTGCGGCTCGCGTGCCAGGCGGCTTCGAGCGCGCCGCCGTCCTCCGCGGCGCTCGACCTCGCCGCCACCGAGTCGGTGCACGCCGGCCTGGCGCTGTACGTCGCGCTGGTGGAGACAAACGTAACCGTCGAGGCGTCGCTCGCCGCCTCGCGCCGCGCGCTGGCCGCGCTCGCGCCGGGCGATGAAGACTCGCTCGCCGGGAAACGCGCGCTTCGCGACGCGGTGTTCCCGGCGGTTGCGAGCGCGGTGGAGGCGGCGCGCCTCGCGCGCCCCGTCTTCGCTTCCTGCGGGTTCGGGACGGACGCGAGCGAGAGCGGTTCAGGGACGCGCGTGCGTCGCAAATCAATCGGGTCGCTGCGCGGCACGTCCGACATACTCGCGGCGGCGGCGGCGCTGGTTCGCGCGGTTGCGAAATCGAGCCCGGACGTCGAAACCTTCGCCGACGCCGCGCGCCTCGCCGCGCGCGCGTACGCGGCGGACCCAGAGCGCCACTACCACTTCCTAGCCGTGTGCGTCGACGCGTGCGTCGCGACTACGCCCGACGCCGCATCCGACGACGCGTCGATGTCACATCCGATGTCACATCGACGTCACATCGAGACGATCGATGCCATGCGCGGGGTCGCGTCCGAGTTGAGCCTCGCGGTTCTGCGTGTTGCGTTTCCGACGGAC
>Ga0181559_10002738_pt1 | contig 17438 bp, 14 predicted proteins | sample 011ome_21_FD_133752 | JGI IMG/M metagenome (GOLD analysis project Ga0181559, IMG submission 133752) | Coastal salt marsh microbial communities from the Groves Creek Marsh, Skidaway Island, Georgia - 011508AT metaG (megahit assembly) | ecosystem: Environmental > Aquatic > Marine > Intertidal...
CAAGATCCAGGAACGCCCCGTGGTCGTCGACGGCCAGATCGTCATCCGCCCGATGATGTATCTTGCCCTCAGCTACGATCACCGCATCGTCGACGGCAAAGGCGCCGTGACCTTCCTCGTGCGGGTGAAAGAAGCCCTCGAGGATCCGCGCCGGTTGCTCATGGATTTGTGATGAAATAGGAGGCCGACATGACCCCCGAACTCCAAGTTCTTGCCTATGCTGGCCTTCTTCAGGGCGCTCAGTATGTGCTGATGTCGGTCTCTGCCAACCTCGACCTCGGCCTTGGCAAGACGACCTCGGCGCGCGACATTCACCGTCTCGGCCGGCCATTGACCGAAATGCTCGGCGTGCGCGCGGGACGCCTGCACCGCGCCTTCACCAACCATTTCGAAGGGCTCATCCTTTTCACCCTCGCAGTCGTCGTCGTCACCCTTGCCGACCGCGCCACCGGCTTTTCCGCCGCCTGCGGCTGGATCTATCTCGGCGCGCGCATTCTTTATGTTCCGGCCTATTTCTTCGGCCTCGCCCCGTGGCGCTCGATCATCTGGCTCGTCGGTTTTCTGGCGACCATGGCAATGCTCGCCTCGGCCCTCGTTTTCTGATTTCCCGTCGAAAGGACCCGCCCAATGCCCACATATGACGTCATCATCATCGGCGCCGGCCCCGGCGGTTATGTCTGCGCGATCCGCTGCGCCCAGCTCGGCCTGAAGGCCGCTGTGGTTGAGGGCCGCGAGACGCTTGGCGGCACCTGCCTCAACGTCGGCTGTATCCCCTCTAAGGCGCTCTTGCACGCAACCCATTCGCTGCACGAGGCCGAGCACAATTTTGCGACCATGGGCCTCAAGGCCGCGGCCCCCGAGGTCGATTGGGCGCAGATGCAAGCCTATAAACAGGATGTGATCGACGGCAACACCAAGGGCATCGAGTTTCTCTTCAAAAAGAACAAGGTCGACTGGATCAAGGGCTGGGCGTCGATCCCCGCCGCCGGTCAGGTCAAGGTCGGTGAAACGACCTACGAGGCCAAGAACATCGTCATCGCCACCGGCTCCGAGCCTTCGGCCCTGCCGGGGATTGAAATCGACGAGAAGACCGTCGTGACCTCGACCGGCGCCCTCTCGCTCCCAAGTGTCCCCAAGTCGATGGTCGTGATCGGGGCCGGTGTCATCGGGCTCGAGCTTGGCTCGGTCTACAAACGCCTCGGCGCCGATGTAACCGTAATTGAATTCCTTGATGCCTTAACCCCGGGCATGGACGGCGAAGTGCAGAAAACGGTGCAGCGGATGCTCAAGAAACAGGGCATGAAATTCGTCATGGGTGCCGCGGTTCAAACTGTACAAACCACAAAAACCGGCAACAAAGTTTTGTACAAACTGCGCAAAAACGACAAGGAAGATGCTGTCGAGGCCGAGGTCATCCTCGTCGCCACCGGCCGCCGCCCCTACACCTCTGGCCTCGGCCTTGAGGCTCTCGGCGTCGAGATGACGGGGCGCGGCCAGATCGCCACCAAGCACTACGCGACCAGCGTCTCTGGCATCTACGCCATCGGCGACGCCATCGAAGGCCCGATGCTCGCGCACAAGGCCGAGGACGAGGGCGTCGCCCTCGCCGAGATTCTCGCGGGGCAAAAAGGCCATGTAAATTATGGGGTTATCCCCGGCGTAATCTATACCCACCCCGAGGTCGCCTCGGTCGGTGCGACCGAGGAGCAGCTCAAGGAAGAGGGCCGCGCCTACAAGGTCGGCAAATTTTCCTTCATGGGCAACGGCCGCGCCAAGGTGGTCTTTGCCGGCGACGGCTTCGTGAAAATCCTCGCCGATGCCACCACCGACCGCATCCTCGGCGCCCATATCATCGGCCCCGCCGCCGGCGACCTGATCCACGAGATCTGCGTCGGTATGGAGTTCGGCGCCGCCGCCGAAGACATCGCCCGCACCTGCCACGCCCACCCGACCTTCTCCGAGGCCGTGCGCGAGGCGGCCATGGCCTGCGGCGACGGGCCGATCCACAGCTGATTTCTTTTGGCTGAAAATACTCCGGGGGTGAGGCCCGCTCGGGCCGAGGGGGCAGCGCCCCCTAGCCTTTGAGCATCCTAAGGCCCTGCGAGACGTCGGTCCTTACGGCAAGCCGCAGCCCCGGTTCATCCCCTGCCTTCAGCGCAGCAAGGATCAGCTTGTGGTGATAGGGCGGATCCTTGCGATTGAGCCGCCCGTAAAGCGCCCGCATTGTCGGCCCAAGCTGCAGCCAGACCGTCTCGGTCATCGCCAGCATCGCCGGCGCCTGCGCCCGCAGGTAAAGCGTCCTGTGAAACTCGAGGTTCATACGGATATAGCCGATCGCGTCATGCCGGGCGACCGTCTGGCTGACGCCTTGGTTGATGGTCTCGAGACGTTCGATCAGGGCAAAGTGGGCACGCGGCAAGGCGCGGCTCGCCAACTCCGGCTCAAGAAGCGCCCGCAGGGTCGCCAACTCCTCAATGCGCTCGTTCGACAACTCGGGCGTCGAAATCCGCCCCGACGAGCTCATCGTCAGCGCCCCTTCAGCGGCCAGCCGCCGCACCGCCTCGCGCGCCGGGGTCATTGAGACCTCGAACTCCTTTGCAATCCCGCGCAGCGTGAGCGCTTTGCCAGGTTCGATCTCGCCATGCATGATGCGCGCACGCAGGCTGCGAAAAACCCTCTCGTGGGCGGCATTGTTGGGATCGGTGGGGCGTGTGGTCGGAAGCATGACCTTTTGTGATCACAAAACCCCTGTCGGTCAATCGACGAATCGTATCCGGTGCAGGGAATCCCCTTCGGCGCGCAGCCAGCGACGATGGGCCTGATAATCGGGGCAAAGCTGGCCAACCAAAGTCCAAAAATCGGGACCGTGGTGCATCTCTTGCAAATGCGCAACCTCATGGGCGGCGACGTAATCAAGGACTTCGGGCGGCGCCATGATCAGCCGCCAAGAATACATCAACCCCCCGTCCGACGTGCAAGAGCCCCAGCGCGAACGTGTGTCGCGCAGGGTCAGGCGTTTGTAGCTGCGCCCGATCGCCGCCGCATAGTGGTCGGACGCCTCTGAAAGCCTGTCACGCGCCCGCGCCTTGAGAAACGCGAGCGCACGAGCGGGGGCCTGATCCGCCAAACCCGGCACCGCAAGCACGTCGCCCGCAACCGCGATCCGCCGCACTTGCCCCGCCTCGAGCCGCAACGCCCGCCCTTCAAATGGAAAGGTCTCCCCGACCCGGACCTGCCGCATCTCGCCCATCTGGCCAAGATGGCCCCTGAGCCAGTCTTCCCGCTCGCGCAGAAAGGCCACCCCCTCGCGCTCGGCCACGCCAGAGGGAATCGTTAGCGTCACCCGCCCGTCGAGCCGCGAGATACGAAGCGACAGGCGCCGCGCGCGCGCTGAACGCTTGAGCGCAACAGCGATCGGGGGGTTGCCTTCCAGTACGCATCGGCCCATATGCAGCATCTCGCCAGAATCCAGTGTCAAAGCCTTTGACACCTCGATCAGCTTATGGCAGGTGGCGGCGATCCGCTGCAAGTGCACGACCAGAATTTGAAGGGACAGCCATGCCCAAGGAAGAATGGGGTACCAAACGCCTTTGCCCGACCACCGGCAAGCGTTTTTACGACTTGAATGCCAATCCGATCGTCAGCCCATATACGGGCGAAATTGTCACCGTCGAGCAGGGCAAGACCCGTACGATGGTGGCTGATGCCGAAGACGCACAGACCAAGAAACTCAAGGCGCTCGAGGAAGATGATGATCTGATCCTCGATGACGACGAAGAGGATGTTGATCTCGGAGATGACGTTCTCGACGAGGACGAAGATGACGATAATGTCTCCTTCGACGACCTCGGCGACGTCGCTGCAGACGACGATTAATTTCTTTCCCCGGGGCGTGTTTTTCTTCTTGAACTCGCCCCGGTCGCCGCTTAGAGAGCGGCACGCAGACGGAAACGCCTGCACAAGGATGGGGCCATAGCTCAGCTGGGAGAGCGCTTGCATGGCATGCAAGAGGTCAGGGGTTCGATCCCCCTTGGCTCCACCAAATCCCTCTCTGATGTGGATGAGATTGGGCGCCCGCGGGCGCCTTTTTCGTGGCCGGGCTTTGGCTAGAAGGTGAATTGCACCGCCAGAACCGCGCCGAAATTCTCCGAACTCCCGCCCGTCATATTCTCGGACCCATAGGCCCCAAGATAGAGTTCGGCTCCATCGCCAATCGGACTCTGATAGGTCACGCCAAAGTCGATCTGGCGGGACTGGGGGGCGAGGCTGAGGGTCATATTCTCATAGCCGGTGCCGCCCTCGGACAGAACCATGGGCAGAGTGGTTCGGGCGGTCCCCGAAGTGACCGACGGCGGCGCCGCGACGGAAAAGCTTAGAAGATCGTTTTCTCGACCGACAGAGGCCAGTTGCAGCGTCGCACTCACGCTGTCGAAGGCGATCTGCGAGATCTCGGTAAAGAGCGGATGAGCGGGGGCTTGGACCAGTCCCGCTTGCGCGTTGACTGACAGGCGAACACCCGGCGCAACCTCTCCACCCAGCCCCAGATCGACGGACGCCACCGAGCTTGCTCCGGGCCCTTTCGGCCCTCCAATCGACACGGGGCCCCCTTGATCTGATAGCCAGCTAAAGCCCCAACTGACCTCGGTACCAGCGAGGGCGCTTGACTGACGAAGCGCAATGCCCCCTGAGCCGAGGGACAAGGGTAGAAGAACCGAGACCTCGGCCCCTTCACTGAATGTGTAGACGGTATTGCCGCCATAAACCCCGAGCAGACTGGAAGAGGCTGGGGCCGCCGCCTCCCGTAGCGGAGCCAGATCGCTGCCGGTCACATCCGCCGCTCGGATCATCGCAAGCGGCATCGGGCGCACCGAGGCGGCCAGTGTCGCAGCAGGCATGGTAAAGCCCGCCGCCAGCGCGTCCTGAACAACAACTTCGCGGCCTTCAAGGGCCTTGGCCAAGGCGTCGCCATATGCCGACCCCGTCACGACCGCTGGCTGGCCCACTGGAATGGATGCACCGCTCGGTGTCGCAACCGCAGCTCCGCCAATCGGCAAAAGGGCCGCGCGGATATCTAGGAAACCGTGGCCGTATTCTTCGTTAAAACCATGGGTGACGCCGTTGCCGAAATCGAGGATGCCGTCGAAAGCGCCGATGAAGCTGTTGTCGGCAGAAGCCAAAAGCCGGTCGCGCAGTTGATGGGGGGTCAAACCGACGCCAGCGAAGGCTTCCGCCAGAAGCGCCAGAGCGCCGCTGACCTGCGGCGCTGCAAAGGAGGCGCCGGTGCTGAAGGCGTATCCGCCGTCAGCCGTTGTGGAATCCCACGCGCCATCGGCAAAGAGGCACCAGCGGGCCGCTTCGAGGCAGGCCGACGAAATGCGCTCGGCGCTTTGGACATTGGTGCTGTTATAGGTTGGGACCGCATTACCGACCGCCACCCAGCCAGGCTCAAGCTGAGGTTCGAGCGCAGGGAGGCCATCCATGATCCCGGCCTTGGTCAGGTTTTCGTCGTTGCGGAGCGCAAAGACCACCACGCCTTCTGCCGCGTAATCGCGCAGGGCTTGCAGATAAGCCGCCCCGCCAGCCCCTGCAAAGGCCGAACTGTAATCGGGCTGGGTGGCGTCGAGGTTGGTATAGCCCCAGGAATTGTTGATCGCGACAGCACCAAGCGAACGGGCCAGATCAATCGCGTCGGCCATAACGGCCTGGCTATCGAAGGATCCCAGAAGGATATCGGCGTTCGGCGCTATGCCGATCATGCTGCCCTTGCCATCGGCGGTCGCCACACCAACAACCATTGTGCCATGCGCGTCGACGGGAAGTGTTGCCAAGCTCTCGGCGGAATAAATCGTCTTGCTGGCGAAATCGGGATGGGTCGTGTCGAAGCCAGAGTCGATGAAACCGATGATCTGGCCTTCTCCGGTCAGGCCTGCGGCATGGGCAAACTGAACCCGTGAGGATTCAAGCGGATAGCTGTTGTAGGTCACGCTTGGGGCATCCGAGAAGAACCACCCAAACGATTTTTCGAACAGATACCGCGCATCCTTGGTCACAAGGTCATTGGCAGCATCGGCGTAGGGGGCGAAGCTTTCAACAAAATAGACGTCGTAGAAGTAATCGAAATAGGCGCTACCATCGGGAATAGGGACAGTCGGGCCGCACGCCGAAAGCGCCGGCGCAAGGCACGCAAGGGCAAGGCCTGCACGGGTCAGGGGTCGCTGCATCGTTTCGTCTTGCCTCGCGCCGTTTGCATCAGACTAGCGAAGTTCGACGATCATAAAAGGCCCAATACTTGAACGGACTATTGACGATCAGGAATCGATCCGCTCTCCGGTCTTGACGTCGAACAGGTTAACTGCAGTCCGGTCGATCTCGAGCTCAAGCTCGCCCAGCGCATCCTCGTCAAACCGGCCCGGCAGTTTGGCAAGGAACTGCTTGCCCGCCAGATGGAACAAAACAAAGCTCTCTGCCCCTGTATGTTCGACCATCTCGGGGCAAAGTCGCAAGTCGGCCTTGCCGTTGGCAATAAAAACGTGCTCGGGGCGGATACCGGCGATGACCTGTTCAGGCAGCTTGCGCTCGCTCCACCCCTTGCCCATCACGACCTCTTGATCGCCGAACAGAAGGCCCTTCTTGGTCACGGTTGCTGGCATGAGGTTCATCGGCGGCGTGCCCATGAAATCGGCGACGAAAGTATTGGTCGGCCGGTCATAGATTTCATGCGGCGTGCCGATCTGCTGAACCACGCCACCCTTCAAAACAACAATGCGGGTCGCCAGTGTCATCGCTTCGATCTGGTCGTGGGTCACATAGACGATCGAGGCGCCGGTCGTCTTGTGCAGGCGCTTGATCTCGGCGCGCATCTCGACGCGAAGCTTGGCGTCGAGGTTCGAGAGCGGCTCGTCAAAGAGGAACAGCTTTGGTTCACGCACAAGAGCGCGGCCCATGGCAACGCGCTGCCGCTGGCCGCCCGAAAGCTGGCTCGGCTGGCGATCAAGCAGATGATCGATCTGCAAAAGTTTGGCGACTTCGTCGATCTTGGCCTTGGCCTTATCGACCGGCACCTTGCGGATCTTCATGCCAAAGCCGATGTTCTCGGCCACCGTCATCGTCGGATAAAGCGCGTAGGACTGAAACACCATGGCGATATCGCGGTCTTTCGGCGGCTCGTTCGTCACGTCGCGCCCGCCTATATTCAGCGTTCCCTCGGTAATCTCCTCCAGCCCCGCGATGCAGTTGAGCAGGGTCGACTTGCCACAGCCGGAGGGGCCTACGAGCACCAGAAACTCGCCCGGAGCCATCGAGACGTTCACGTCTTTCAGCACTTCGACCGCTCCGTAGCTTTTCTTCAGAGCGTTGATTTCAAGTGCGGGGGCGGTGGTGGTTTGGTCTAGGGCCATGGATCGGTGTCTCCTTTGGGGACAGGTCCGGTGCTCTCGCGCACGATAAGCTCGGCGCGGATCTGGGTTTGCAGGGTATCGGCATCTCCCCCGTCGATGTGATCGATCAGGTGATTGGCCAGCGGAATACAAGCGTCACGCAGGGGTGAGCGGGTGACAGTAAGCGGCGGATCGAAATTAACCGCCTTGAATTGCGGAAGCGCGTCGTCGTGGCCAATCACGGAAAGATCGGCAGGAACCTTGAGCCCAAGATCCTTGGCAGCGCGCATCACACCGGCGGCAATCAGGGTCGAGCCGCAGACGATCGCGGTTGGCTTGGCGCCTCGTCGGCCCGAGAGCATGGCGAGCGCCTCGGTGTAGCCATAGCTTTCCGAGGGGGTTTCATGGCCGATAAATGCCTCTGGGATGGTAAGCCCCTCTTCGGAGATTGCCTCGCGGAAACCTTTCTCGCGGTCGATGGCGAAAGCGAAGCGAATATCGCCATTAAGAAGCGCGATCCGGCGATGGCCGAGCGTGGCCAGAAGGCTTACCGCATCGCGGCTGACCGAGCGGTTGTCGATTCCGTAGAAAGGATAATGGACATCGGCCTCGGACTGGCCGTGCATCACGAAGGGAATGCCACGCGCCTGCAGGAAGGCCACGCGCGGATCGTTCGGGACAGGAGCGTTGAGGATGAAACCATCGAGGATGCCGCGTTCGAGCATCCGCTCATAGACCGTCACCGGATCGTCGTGCTGATCGACCGATAGAACAAGATCGACATCGCGCTCTGCCAGCGCGGCGGTAAGGCCAGTCAGGATCTCGAGGAAAGTCTGATCGGCGGTCATGTCGGCGTTGAGCTTGGCGATAAAGCCCACCATTCCCGACCGGCCCGTCACCAGCCGCTGCGCGATTCGGTTGGGTTTGTATCCCAACCGCTCGGCCACGTCTTGCACGCGGGCGCGCGTGCGCGCGCTGACTTCTGGAAAGCCATTCAGCGCCCGGCTGACCGTCGCCACAGAGAGCCCAAGCTCCGCACTGATATCTTTGAGAGTCGCCATGCGCCGTCATTTAAACCGTTTCAGAAACCGACCCTAGCAACTCGATCTCAACATGACAATAAAAATTGAAAATGCTGCATATGCAAAATAAATGGCAATTTAAAACGTTTTGAAAATCTCTGAAATGTTGTTAGCCTTACCCCCGAATCAAGAGCCGCGACAGCGGCGAATCGGGGATGCGACAATGCGTGATTGGTGGCGGGATGCGGTGATCTACCAGATCTATCCGCGCTCGTTTCAAGACGACACCGGCGATGGGATCGGCGATCTGCCGGGCATCACCCGTCGTTTGGATCATGTGGCCTCGCTCGGCGTCGATGCGATCTGGCTCTCGCCGTTTTTCACGTCGCCCGACAAGGACATGGGCTATGACGTGTCCGACTATACCGACGTCAATCCTGTCTTCGGCACGCTCGCGGACTTCGACGCGCTGGTCGCCAAGGCGCACGCGCTTGGCCTGAAGGTTATCATCGATCAGGTGATCAGCCACACCAGCGATCAGCATCCCTGGTTTCAGGAAAGCCGCCAGAACAAGACCAACCCCAAGGCGGACTGGTACGTCTGGGCCGACCCCCAACCCGATGGCACTCCTCCCAACAACTGGCCATCGGTTTTCGGCGGGTCGGCCTGGATGTTCGAGGCGCGGCGCCGGCAGTATTACCTCCACAATTTCCTGACCGAACAGCCCGACCTCAATTTTCACAACCCTGAGGTCGTCGATACGCTTCTGGAAACGATGCGCTTCTGGCTTGAACGGGACGTCGATGGCTTCCGCCTCGATACCGTGAATTTCTATGTGCATGACAAGCTTCTGCGCGATAACCCGCCCTCAGGTTGGACCGAGTTTCCGGGCAACCCCTACGAGGCGCAGGACCACGTCTTTTCCAAGACCCAGCCCGAGAATATCGCCATCCTGCGCCGCATCCGGGCACTGACGGATGAATATGATGCGCGGATGCTCGTCGGCGAAGTGGGCGATTCGATCCGGCCGATCGAGGTGATGGCCGAATACACCTCGGGCGATGATAGGCTGCACATGGCCTATTCGTTCGAGTTCCTCGGCGATGCCCACACGGCCGAACATTTCCGCTCACGGATCACAAATTTCCTCAAGAAGGCCCCGAATGGCTGGCCCTGCTGGTCGTTCTCGAACCACGACGTCAAGCGCCATGCTTCGCGCTGGACCAAGCCGGGCGGCGATGTCGATGCGGTGGCGCGCCAGTCGATCGCTCTTCTGTGCAGCTTCCCCGGAACCCTTGGAATCTATCAAGGTGAAGAGCTTGGTCAGACCGAGACCGACATCGAATTCCACGAGCTGACCGATCTGGGCTATATTGATTTCTGGCCGGATCACAAAGGCCGCGACGGCTGCCGGACCCCGATGGTCTGGGAAGCGCACGCGCAGCATGCGGCCTTTACCACCGGTGTACCGTGGCTGCCGGTCAAGGCACCGCAGGCCGCCCGCGCGGTCGATCTTCAAGAGGCAGATGCCGAGAGCGTTCTGAACGCCTATCGCGCAACGCTGACTTTCCGCAAATCGCGTGACGAGCTTCGGCTCGGGACCACCGAGTTCCCCGTCCTGCCCGAACCGCTCTTGGCGATCCGGCGCAGCTACGGTGGAAAGGTTCTGACGGGGGTATTCAACCTGTCGGATCAGGCTGTGGACCTGACAGTCGAGGGCAAAGCCCAAGCTGTCGGACCCAAGGCCGCTACTCTGGCCGGAAGCACGCTCGAGCTGCCTCCGAACGGGTTCGTCTTTTTGGAAGAAGAGGGTGCGGTGATTTTGGCGCCCTCAAAGGTAACCGCTCTGGCCTAATGCCAGAGCACACATGGCACTCAAGGGAGGAAACCATGAAACTGACCAAGAAACTGGGCCTTGCGGCTCTTCTGCTGACCACCGCATCGCCGGCTCTCGCCCTCGAAGAGGGAAAGCTGCTGATTTGGATGGGCGGCGACAAGGGTGATGCACTTCTTCAGGAAGTCGTTGCTCAATTCACTGCCGATCTCGGCGTGGAAGTTGTGGTTGAGGTCGCTGACCCGCTGACCGACAAGTTCCAGCAAGCCGCAGCCACCGGCGACGGCCCCGATATCGTTCTGTGGGCGCATGACCGCTTTGGCGAATGGGCCGCTGGCGGCCTGATCCAGCCGGTCGAGCCTTCGCAGGAAATGACCGATGGCATTCTCGCCTCTGCCTGGGACGCTGTGTCCTTTGGCGGCAAGGTCTGGGGCTACCCGGTCAACGTCGAGGCGATTGGTCTTGTCTACAACAAGGACCTGATCGACACCCCGCCCGCGACCTTTGAAGAGATCAAAGACCTCGCGATGCCCGAAGGCGTCCGCGCGATTCTTTGGGACTATAACAACACCTACTTCACCATGCCGATGCTCATGGCCAATGGCGGCTTTGCCTTCCAGAAGGTCGACGGCGTTTTCGACGGCAAGAACACCGGCGTGAACAACGAAGGCGCAATGATGGGTGCCAACGTCCTCAAGTCGCTCTTTGACGATGGTGTGATGCCGGCTGGCGTCGACTACGGCGTTATGGACGGTGCGATGGCCAAGGGCGAGACCGCCATGGTCATCAACGGCCCGTGGTCGTGGGCTGGCTACAAAGGCGCCGGCATCAACATCGGTGTTGCCCCGCTGCCGACCGTGAACGGTCAGGTCTCGCCGCCGTTCCTTGGCGTTCCGGCCTTCGCGATCAACGCCGCGACCCCGAACAAGGACCTCGTGATCGAGCTTCTCGAGAACTACATCCTGACCGACGAAGGCCTTGCCGCCTGGAATGCCAACGGCAACCTCGGCGCTCTGGCTGACATCTCTGCCGGTCAGGCTCAGGAAGACCCGCTCGTGAAGGCGACCATCGCCAACGCCGCCAACGGCATCCCGATGCCGTCGAACCCGGAAATGGGTGCGTTCTGGGGCGCGATGGGTCCGGCTCTGACGAACATCACCACTGGCGTCCAGTCGCCGGAAGATGCTCTGAACGACGCCGCCAAGCGTATCCTCGGCGAATAATCCCACCTAACATGAACAGGGCGGCGGAGCGATCCGCCGCCCGCCTTACCCGACGAGGACGCCATGAGTGCCCCCGCAGACGCCATTCCCCAGACCGAAGCACCGCAGTACCTGCGGTGGGCCATCGTTGCCGCAATCACACTCGGGCTGCTGTATGTCGCCTTTTATCTCTACCTGATCGCGCAGCCGCTCTTTGCGGTCGTGATCCTCGCGGTCGGCGTGATTTTCGCGCTGATCTTTGGGCGCAACAAATACTACAACCTGCGCTTCGTCTTTCCGAGCGTTGCGGCGATCCTGCTCTTTGTGGCGCTACCGATCGGCTATACGATCTGGATTGGTTTCACGAACTATTCTTCGTTCAATCTCCTGACTTTCGAGCGCGCCAAATCGGTTCTGATGTCGCGCAGGTCGGTCGATAAATCCACAGAACAGCCATTTGCCGTGGCCGATTTGGGCGACGGCACCTATCAGATCTGGCTGCCGGAAGCGGGCCTTTTGTCCGAGCCCGTGAGCCTGACCGAAGCGCTCGAAGAGGCGGCGCTCGAGAAGGCCGGCGAACCAGCATCGCTTCTGACAGCAAAGGATGCGATCAAGCTGCGCGCAGGGTTGCAAACGCTGACGTTGCTTACCCCCGATGGCATCGCGATCCAGAATTCCGGCCTGCGCACCTTTGCCAGCCTAATCCCGGATTACCGCGAGCTTGAGGATGGTCAGCTTGAACGGATCGCGGATGGAGTGATCCTGACGCCCGACCACGAGCAGGGCTTTTACTTCGCCGACAACGGCGAAAAGATCCCGCCGGGCTGGTATGTGAATATCGGCTGGAAGAACTTTGACCGGATCTTCAACAACTCCGGCATCCGCGAGCCGATGATCGGCATCTTTGTCTGGACCGTTGTTTTCGCCGCGGCCTCGGTGGCCTTTACCTTTGCAGTCGGGCTCCTGCTTGGCGTGATGCTCCAGTGGGAGCATCTGCGCGGCAAGGCGATCTACCGGATCCTACTGATCCTGCCCTATGCGGTGCCGTCGTTCATTTCGATCCTCGTCTTCCGCGGCCTGTTCAACCAGAATTTCGGCGAGATAAACCTGATCCTCGAGGCGCTCTTCGGCGTCCGGCCCGAGTGGTTCACCAACGCCAACCTTGCGCGGACGATGATCCTGATCGTCAACACATGGCTCGGCTATCCCTACATGATGCTGCTTGCGATGGGCTTCCTTCAGGGCGTGCCGCAGGACCACAAGAAAGCCGCCGCGCTTGAGGGGGCTTCGGCCACGCGGGTGTTCTTCAAGATTACCCTGCCGCAGATCCTGCCGCCGTTCATGCCGCTCCTCATCTCGAGCTTTGCGTTCAACTTCAACAATATGGTTCTCGTTCTGCTCTTGACGCGTGGCCTGCCAGATATCGTCGGCACGACCGTTCCCGCCGGCCAGACTGATATTCTTGCCTCGTTCACCTACCGCATCGCCTTTGGTTTCAGCTCGACCGAGTTTGGCCTCGCCGGCGCGATCACCCTTCTGATCTTTGTGCTGGTCTCGGTGATCTCCTACGTCAACTTTGTCGCCATGCGGCGCGGCACCGAAAAGAGGGTTGGCCGATGATCGTCGAACGCCCCCGCGACCTGAGGGTCAAAAAGGTCTTGGCCCACGGATTCCTGATCCTGTTCCTGGCCTTCATAACCTTCCCCTTTCTGATGGTTGTTTCGATCTCGTTCCGGGAAGGGAATTTCACCATCGGTGATATCTGGCCGCGCAACCCCACCCTTGAGCATTGGTATCTGGCCTTCGGCCTCGACTATACCCGCGCCGATGGCACCGTGGTCGAGCCGCCGTTTCCTGTCATGCTCTGGATGTGGAACTCGATCAAACTGGGGCTTTTCGCCGGTGCCGGCGTCCTCGTGATTTCGACCGTCTCGGCCTATGCCTTCAGCCGGATCAAGTTTCGCGGCCGGACCGCGCTTTTGGATGGGCTTTTCATCATCCAGATGTTCCCCACGACGCTCGCGCTCATCGCGCTTTATGCGATTTTCGACTCTCTTGGCGAAGTCAGCCCCTTCCTCGGGATCGACAGCCATATGTCGGTGATCATGGTCTATTGGTCTGGGGTCGTTCTGCATATCTGGACGCTCAAGGGTTATTTCGACGGGATCGACACCGCGCTCGACAAGGCGGCAGCGATCGACGGGGCGACCCCCTGGCAGACCTTCCGCCTCGTGTTCCTGCCGCTTGCGGTTCCGATGATGGCGGTGATCTTCGTTCTCGTCTTCATCGGCGCGATTAACGACTATCCGGTGGCAAGCGTTCTTCTACGCTCGGAAGACAACCTGACGCTGGCGGTTGGCTCGCGGCTCTATCTCAACGAGTTCAAGTATCTATGGGGCGATTTCGCGGCTGCCGCGATCCTGTCGGGCGTGCCGATCACCTTCGTCTTCCTGATCGCCCAGAAATACCTTGTCTCGGGCCTCGGTGAAGGCGCAGTCAAAGGCTAGAAAGCGGCGGGCCATGCGCACGCCCTTTTCTTTTCAGGGGCGCCGCGCCACTCTTGGGCTATGACGCCCAACCTCAAGCATATTCAGGCCTTCATCGCGGTTGCCGAGCTTGGCACCTTCCGCCGCGCGGCGGAGCGGCTGAACACGACCCAGCCGAATATCTCGAGCCGTATTGCCCAGCTTGAGGAACAGCTCGGATTTCGCCTGATGGAGCGGGATGCCGGATCGGTGCGCCTGACGCCGCGCGGCCAGAGCCTGTTGGCCCCCGCCCGCGCGATCCTTGCCGCCAACGAGGCCTTTGTCGCCGCCGCGGATGATGACACGCTCTATAGCGGCGTTCTGCGGCTCGGCGTGAGCGAGCTTGTCGCCCACACATGGCTTCAGCCTTTCCTGATCGAGTTGCGCGAGAGGTTCCCAAATATCGACGTCGAGCTGACCGTCGATCTATCCGCCAATCTCTCCAAGGCGCTCGCCGCGCATGATCTTGATCTGACGTTCCAGAGCGGCCCCTTCGATCGCAAGACCCGCTTTTCCGCGCAACTCGGGCAGGCGCCCTATGCCTGGGTGGCCTCTCGCGCGCTTGACCTTCCGTCCGGCAAGGTCTCGGCTTGTGACCTTGCGCGCCACCCGATCCTCGCCCATCCCCGCGGCACCGTCCCCCATCGCCAGCTTGACGACCACTTCCGAAGCGCGAACGCCAAGGTCCGCATCGTGCCTGCCACCAACAACGCCGTCTGCCTGCAAATGACGCTCGACGGGCTCGGCATCGCCTGCCTGCCTCGACCGATGATCGAGGAACACCTGAACGCGGATCGGCTGCGCGAGGTCGCCTATGGCTGGCGGCCGGATGCCCTCTTCTTCGAGGCGCGGTGCGACCTTGATCCATTGCCGCCCTATGTCGCGGAGGCCGCGAAAATCGCGCAGCGGCTGTCGCCGCCGCAGGATCGCAAATCTTGATCCTATAGATACAGGAAAGCGATTTTTCCTTATTCAATCCCATAGCTATAGTCGCCCCGAATTCAGGGAGGGCCAGATGGCATCCAAGACGATCCGCGCCGGAGCCGATATCGGCGGCACCTTCACCGACGTCGTGCTCGAAGTGGGCGAGGCGACCTTTTCCACCAAGGTTCTGACCACCTATTCCGCCCCCGAGGACGCGATCATCGAAGGGCTGCAGCAGGTCTGCGCCAAGGCGGGTATCGCCATGTCCGCGATCGGCCAGCTGATCCACGGCACCACCCTTGCCACCAACGCCCTGATCGAGCGGCGCGGGGCCAAGACGGCCTTCATCACCACCAAAGGCTTTCGCGATGTGATCGAGATGCGGACCGAGAGCAGGTTCGAGCAATACGACCTCAACCTCGTGCTGCCCTTGCCTCTGATCCCGCGCGACCGGAGGTTCACTCTCAAAGAGCGCGTCGATGCGGGCGGCAATATCCTGATCGCGCTGGACGAGGACGAGATCGACGCGCTGGTTGCGAAACTGCGCTGGTTCGACTCGATCGCTGTCGGCTTCCTGCACAGCTATCTCAACCCCGCCCACGAGCGGCTGGTGCGTGATCGGCTTAAGGCGGCTTTGCCGGGTGTATCGATTTCGCTGTCGTCCGATGTCTCGCCGCAGATGCGGGAATACGAGCGGTTCAACACCACCTGCGCCAATGCCTACGTCAAGCCGATGATGGAGGCCTATCTCGGCCGCCTGCGCGACAGGCTCGCCGCGGCGGGCGCACCTTGTCCAATTTTCCTGATGCATTCGGGCGGCGGGATCATGAGCCTCGAGAACGCCGCGCAATTCCCCGTGCGCCTTGTCGAAAGCGGCCCTGCGGGCGGTGCGATCTATGCCGCCGACGTGGCGCGACGGCATGGGCTTTCGCGTGTCCTCAGCTTCGACATGGGCGGCACCACCGCCAAGATTTGCCTCATCCGCGATGGCGCACCCAAAACCGCGCGGGTTTTCGAGGTGGCGCGCTCCTACCGGTTCAAGAAGGGATCGGGGATGCCAATTTCGATTCCGGTGATCGACATGGTCGAGATCGGCGCAGGCGGCGGCTCTCTGGCGCATATCGACAGCCTCGGGCAAATCCGCGTCGGCCCCGAAAGCGCAGGCTCCGAGCCTGGCCCCGCCTGCTATATGCGCGGCGGCGAAAGGCCCGCAGTGACGGATGCCGACCTGATCCTCGGGCGTCTTGATCCCGCGAATTTCGCGGGCGGCTCGATCGCTCTTGATCCCGCGCTGTCGGCCGGTGCGCTTGAAGCCCTTGTCGCCGAGCGCGACGATTTCGACGTGACGACCGCCGCCTTTGGCGTCAGCGAAGTGGTCGATGAAAACATGGCCAACGCCGCCCGCGTCCACGCGGTCGAAAACGGTGAAGACCTTGCCGATTACACGATGATCGCTTTTGGTGGCGCAGCGCCGCTTCATGCGGGGCGGCTTTGCGAGAAGCTCGGCATCAGTCGCCTGATCGTCCCGCCCGGAGCGGGCGTCGGCAGCGCCATCGGCTTTCTACGTGCGCCCTATTCCTTCGAGGCGACCCGCTCCGTCTATATGCGGCTTGATCGCTACGACGAGGCGGCAGCGCGGGAAATTTTCGCCGCTCTGCGCGAAGAGGCGCGAGGCTTCGTTTTGAATTGCGATGCAGGCGCGACCGTTCTGGCCGATCACAAGCTCTATATGCGCTATGTCGGGCAGGGCTGGGAAATCCCCGTGGCCATGACCGCCGACGAGGCCGCGCATCCCACCGCCGAGACGCTCAAGGCGCTTTTCGAGGCGGAATACGCCACCCTCTTTGGCCGGACCGTCGCGGGCCTGACCATCGAGATCACCGTCTGGGCCGTCAACGCCACCACGCCGCAGGCCGAGGTGACCCCGACCGCCGCCGCGCCCCGCCACGCCCCTGCCAAGGAAGACGGCCGCCGCCGGCTTTTCAGCCCTTCGCAGAACGCCGAGGTCGAGGCGCCGGTCGTCGCCCGAGAGGCATTGCCGGATGGCGCAAGGGTGATCGGGCCCGCCATCGTGACTGAGGCCGAAACCACCATCATCGTCCCGGCGGGCTATGCCGCCACCGGCCGCGCAGACGGCTGCATCGACGTGGAGAAGCTGTCATGAGCGTTGCCAAGCAGATCATGTGGAACCGTCTGATCTCGATTGTCGAGGAACAGGCGCAGGCCCTTGTTCGTACCGCCTTTTCAACCTCGGTGCGCGAGGCGGGCGACCTTTCGGCAGGGGTCTATGATGCCGCAGGCAAGATGCTCGCCCAGGCCGTGACCGGCACACCCGGACACGTCAATGCCATGGCCGATGCCGTCCCGCATTTCATGCGCGAGATCGGGACCCAGACGATGCGCGAGGGCGATGTCTATATCACCAACGATCCGTGGATGGGCACGGGGCACTTGCACGACATCACTGTCGTGACCCCCGCCTTCCACAAGGGCCAGCGCGTCGGCTTTTTCGCCTGCACCGCCCATGTCGTCGATATCGGCGGGCGCGGCTTTGG
>Ga0181559_10002744_pt1 | contig 17420 bp, 12 predicted proteins | sample 011ome_21_FD_133752 | JGI IMG/M metagenome (GOLD analysis project Ga0181559, IMG submission 133752) | Coastal salt marsh microbial communities from the Groves Creek Marsh, Skidaway Island, Georgia - 011508AT metaG (megahit assembly) | ecosystem: Environmental > Aquatic > Marine > Intertidal...
AGCATCAGACCGATGCGCGATGGCAGCGATTTCAGGAACCAGATGTGCGCAACAGGTGCGGCCAGCTCAATGTGACCCATCCGCTCGCGACGGACCTTTTGCAGCGTGACTTCTACACCGCATTTTTCGCAGACAACGCCGCGATATTTCATGCGCTTATATTTACCGCACAAGCATTCGTAATCTTTGATCGGGCCAAAGATACGCGCGCAGAACAGGCCGTCGCGCTCGGGCTTGAAAGTCCGGTAGTTGATGGTTTCCGGCTTTTTGATTTCGCCATAAGACCACGACAAAATCCGCTCGGGCGAGGCCAAAGACACTTTGATTTCGTCAAACACCTTGGGCGGCGTCAGGGGGTTGAACGGGTTATTTGTAAGTTCCTGGTTCATTTTCAAATCCTTGAGATAGGGCAAAGGGGGGTGACAGGGGCTGGCCCTGTCACTCGTCTTCCTCTGCATCCAGGAGTTCCATGTTCAGGCCGAGGCCGCGCACTTCCTTGACAAGCACATTAAAGCTTTCAGGAATGCCCGCTTCGAAATTATCCTCGCCCTTGACGATCGATTCATACACCTTGGTCCGGCCGGCCACATCGTCGGATTTGACCGTCAGCATTTCCTGCAAGGTGTAGGCGGCGCCATAGGCCTCTAGTGCCCAAACTTCCATCTCACCAAAGCGCTGGCCACCAAACTGTGCCTTACCACCCAGCGGCTGCTGCGTGACCAAGCTGTAGGGGCCTGTGGAACGTGCGTGGATCTTGTCGTCGACCAAGTGATGCAGCTTCAGCAGGTATTTCACACCCACTGTCACCTTGCGGCTAAACTGCTCGCCCGAACGGCCATCGAACAGAACCGACTGGCCGCTTTCGTCGAAACCAGCGCGGCGCAGTGCATCGTTCACATCGCCTTCTTTGGCACCGTCGAACACGGGTGTTGCAATCGGCACACCGCGGGTGACATTGCCTGCCGCCTCGATCAGGTCTTGTTCGTCCATGCCGGTGATGCCCTCTTCGTAGACATCCTCGCCATAGGCCAACCGCATGGCTTCGCGCACTGGCGTCAGATCGCCCGAGCGGCGATATTCCGACAATGCATCATCCACCTTCAGGCCCAAACCGCGCGCGGCCCAGCCCATATGGGTTTCCAAAATCTGGCCCACGTTCATACGCGACGGCACGCCCAGCGGGTTCAAGCACAAATCAACCGCGGTGCCATCTGCCAAGAAAGGCATATCTTCGATAGGCACAACCTTGGACACCACGCCCTTGTTGCCGTGACGGCCGGCCATTTTATCGCCCGGCTGCAGCTTACGCTTCACCGCCACGAAAACTTTGACCATTTTCATCACGCCCGGGGGCAGATCGTCGCCGCGGCGCACTTTTTCGACCTTGTCTTCAAAGCGGGCATCCAGTGCACGTTTTTGCACCTCGTATTGCGCATGCAGCGCTTCTACGATTTTTGCGTCGTCTTCATCAGACAGGGCCAACTGCCACCACTGGCCACGGGTCAGCGTGCCCAACAATTCCTCGGTGATTTCCGAATTGGCTTTCACGCCTTTCGGGCCTTTCACCGCCACTTTGCCCAAGATCATGCTTTTCAGACGGGCGTAGATGTTGCGATCCAAGATCGCCATCTCGTCGTCGCGGTCGCGTGCAAGGCGTTCAACTTCCTCGCGTTCGATCTGCAACGCACGCTCGTCTTTTTCCACGCCATGGCGGTTGAAAACGCGCACCTCAACCACGGTGCCGTAATCGCCCGGTTTCACGCGCAGCGAGGTGTCGCGCACGTCGCTGGCCTTTTCACCAAAGATGGCGCGCAGCAGCTTTTCTTCCGGGGTCATCGGGCTTTCGCCCTTGGGGGTGATTTTACCCACCAAAATATCGCCCGGCTCGACATCGGCACCGATGTAAACAATGCCAGCTTCGTCGAGGTTACGCAGCGCTTCTTCGCCCACGTTAGGAATATCGCGGGTGATTTCCTCTGGCCCAAGCTTGGTGTCGCGTGCCGCCACTTCGAATTCCTCGATATGGATCGAGGTGAAAACGTCGTCGCGCGCGATACGCTCGGAGATCAGGATCGAGTCTTCGTAGTTATAGCCATTCCACGGCATGAAGGCCACGATCACGTTCTTGCCCAAGGCCAATTCACCGATATCGGTCGAGGGGCCATCGGCAATCACTTCGCCTTTTTGCACCGTGTCACCCACCTTCACCAGCGGGCGCTGGTTGATGCAGGTGTTCTGGTTCGAGCGCTGGAATTTGCGCATGCGGTAAATATCAACGCCCGCATCGCCCAGTTCCAGATCTTCCGTGGCACGGATCACGATACGTTGCGCATCGACTTGGTCGATCACACCAGCGCGGCGTGCCATGATGGCAGCGCCGGAATCGCGGGCCACAACGCCCTCGATACCCGTGCCCACCAGCGGCGCCTCGGCCCGCAGCAGCGGCACAGCTTGGCGCTGCATGTTCGAGCCCATCAGCGCGCGGTTTGCGTCGTCGTTTTCCAAGAACGGGATCAACGAGGCCGCAACCGACACCAGCTGCTTTGGCGACACGTCGATCAGATCGACGCTTTCGCGCGGTGCCAGCGTGTAATCGCCCGATTGGCGCGTTGACACCAAATCGTTTACGAAACGCCCATCGGCATCCAGCGTGGCGTTGGCCTGCGCCACGGTATGGCGCATTTCTTCGGTGGCCGACATGTAGTGCACTTCGTCGGTCACTTGGGCATCGCGCACCACCCGGTAGGGGGTTTCGATGAAGCCGTATTTGTTGACGCGCGCAAAGGTGGCCAAGCTGTTGATCAGACCGATGTTCGGGCCTTCCGGCGTTTCAATCGGGCACATCCGGCCATAGTGTGTGGGGTGCACGTCGCGCACCTCGAAGCCAGCACGCTCGCGGGTCAAACCGCCCGGGCCCAAGGCCGACAAGCGGCGCTTGTGGGTGACTTCGGACAGCGGGTTGGTTTGGTCCATGAACTGGCTCAGCTGCGACGACCCAAAGAATTCGCGCACAGCGGCGGCAGCCGGCTTGGCGTTGATCAGGTCTTGCGGCATCACCGTGTCGATTTCGACGCTGGACATACGCTCTTTGATGGCGCGCTCCATACGCAGCAGGCCGACGCGATACTGGTTTTCCATCAGCTCGCCAACCGAACGCACGCGGCGGTTGCCAAGGTGGTCAATATCGTCGATCTCGCCCTTGCCATCGCGCAGTTCAACCAAGGCCTTGATACAGGCCACGATATCTTCGCGGCGCAGGGTGCGCTGGGTATCGACGGCATCCAGATTCAGGCGCATGTTCATCTTTACACGGCCAACAGCCGACAGATCGTAACGCTCGGAATCAAAGAACAATGTGTCAAACAATGCCGAGGCAGCCTCGACGGTGGGCGGCTCGCCCGGGCGCATAACGCGGTAGATATCCATCAACGCGGTATCGCGGCCCATGTTCTTGTCTTGCGCCATGGTGTTGCGCAAATAGGGGCCAACGTTGATGTTATCGATGTCCAGCACCGGAATTTCGGTCACGCCGGCATCCATCAGCTCTTTGACATTACCACCGATCAGCGTGCCGTCTTTGTCGTATTCCAGCGTCAGCTCGTCGCCCGCCTCGACATAGAGTGCGCCGTTTTCTTCGTTGATCATGTCACAGGCAACGTATTTGCCCACGATATGGTTCAGCGGCACCAGCAGGTCTGTAACCTTACCCTCGTCTTTCAGCTGCTTCACAGCGCGCGGGGTAATTTTCTTGCCGGCCTCGGCAATGATCTCGCCGGTGGCGGCATCAACCAGATCATAGGTTGGGCGCGTGCCACGGACACGATCGGGGAAAAACTTGGTTACCCAGCCGCGGCCCTTTTCCAGCGTGTAGGTAACTTGGTCGTAATAGGCCTGCATGATGGCTTCTTGATCCAGCCCCAGCGCATAAAGCAGGGTGGTCACAGGCAGCTTGCGGCGGCGGTCGATGCGCGCAAAAACGATGTCTTTGGCGTCAAATTCGAAATCCAACCACGAGCCGCGGTAAGGAATGATGCGGCAGGCAAAAAGCAACTTACCCGAGCTGTGGGTTTTGCCCTTGTCATGGTCAAAGAACACACCCGGCGAGCGATGCATCTGGCTGACGATCACGCGTTCGGTGCCGTTCACAACAAACGTACCGTTCGGTGTCATCAGGGGCATATCGCCCATGAACACGTCTTGCTCTTTGATGTCTTTCACCGATTTGGCGCCAGTGTCTTCATCGACATCAAACACGATCAGGCGCAGCGTGACCTTCAGCGGTGCGGCATAGGTCATGTCGCGCTGTTGGCATTCTTCAACGTCGTATTTCGGGCGCTCAAGCTCGTATTTCACGAATTCCAGCACGCTGGTTTCGTTGAAATCCTTGATCGGGAAAACCGACTGGAACACGCCCATCAGGCCTTCGCCATCTTGGGGCGCGGATGCGTCACCGGAATTCAAGAACAAGTCATACGAGGATTTCTGCACCTCGATCAGATTCGGCATCTCCAAAACTTCGCGGATTTTGCCGTAATACTTGCGCAAACGTTTCTGGCCTAGGAAGGTCTGAGCCATATGTCTGGTCACCTTTCGTTTCTCATCGGCCGCGACAACCGTCGGGCCCCGGTTGCACGCCCTTATGAAACAGGGGGTTCGATCAATTCCCGGCGCATGTCCCACCACGCGCCTCCCGATCCTTAGAACCACACCTTGGAAAAGGCCCCTCAAAAGGCCTTTGCCAAGACAGGTTCGGCTGGGCCCGGACAGTGCCGGACCCAGCCCAATTTGTGCATCCGGGTTGCCCCGGCGCTGATTACTTCAGCTCGACTTCGGCGCCAGCTGCTTCCAGCTTGCCTTTGATGTCTTCTGCTTCGGCCTTCGAGACTTGCTCTTTCACGGCCTTGCCACCGGCTTCAACCAGGTCTTTGGCTTCTTTCAGGCCCAGACCGGTCAGTGCGCGGACTTCTTTGATCACGTTGATCTTGTTCGCGCCGGCGCTCTTCAGGATGACGTCGAATTCGGTCTGCTCTTCGGCTGCCGGGCCAGCGTCTGCTGCCGGGCCTGCCATCATCACAGCGCCGCCAGCGGCGGGTTCGATGCCATATTCATCCTTCAGGATGGTTTTCAGTTCTTGTGCTTCAAGCAGCGTCAAGTTGACGATTTGCTCTGCGAGTGCTTTCAGATCAGCCATTGTACTGGTTCCGTTTTTCTAGATGTGTTCCAACGATGCGGGCTTTGCCCCACGCGGATTTCAGGTTGCTTAAGCGGCCTCGGCCTTCTCTTCGATGGTCGAGAGGATGCTTGCGATGTTCGAAGCAGGTGCGCCAATCGCACCGGCGATGTTCGAAGCAGGGGCGCCGATGCAGCCAACGATCGAAGCAATAAGCTCCTCGCGCGACGGCATTTTCGACACTGCTTCCACACCGGCCCGGTCCAGGGCCGTCTCACCCATAGCACCGCCAAGAATGATGAACTTTTGGTTCGTCTTGGCGAAGTCCTCGGCGATCTTGGCTGCTGCCACGGGATCTTCCGAGAAGGTCAGAACGGTCATGCCCGTCAGAAGGCTGGCAATGCTTTCGCAAGGCTTACCCTCAAGGGCGATCTTGGCGAGCCTGTTTTTGGCAACACGCACGGAACCGCCCGCTTCACGCATTTTAGCGCGCAGGTCCTGCATCTCGGCAACCGTGATTCCCGCGTAGTGGGCTACGACCACAACGCCAGAGCTTTCAAAGATCTGGCCGAGTTCCTCGACCACTTTCTCTTTCTGGGCTCTATCCACAGTTCTACTCCAATTTTGGGGTTTCCCCCGGCTCAAGTTTGGCGAGTTGCCCCGCCGTTCGGGTCCAATTTCAGGGTCCCGAGGCCAGATCACCCGAGGGTACACACCCAACGGTTAAAACGTCTCGTTCCCCATCTCAGGAAGGATTTACAGGGCCAGGCCCAACCCTCCGTCTCGGACAGGACGGGGCCGTGTGTGGCCCCGCCATTCAGCGGTTTCCCGCAGAATTCTTATTCGCCCTGGGCGGTTGCCAGATCGATCGAAACGCCTGGTCCCATGGTCGAAGAAATGGCAACCTTGCGCATGTACGAGCCTTTTGCACCGGCCGGTTTGGCACGCTGCACAGCACCTACGAAGGCACGGATGTTTTCCACCAGCTTCTCGGCGTCGAACGAGGCTTTGCCCACGCCCGCATGCACGATACCGGCTTTTTCGACCTTGAACTGCACTTCGCCGCCTTTGGCCGCTTTCACCGCGTTGCCCACTTCCATGGTCACGGTGCCCACTTTGGGGTTCGGCATCAGGTTGCGCGGGCCCAAGATTTTGCCCAAGCGGCCAACGATTGGCATCATGTCAGGGGTTGCAATGCAACGATCGAATTCGATCTTACCCTGCTGGATGGTTTCCATCAGATCTTCGGCGCCCACGATATCGGCACCGGCTTCTTTGGCTTCATCGGCTTTGGCGCCACGGGCAAAAACGGCAACACGCACGTCTTTACCAGTGCCGTTGGGCAGCCCAACAACGCCGCGCACCATCTGGTCGGCGTGGCGCGGGTCGACACCCAAGTTCACCGAAATCTCGATGGTTTCGTCAAATTTTGCGGTGGCATTGGCTTTCACCAGTGCAACGGCGGCTTCAACAGACAGGTTTTCCTGATTGCCAAAGGATTCGCGTGCAGCGCGGATACGTTTTCCTGCTTTTGCCATCTTACTTCACCTCGACGCCCATAGAACGGGCAGAGCCCAGGATGATCTGCATCGCCGCTTCTACGGAATTGGCGTTCAGATCTTTCATCTTTGCTTCGGCGATTTCACGCACCTGGGCGACGGTCACGCTGCCTGCGGTCGCACGGCCCGGGGTTTTCGACCCAGACTGCAGCTTGGCCGCTTTTTTCAGGTAATACGATGCCGGCGGCGTCTTGATCTCCATCGTGAACGATTTGTCCTGATAGTAAGAGATCACGGTCGGGCAAGGTGCGCCCGGCTCCATATCTGCCGTCTTGGCGTTGAACGCCTTACAGAATTCCATGATGTTGATACCGCGCTGACCCAGCGCAGGACCGACGGGCGGCGAAGGGTTCGCCTGGCCCGCTTTCACTTGCAGCTTCAGCGTGCCGATCAGTTTCTTGGCCATTTGGCCTCTCCTTTTTCCAACTGCCCCCCAACGCGTTGGGCGGCATTGCGTTGCCGTGGTGCGGTTTGGTGATCGCGATCACCGGGCCTCCCACATGTAAATCCCTGAATTCAGGGAAACCGTTGCGTTACCCTTGTTTGGTAACTTGCGTAAATTCCAGCTCGACCGGGGTTTCGCGGCCAAAGATAGACACCGACACCTTCAGGCGCTGGCTGTCTTCGTCGACCTCTTCGATCATACCGTCGAAATCTTCGAACGGGCCGTCGTTTACCTTAACCTTCTCGCCCACCTCGAAACGGATCAAGGTGCGCGGCTGCTCTTCGCCCTCGGCCACACGGCCCAGGATGGCCTGAACCTCGGCATCGCGCATGGGCATCGGGCGGCCCTGCGGCCCCAAGAAACCCGTCACGCGGTTGATCGAGTTGACCAAATGATACCCACGATCCGACATTTCCATGCGCACCAGCACATAGCCGGGCATAAAGCGGCGCTCGGTAGAAACCTTTTTGCCGCGGCGAATCTCGATCACCTCTTCGGTGGGCACCAATACTTCTTCGATCTCGGCCTCCAGGCCGTTTTCAGCGACAGCCGATCTGATTTGCTCGGCAACTTTCTTCTCGAAATTCGAGAGAACGCTTACCGAATACCAACGCTTCGCCATATCGACCTCAGTCCTTGCCGGTTCGGCCCGTGGGCCAAAAATTCTTTAGGATAAAGCGGCTTACGCCCCTCGCCCCTGAAACAAAAAATCGGCGTGCAACACGAATCGCCACACGCCACGTTTAGATCAGGCCTGCCTGTTACAAAGATTGACCCGCAATATCAAGAGCAACGGTACATTTTTGCCGCCGCCCAAGCGGCGCCGGCTTAGCTTACCGCCGACAACAGTGCCTGCAGCCCGGCGCGGATGCCCAGGTCAACCAAGCCAAAGAAGATGGCCGTCAACGCCGCCATGATGAAAACCATCACCGTGGTCAACATCACCTCGCGGCGGGTGGGCCAAACAACCTTGGCCATCTCGGAACGGGTTTGCTGCACAAATTGCAGCGGATTGGTTTTGGCCATTATCTGTTTCCTTCGTCAGGATCAGTCGCCCACATACGCGCCGCGCCCGTGAAATTCAAGTGGCGATGCGCAGGTCCGATACCGCCGCCCATTCAGGCGGCGGCGGCGTCATGGGCACGCAGGGCTGCGCGCAGCTTCTCGCGCTTGGGGGCCACCTCGCGCGCGTGGCGCTCGCGCACATGGCCATAGCCGCGAATATGCTCGGGCAATGCCAGCAACGCCTCGGCGGCTTCGCGCTGGGCGGGGCTGGGCTGGCCTTTGCCCAACAGCGCCACCACCAAGGCCAGATCGGCCTCGTACTCGGCCAATAGTTGGGTGGCCAATTTCACCTCGTCGGTGTTGCGGAACGGGTCAAACACCGTGCCACGCAAGAACCGCAAGCCATTCATGACGCGGAAAAAGCGCATGGCCATTTTGCCGTTCACCGGGCCTTTCACAGCCTTGCCAGTGCGCGCATCTATGCCGCCAAACGGCCAAGCCCCAAAATGGAACGTCAGGTTTGGCGCTCCCTCGAACGCTTCGGCCAGCGCGGCCTTGAAGCTGGGCTTGCTGTACAGCCGGGCAACTTCCCATTCGTCTTTCACCGCCAGCAGCTTGTAATAATACTGTGCCACAGCGCGCGCCAACGTATCATCCAGCCCCGCCGCTTGGGCCGCATTGGCCACAGCCTGCACTTTGTCGCGGTAACGTGCCTGCAGACCAGCCCCGCCGATTTCGCGCAATTCGGGCAAGCGGCGTTCCAGCATCTCGTCCAGCGTTTTGGGCCGGCGCGCAGACAACAATACCGGCGCCTCGGTGCCCCGCAGCATGGCCGCCACGGCCTCGGGGGTGGCATAGGCCAAACGCCCCAAATCAAAGGCACGCCGGTTTTGCGCCACTTTCACACCGTTCAATTCGATCGCCCGCTGAATGGCCTCTAGCGACAGCGGCAAGCCGCCCTGCTGCCACGCGGCCCCAACCAACAACATATTGGCATAAACAGAATCGCCCAGCAGCTTGGCCGCCAGCCCCTGTGCATCAATGCCACGGGCGCGGTCGCCCAATACCCGGGTCAGGCGGGCCAGTTGTTCGTCGCCATTTAGCTGCCAATCAGGGTTGCGCGCAAATTCCGAGGTGGGCACCACGGTGGTGTCGCTGATCGCAACAGCGCGGTCCAGATCAAGCTTGCCGATGGTTTCATCACCAGCCGCCACCACCAGATCGCAGCCAATCAGCGCCGCCGCCTCGCCGGTGGCGATGCGCGTGGCGGTCATGTCATCAGGGGTGCGCGCGATTTTGATATGCGAATGCACCGCCCCATATTTTTGCGCCAACCCCGTGATATCAAGGTTCGAGCTGAACCACCCATCGGCATGGGCCGCCACCGCCAAGGTTTGGCCCACCGTCACAACCCCGGCCCCGCCGATGCCCGAGACCAGCACCGCAAACGAGGCGCCAACATCGGGCAATTTGGGCATTGGCAATGCGCTGGCGTCAATCGTCACCTCGGCCACTTCGGGTTTGCGCACCTGCACACCCGCCACGGTCACGAAACTGGGGCAAAACCCCTCGACGCAGCTGAAATCTTTGTTGCACGAGGATTGGTTGATCTTCCGCTTGCGCCCAAATTCGGTTTCCAATGGCTCGATCGCCATGCAGCCCGACACGGTGGAACAATCGCCACAGCCTTCGCAGACATCGGGGTTGATGAAAACCCGTTTATCCGGGTCTACCCATTTCCCACGCTTGCGCAGGCGGCGCCGCTCGGTGGCGCAGGGCTGATCATAGATAATGGCGGTAACGCCCGGGCGGTCGCGCATTTGCCGCTGTACCAAATCAAGGTCGGTGCGCGGATGCAGGCTGACACCCTCGGGCAGGGCTTTGCTCTCGAATTTCTCGGTTTCATCTGTGACCAGCGCGATGGCGCCCACACCTTCGGCGCGGATCTGGTCGATCATCGTGAGCGGGTCAATCTCGCCATCTACGGGCTGGCCCCCCGTCATCGAGACAAAGCCGTTATGCAGCAGTTTATAGGTAATATTGGCCTTGGCAGATACGGCGGCCCGGATGGCCATCATGCCCGAATGGAAATATGTGCCATCGCCCATATTGGCAAAAACGTGCTTTTCATCGGTAAACGGAAACTGCCCCAGCCACGCTGCCCCCTCGCCGCCCATCTGGGTGATCGAGTTGGTTTTGGCCGGGTCGCGGAATACCGCCATCGTGTGGCAGCCAATCCCCGCCAAGGCGCGGCTGCCATCGGGCACGTGGGTCGAGCGGCCATGCGGGCACCCCGCACAGAACGACGGCATACGCAACGCACCGCCGCCCAAAATAGCAGCGCCCGTGGGCTGGTTGGGCAGCGCGATCGTGGCGGCTGGGTTTTGCTCTTTGACCATACGGCCCAGAACACCCGCAATCATATTGGGATCGATTTCGCCAATATTGGGAAAGGCCAATTCGCCACGATTGGCGGCATAGACATGGCCATCGAATGTTTTGCCCACAATCCGGGGGGCATCGGGTGTGCCGTATAGATGCGCCCGAATTTGATCTTCCAGCAGCGGGCGCTTTTCTTCGACCACAATGATCGTCTCAAGCCCCTTGGCAAACTCTTTCACGATGGCATCATCAAGCGGCCAAACAACGCCCACTTTCAGCAGGCGCACAGGCTCGCCGCCCAAGGTTTTGCCGTCAAACCCCATACCGCCCAGCGCTTGGTTCAAATCCTGCCAAGCCTTCCCTGCCGCCACCACGCCAATGCGGGCATCCTTGGCGCCAGACAGGCGGTTCACGTCATTGGCGCGAATATATTCCAGCGCCATGCGAATGCGGATATCATATAGTTGGCGCTCTTGCTCCATGACGGCCATAAAGGGCGCAATGCCGTAATGGCGTTCTTTCGCGGGCATGGTGATTTTCGGATGATCGGGCGAGACGTGCACGCTGCCGCCACCTTCGACAACATCGGTCACCAGCTTCATCCCGCTCAGGCAGCCCGAATGCCGGCTTAGCGCGATGCCATGCAAGCCATAATCCAGCACCTCTTGGGCGTTGGCAGGGGCAAACAGGGGAATGCCCGCAGAGACAAAGTTGAAATCAGAATAGCACGCAACCGTGCTGGACTTGGCGCCATGATCATCGCCCACCAGCAGCAAAGTGCCGCCCTTTTCGTTGGTTCCGGCAAAATTGGCGTGGCGCAGCGGGTCCATCGAGCGGTCCATGCCCGGGGCCTTGCCATACCAGATCGAAAACACCCCCTCGACGGTGGCGCCGGGAAACAGCCCCACCATCTGGCTGCCCCATGTGGCGGTGGCGGCCAAATCCTCGTTCACGCCGGGCTGGAAATAGATGTTGTGCGCGCGCAGCTCTTTTTCAGATTGCCACAGCTCCATATCGTAGCGCCCGATGGGCGAGCCGCGATAACCCGAGATATAGCCGCCCGTGTTCAGCCCCTGCACGGCATCGCGTTTGCGCTGTTGGATAGGCAGACGCACCAGCGCCTGCATCCCCGTCATGTAAACCCAACCGTCCTCGGCAGTCAGCCTGTCGCCCAATTCAAAAGACAGCCGTTTATCCTGCGGTGCGTCCAGCATGATACCCTCCATGTTCGCCCTAACAGTTAGGGCGCTATTGCGCCGCACGTCCAGAAATTTCCGCATCTTTCGGGGTTGTTTTGAACAAATGACGCTGCGTCGGCCAGCCCCCGCTCTGCCCCCGCGCGATGGTCTTTTCCCAGCGCTCAACCGTCGGTCCTTGACATGCCGGGGCGGGCACAAATAGGGCACAAAAATACAACACGCGGAAAGGGCACAAGATGACAAAGCTAGACACCAGCATCGATATATTGCGCCAATTGGTGGCCTTTCCAACGATCTCGACCGATAGCAATCTGGCGCTGATCGACTGGGTTGCAGCCCAGCTTCAAAAGGCTGGCGCGCGGGTAGACGTGTTTCACGACACGACCGGCACCAAAGCCAATTTATTCGCCACAATCGGTCCCGATATCGAAGGCGGCATCGTGTTATCTGGCCATACCGATGTGGTGCCCGTCGAGGGCCAAAACTGGGCCAGCGACCCGTTCGAATTGCACCAGCGCGATGGCCGCCTTTATGGCCGGGGCACCTGCGATATGAAAGGCTTTATCGCCGCCTGCCTTGCCATGGCGCCAGACTTGGGCCGCGCAGCCACCCATCGCCCCATTCATTTCGCCTTTACCCATGACGAAGAAGTGGGCTGCATCGGGGCACAAGCACTGGTGGCAGCCCTGCAAGACCGGGGGCTGAAACCGGGCATGGCCATTATTGGCGAGCCCACCGAAATGCGCGTGATCGAGGGGCACAAGGGCTGCTGCGAATATACAACCCGCTTTCATGGCGCAGCCGGCCATGGATCGGAACCCGATCTGGGCGTCAACGCGGTGGAATACGCGGTGCGCTATGTGGCCCGCCTGATGGAGCTGCGCGAGGCGCTCAAACCACGCGCCCCTGAAACCAGCCGCTTTTCGCCACCATGGACCACCATCAACACCGGCGGGCTGAATGGGGGCACCGCCCATAATGTGATCCCCAGCTTTGCCGAGGTGATCTGGGAAATGCGCCCCGTGCAAGAGGCCGATGGCCCCTTTGTGCGCCGCGCCATGGCCGAATATGTGCAAACCCAGCTGTTGCCTGCCATGCAAAAAGTTTGGCCCGAGGCCAGCATCGAAACCGAAACCATGGGCGAGGTGGCCGGGCTGGAACCCACGCTGGAAAACGAAGCGCGCGATATCGTTTCCGCGCTGACCGGCGCCAATGGGGCCGATGTTGTGGCCTTTGGCACCGAGGCGGGATTGTTTCAAAACATGGGCATGGATGTGGTTGTGTGCGGCCCCGGCTCGATCCGCGAGGCGCATAAACCCGATGAATTCATCGCCATCGATCAAATGGACCATTGTCTGCGCATGCTTGGCGGGCTGCAGCCACATCTGGGCCGCCCCCGCCGCCCACGCAGCTAGACCAGCGCGGCGCGCCACCCCATTGCAGCGGCCCACACCACGCACTAACCATGGGTCAAACCAAAGCAGGAGCACGCCATGACCCAAGCCGCGCAAAACGACCGTTACCTTGACCGCCTTGCCCAAGTGGCGGTGCACACAGGGCTGAACCTGCAGCCGGGCCAAGACCTGGTGCTGACCGCCCCAATCGAGGCCCTGCCGCTGGTGCGCCGCATCACTGCTGCGGCCTATGCCGCCGGGGCGGGGGTAGTGACCCCCATTTTCAGCGATCCAGCGATCACATTGGCGCGGTTTCAACATGGCCAAGACGCGACATTCGATTGCGCGGCGGATTGGCTTTATCAAGGCATGGCGAAGGCCTATGCGGGCGGGGCCGCACGGCTGGCGATTGTGGGCGATGACCCCATGCTTTTGTCCGAACAAGACCCCGAAAAAGTGGCCCGCGCCAGCAAGGCCAACGCCATTGCCTATAAGCCCGCTTTGGAAAAGATCGCCAATTTCGACATCAATTGGAATATCCTATCCTACCCCAGCACCGCCTGGGCCAGCCGCATGTTCCCCGACCTGCCCCAAGCCGAGGCCACCCAGCGGCTGGCCGATGCCATCTTTGCCGCCTCGCGCGTCACATTGGACGACCCCGTTGCGGCATGGGCGGCCCATAACGATGCGCTGCGTCAGCGCACCCGTTGGCTGAACGGCCAGCGGTTTTCGGCGCTGCATTTCCGCTCGGATGGCACAGATCTAACGGTCGGGCTGGCCGATGGGCACGAATGGCACGGCGGCGCCTCGACCGCCAATAACGGCATCACCTGCAACCCGAACATCCCCACCGAAGAGGTGTTTACCACCCCCCATGCAGCGCGGGTCGAGGGGTATGTCCGCTCGACCAAACCGCTGTCGCACCAAGGCAGCTTGATCGACCAGATCGAGGTGCGTTTCACCGGCGGCCAGATCACCAGCGCCCGCGCCGCGCGGGGCGAAAGCGTGCTGCAAAAACTGCTAGATACCGATGCCGGCGCCCGCCGCTTGGGCGAAGTGGCCTTGGTGCCGCATTCCTCGCCCATCTCGCAATCGGGGCTGCTGTTTTTGAACACGCTATTTGACGAAAACGCCGCCTGCCACATCGCGCTGGGGCAATGCTATTCGAAATGTTTTGAAAACGGCGCGCAGCTATCTGGCGACCAGATCGCCGCACAGGGTGGCAACAGCAGCATGATCCACGTTGATTGGATGATCGGCGGTGCCGATACCGATATCGACGGCATCCTGCCCGATGGCAGCCGCGTGCCAGTATTTCGCAAAGGCGAATGGGCCAACGCGGCCTAAGCTTGGCAAGCCAAGTGAAAATCCCTATCGTTTTTGACAAAAGCGATAGGGATTTGTGATGATTGGCAAACTGGAAATGCTGCTGGCCTTGGCAAAAGAGCACCATTTTGGCCGGGCCGCCGAAACGCTGGGCATCACCCAGCCCACCCTGTCCAGCGGCATACGCAACTTGGAAGAACAGCTGGGCGTGCAGCTGGTGCGGCGCGGCTCGCGGTATGGCGGGTTAACCCCCGAAGGGCAGCGCGCCTTGGTTTGGGCGCGCCAGATCGTGGGCGACACGCGCCGCCTGCGCGATGACATGCGCGCCGCCCGTGTGGGCCTGTCGGGGCATTTGCGGCTGGCGGTGATTCCCACCGCCCTGACACAGGCAGCAAAGCTGACCGCGCAATTTGCCCAAGCCCACCCTGAGGTGTCTTTTTCCGTGCTGTCGCGATCCTCGGTGGAAATTCTGGGCCTGCTGGAAAATCTAGATGTAGACGCAGGCATTACCTATCTGGACAACGAGCCGCTGGGCCGGGTCAGCACCACCCCCCTTTACAGCGAAAACTACGCCTTGGTGTGCCGCGCCGATCACCCCTTGGCCCATGCAAAAACCCTGACATGGGCGGATTTGGCCGATGTGCAGCTGTCGTTGCTGACGCCTGATATGCAAAACCGGCGTATCATCAACCGCAATTTCATGCAGGCCGGGATCAGCCCCAAAAGCAGTATTGAAAGCTCGTCCACCATCGTGCTGGCTGCCGCGGTGTTGAATGGCGGGCAGGCCACGGTGCTGCCCATAGACCATGCAGAATTTTTGGGCCGCGGGCATGGGCTGTCTGTGGTGCCTATTCACGGCGCCAGCAACGCCCCGACGGTGGGGCTGATCGCCCTGTATCAAGACCCACAAACACCAGTTTTACAAAGCCTGTTCAAAGAGGCAGCCAAACTGGCCACCCCGATGGGCGTTGGGCCTTAGGTGTTGAACAGGAAATGCATCACATCGCCATCCTTGACGATATAGCTTTTGCCCTCGGCGCGCAGCTTGCCCGCATCACGCGCGCCCGCCTCGCCCTGGCAGGTGATGTAATCGTCATAGGCGATGGTTTCGGCGCGAATGAAGCCTTTTTCAAAATCACCATGGATCACACCCGCCGCCTGCGGCGCGCTGGTGCCTTGGCGGATGGTCCAGGCACGGGCCTCTTTCGGGCCGACGGTGAAATAGGTTTCCAGATGCAACAGCGCATAGCCGGCACGAATAAGCCGGTCTAGCCCCGGCTCGCTGAGCCCCATCTCGCCCAGAAACATCTGCGCTTCTTCGTCGTCCAACTGGCTGATTTCTTCCTCGATCCGGGCCGAGATAACCACATGGCTGTTGCCTTGGGCCTGTGCCATGGCGGCCACGGCAGCGGAATGCGCATTGCCTGCCTCGGCGTCAGATTCGGCCACATTGCAGACGTAAAGCACCGGCTTTGTGGTCAACAGCTGCAGCATCTTCCACATTTTCAGATCGTCGTCAGCCACCTCGACAGTGCGCGCGGGCCTGCCGTTTTCCAGCGCCTCTTGGGCTGCGGCCAGCAACCGATCTTGGGCGGCCGCCTCTTTGTCGTTGCCCTTTAGCTTGCGCACCAAATTGGCGCGGCGTTTTTCGATCGATTCCAGATCGGCCAGCATCAATTCGGTTTCAATCGTATCAGCATCGGCCACCGGGTCGATCCGGCCCTCGACATGGGTGATATCGCCATCCTCGAAACAGCGCAGCACATGGGCAATGGCATCGACTTCGCGGATGTTTGCCAAGAACTGGTTGCCCAGCCCCTCGCCCTTGCTGGCGCCCTTCACAAGCCCGGCAATATCGACAAAGGTCATGCGCGTTGGGATAATCTGGCGTGACCCGGCGATTGCGGCCAGCGTGTCCAGCCGCGCATCGGGCACGTTCACCTCGCCGACATTCGGCTCGATGGTGCAGAAGGGAAAATTCGCCGCCTGCGCCGCTGCGGTTTTGGTGAGCGCGTTAAACAGCGTCGATTTGCCGACATTCGGCAAGCCCACGATCCCCATTTTGAAACCCATGCCGGCCTCCTGTTGCCATGATCTGCGCGCTTCTAGTGCGCCGCGCCACAGGGTGCAAGCATGGCGTGGGCGCAGATAGCGCCCAGAGGGCATTGATTTTCCCGCCCGCACACGGCAAACGGGGCCAACGCCTATCGGAGGAGTGCCCATGAGCCGCATCGACGCCAAATTTCAAGCCTTACAAGCCGAAGGCAAAAAAGCATTCGTATCCTATATCATGGGGGGCGATCCTGATTATGCCACCTCGCTTGAGGTGATGAAGGGCCTGCCCGCCGCCGGTGTGGATATCATCGAACTGGGTATGCCCTTTACCGACCCCATGGCCGATGGCCCCACCATCCAGCTGGCAGGCCAACGGGCGCTAGAGGCCGGCCAAACCCTGCAAATGACGCTGGATATGGCCCGCGCGTTTCGCGAGACCGATACCACAACACCGATCGTGATGATGGGCTATTACAACCCGATTTATTCGCGCGGCGTTGACACATTTCTGCGCGATGCCGTCGCGGCTGGTATCGACGGGCTGATCGTGGTCGATCTGCCGCCCGAAGAAGATACCGAATTGTGCCTGCCCGCAGCCGCGGCTGGTATCAACTTCATCCGCCTTGCCACCCCCACGACCGATAACAAGCGCCTGCCAAAGGTGCTACAAAACACATCGGGCTTTGTGTATTACGTGTCGATCACGGGCATCACCGGCGCCGCCGAAGCACAGGCCGCCGATGTGGCGCCCGAAGTGGCACGGATCAAATCGCAAACCAACCTGCCGGTCATCGTGGGTTTTGGCATCAAGTCACCCGAAACCGCGCAGGCCATCGCCAGCGTGGCCGATGGCTGCGTTGTGGGCTCGGCCATTGTGGCAGAGAT
>Ga0181559_10002752_pt1 | contig 17397 bp, 18 predicted proteins | sample 011ome_21_FD_133752 | JGI IMG/M metagenome (GOLD analysis project Ga0181559, IMG submission 133752) | Coastal salt marsh microbial communities from the Groves Creek Marsh, Skidaway Island, Georgia - 011508AT metaG (megahit assembly) | ecosystem: Environmental > Aquatic > Marine > Intertidal...
ATGACTAGAATTTTATCAAAAAAATTTTTACAAGAGAACTGACCTTTCAACCTTTTTCAAGATAAAAGAAAAGGTTAAATCAGAGACAGTAAAAGATGAAGATTCAAGCCAAAAAGAACAGCCCATGACCAACTCATCACCTAAGAAAATAACAGACTCTACAAAAAGGAAGAATTGTTACAATTGCAGATATTGGACAGGCAGTAGACAGCTTAAAGGAGCTGCTGGGCAGTTTATTGAATATGAAAACATTCCAGCAAAATGCGCGCCGGGCGGTGGAAGGCAGCATACTAAAGTTGACCCAAAGGCTACATGTAATAGTTTTTTGAGCCAATTTGGCTGAGTAGATAATTTAATAAGAAGCAATGCTAGAGGAAAAACAGGCTAGGTTGCTTCCCTGGTGCTTACCCAAATAAAATTATATTTGTTGGTAATTTGATAAGCGCCTTTGTTTATTGGTAGCTACGGGTGGACTTGAACCACCGACCCCAGCATTATGAATGCTGTGCTCTAACCAGCTGAGCTACGTAGCCACATTTTTGGAGGCGCGATTTTAGTAGTCCCGCAAAGGATTCGCAAGCTTTTGCCTTTCACTAGTTACTAATTAATTCAGCCGTTGATTAATTAGATAAACATTGCGATCTATTCGTTTATCGCATGGCAGGCAAGAATAAAACCGCCATAAAGTGCAGATGCGCCTTCGTGAGCCGGGCGACCAATTATGTTTTTCAAGTTATATGCTCTGGGATAGCTATTAAGATAGCTGCAACAGAACTGCCTGACTTTTTGCAGCAAGTATTCTGAGTGCATTACACCACCGCCCAATAATATTTTGTCCGGCGCATAGCCAAGAATAAGGGTCGAGCAAAGATACCCAAGATATTGTGCCTGTAAATCATAAGCGGCGTGCTCAGTAGCCAGGTCTCTCAAGTCGCTGCCCCAGCGAGCATGGATTGCCTTACCCGAGGCCAATCCTTCAAGGCAGTTATTGTGATAAGGACATATTCCAGGGAAAGGGTCTTTCTCGTGGTCCTGGGGAATGGGTATATGACCCAATTCCAGATGTGAGCTGCCATGAAACACCTGACCAGCTTGCACAATGCCCACGCCGATTCCTGTACCTACAGTGACATAGACAACGGTGTTTTGATCCTTTCCATTACCAAGCATGGTTTCGCCCAGAGCGGCAGCATTGACATCAGTCTCCAGTGAAACAGGCACGTCAAACTGCTTCAGTGGTTCGAGCATGTTCACGCCCTGCCAGTTCGTTTTTGGGGTATTCCCCATAGCACCATAGTTGGGTGTTTCAGGGTTCAATTCCAGTGGGCCAAAGCTGGCAAGACCAATGGCAGAGAAGGGTGTTTCGGAATTAGCCTGATTCAGGAAATTGAGGACTTCTGTCCAAGTGGTATTCGGGTCGCGGGTCGGAATACTGACTTTGTTCTGGATTCGTTGGCTGTTTCCGGTAGCAACAACAAATTTCGTTCCCCCGGCCTCGATAGCGGCGAAGTTCATTTCAGTTTCTTGCATCAACATAATCTTTGAGAGCTAGCTATAGGCCTGAAGTATACTGCCATCCAAACTTGAGAGTGTTGTATATGACTGAGCAAGAGGTACAGATCCATGATCTGAGCCACGATGGACGAGGTGTTGCACGCAGTGCCAGTGGCAAAACCTGCTTCATAGCCGGTGCTCTACCTAATGAGACGATTGAATATAAACTTCTCAGGTCCAAGCGTTCCTTCGATGAGGGGATTTGCACTCATGTAAAGGAACCGTCTGCCGAACGTGTGGTTCCTCGCTGTGAATACTTTGATAAGTGCGGCGGCTGTGAGTTACAGCATCTGGATGCCCAGGCTCAGCTGAAATGGAAACAGCATCAATTGGAGTCGATGTTCGCCCGGGCAGGTATTGAAACCAGGCAGTGGATGCCGCCTTTGCAGGCAAATGTTTGGAATTATCGTCGTAGAACACGTCTCGCTGTTGTTTACGAAAAGGGTGGTCGAGTCGCTGTTGGTTTTCGGGAAAAATCATCAAAGCGGGTCGTTGACATTGGACATTGCGAGATTTTGGACAAGCGCCTAAATCAATTGATGCCTGAACTCAAAGGCCTTGCTAACCATTTTAAAAATAAGGGATTGAACGAAATTGAGCTCTCTGCTGGGGATACCCAGCTAGCCGTTTGCTTCTCGCTTAAGTCGGCACTAAATCCAAAAGATGTCGATACCATAAAAGCGAAATTACCCGAAATTCAGATCTGGCAGAAATTGCCTGGGAAGAATCTTCAGCAATTATTGGGTGAGAGAGCAATAAAAACACAGTTGTTAGGTGGTATTGAAATGGAATTCCAGCCAGGTCAGTTTGTCCAGATCAATGGCGCCTTAAACCTGGCCATGCTCGAACAGGCTATTCGATGGGTTGACCCCCGGCCAGAGGAAAATATGTTGGATTTGTTTTGTGGTGGCGGCAACTTTAGTTTGGCGTTTGCCCCGCTACTTAAATCAGTTTTGGGTGCAGAAGGGCTGGATAACCTGTGTAAACAGGGAGCACAAAATGCCGAACTTAATGACTTGCCAAATCTTGAGTTTACGACAGTTAATTTATTTGAACCGAATCACTATGCCCGGCTAGGTAAAGACAGGTTCGATATTGTTGTGCTGGACCCGCCGAGAGTGGGTGCGACGGAGCTTATGCCCTGGTTGACAAAGCTCGGCCCAGAAAAAATACTTTATGTTTCCTGTCATCCGGCAACCATGGTGCGTGATATCCAAATACTTTCCGGGGCTTATCGAATGGAAAAAGTAGGCGCAATGAATATGTTTCCTCATACTTCTCATTTGGAAGCCATGACACTTCTGGTTAAGAAATAAGGTGCGTCGATATGTCTGGAGACACTGATCAACGGATTGCGGAGCTGGAAATGCAAGTAGCTTTTCTTGAAGACAGTCTGCAAAAATTGAGTGATGTTTTATACAAGCAGCAAAAGCGTATGGATGAACTGGAAACAGGTGTCAAACATTACGAAAAGCTTCTGCAGGAAATCCAGCATGGGCTGAGGGACGGAGAGGACCATAAGGAGCGTCCACCGCATTATTGATGCATTAAGGGGTATGAATACGGGTGAGTAATTAATCACTTTGACTGATATAATCGCCACCCATAAATTTCTCTATAAAAAAGCAATCCTTTGACCGAAAATAAAACAACTTCTCCCAGTGAGGGAGAGAAGCCGAACAGACGCCGTAGTAGACGTCGCCCAAGCAGCCGAAAACAAGAATGGGATCTCTCGCAATTTGAAGTGGAGCCCCAGCCAACCAAAGTTCGTTTCCATGATCTGGGTCTACCTCTGCAGCTTATGCACGGCATCGCTGATCTAGGGTTTCAGTATGCGTCGCCAATTCAGGCAAAATCCCTGCCCTTTACGCTGGCAGGTAACGACGTGGTAGGCAAGGCGCAGACAGGCACTGGAAAAACAGCCGCTTTCCTCATTACCATAATTCATGACTTGATGAATAACCCGCTCGATGAAGAACAGTATGCAGGTGAGCCGAGAGCACTGGTTATTGCCCCAACCAGGGAGCTGGTCATGCAAATTTCTGAGGATGCAAAAGGCCTTGCCAAGCATACAGATTTAAAAGTCCAGACACTGGTTGGCGGTATGGATTACGACAAACAGAAAAAAGCGCTGCATTACGACACAGTCGACATTGTTATTGCCACGCCGGGTCGCCTTATCGATTTTGCCACCAACAAAGACGTCTACCTTGATCGTGTTGAAGTAATGGTCATTGATGAGGCAGACCGTATGCTGGACATGGGCTTTATTCCGCAAGTACGTCGAATTGTCAGAATGACGCCGCACAAGGATCATAGACAGACATTGCTCTTTTCTGCAACCTTTACATCGGATGTGGAGCGCCTTGCCGATCAGTGGACCCTTGATGCTACCCGTATTGAGATAGAGCCAGATCATGTGGCTTCTGACAGTGTTGACCAGAAAGTCTATATTGTAGAAGGCAACCAGAAATTCGAATTACTTCAGGCCGTGCTGGAAACCGAGCAGGCTGAATCGGTCATTGTGTTCGCCAATCGACGGGATGAAGTCCGCCGTCTCCATGAGCGCCTGAGAAAGAAGGGATTGACTGCCGGTATTCTCTCCGGGGAAATCGCCCAGAATAAGCGCGTTCGCACTTTGGAAGACTTTAAATCGGGCAAGATCAAGGTTCTGGTTGCAACGGATGTGGCCGGACGTGGTATTCATGTTGATGGCATCAGCCACGTGATTAATTATACTTTGCCGGAAGAACCTGAAGATTATGTTCATCGCATTGGCCGAACAGGTCGTGCAGGCAAAACGGGCGTATCCATTAGTTTTGCTTGCGAAGATGATTCTTTCTTGCTGGAGCCTATCGAAAAGCTGCTAGGCAATAAGCTGAATATTGAGCGGCCCCCTGAAGAGCTTTTAGCCTAGCTACCCAGCCAAGCCTTATAAAAGGCTAAAGCCTTAGAATATATGCCCCGCGATTGTTGGGCTCTTGGTGGTAATCCCGTATCGATGCTTTCCAAACTTCTGCTTCCAGGATGCTGGCGATTTCGTGATTGATCAATCCCCCGCCAACTACTACCTCTAATTCAGAAAAACACTCTCTCTTGGCTTGCGCCAGTGCGTCATAAAACTGCTCAGTAGCAACCACAACAGTCTGCAAGTTATGCGCAACATCAACGGACATTCGCTGTCCGATATTGTGATCAAAACGACCAAAGTCACATTTAGGGCAATGTTTTAGAGAACTGTCATAAGACATGCCGCACTGCTGGCATTGATGAATGGAAGCGACCATAGGGAATACTAGGGGGCAGTTTTTTTCTTTGCCTTTACAGTTTGGACCTTACTGAGTTTGTCGACGTTGATGATGGAGAGCTTTTGCCCCCAAACACAGCCAGTATCCAGAGCGTAAACATTCTCGCCGTCAAGCGTATCGCCTAGCAGGGCGGCCCAATGCCCAAACAGGATGCTGGTCTCTTTCGCCTGCCTGTCGGGTACCTGAAACCAAGGCATATAACCTTTAGGCTGGTTTACGAGCCCCGTCTTGGTTTGAAGCTCAAGCTTGCCCTTGGGAGTACAAAAACGCATGCGGGTCAGGTAATTGGTAATCACACGCCAACGCACCGGACCACTCAGGTCAACAGACCACTTGGCCGGGGTATTTCCATACATATTGTGGTAGTAGATATGCGCCAGATTGTCATCGCGGATAACATCCTCAACTTCGTTAGCGAGTTCGCACGCCTGGTTAATGGTCCATTGGGGGGCGATGCCGGCATGGACGATAGCAACATCGCGGTCTTTGTCGTAGTGCAGTAATTTTTGGTGGCGCAGCCAGTGAAGGAGTTCATCTCGATTGGGGCTGGTCAGCACATCATCGAAAGTGTCCCCGGTTTTTACCTGCCGACGACAGGCGGCTACAGCCAGCAGATGTAAGTCGTGGTTGCCAAGCGCACAGGTAAAGTTTTTGCCTAGGCTGCGGCAAAACTCAAGTACCTTAAGCGACTGGGGCCCGCGATTGACTAGATCACCCACTGACCAAAGCTTGTCCTTTTTTTCGTCAAAGTCGACTTTATCGAGCAGGCGCATAAAGGGCTCATAGCAACCCTGGATGTCTCCGATGGCGTAGGTGGTCATGTGTGTCTCGGCTACTTGATGCTACTTTTTCTGTTTAAACTTGGTTATATCAGTTGACGGTGCCGGGTACAGATAACAGAAAGGGCGTTATCGGCGCATGGAATTCTTCGCCATCGTCGGTGCGCATGACGTAATAGCCTTCCATAGTACCTACCGGGGTCTCCAGAAGGCAACCGCTGGTGTATATAAATTCTTTCCCTTCTTCAATAACTGGCTGCTGACCGACAACACCATCGCCTATCACCTCTTGTTTGTGTCCATTGGCGTCTGTAATAAGCCAGTGGCGACTAATAAGTTGGCAGCTTTGACCTTTCAAATTCCTGATGCAGATTCGATAAGAATAGAAGAACTGTCCCTCCGCAATGGAAGACTGTTCTGGTTCAAACTGTGGCTGGGTCTTTATTTCTACTTTTGGCAGGCTCATTTGGGTTGTTTGCCATTTTGGTTGGCACAGTTTGCCAGCTTTACAAAGTCAACGACAGAGAGATTTTCTGGCCTGAGGCCGGGGTCAATTCCCAGACTTTCTATGGAATCGGCGCCGAGTTCTTTTCTCAGGCTGTTGCGCAGGGTTTTTCTTCTGGTGCCGAAAGCGCTTCGTACAATACGGTCCAGCATGGCCTCGGAAGTTGCCTGTAATTCAGGTGGTCTGGGTCGAAGGCGAACAACGGCTGAATGGACCTTTGGTGGGGGGTCGAAAGAGCCCGGTGGTACGGATATCAGTGATTCAACATCACATCGGTATTGAATCATAACGCTTAAGCGGCCAAAGTGTGAGGAGCCCGGTTCAGCGCCCATTCTGTCAACGACTTCGCGCTGAAGCATAAAATGCATGTCTTCTATGGGGGTCGACTGGTTTAGTAGATGAAACAGTATTGGGGTGGATATGTTGTAAGGCAAATTCCCAATTATTCGCAGACTTTTGCCATTATCGAAAACGGATGCCAGATCGACCTTGAGTACATCCTGGTTAATAAGTTGAAAGTTTTTCTTAGCGCCAAATTGCTGTTTTAGTCGCTCGGCCAAATCCCGATCCAGTTCAATGGCACATAGCTGGGCGCCACTTTCCACCAGAGGTTTGGTCAAGGCGCCCAGCCCAGGCCCAATTTCAATAATATCTTGATCTTCTCCGGGATTGAGAGCCCGCAAAATATTGTGGATGACCGACTCGCTTACAAGAAAATTCTGGCCAAATCGTTTGCGTGCCCGATGTCCGCTGGAACGCTGTGTGGGAAGCTGAGACATTAAATAGTTATTTGATGTTAGTTGCTTAATGATAGTTATTTACGATTGCTGCTAATCATCTGACAGGCAATATTGATAGCGGCAAGTAGGGAATCTTCATTGGCAGCACCACTGCCAGCCAAATCCAGCGCTGTTCCATGGTCAACTGAGGTCCGAATAAAGGGGAGACCCAAAGTAACATTGATTGATTCACCAAATCCTTGTGCTTTAAGGACAGGTAGACCTTGATCGTGGTACATGGCTAGAACCGCATCTGCAGATTCAAGATATTTCGGCGTGAATAGGGTGTCTGCCGGGAGAGGCCCGATCAGATTCATTCCTTCCGCTCTTAATTGTTTAAGCACGGGTTCAATAATTTCAATTTCTTCGGTGCCTAGATGGCCTCCTTCTCCTGCATGGGGGTTAAGGCCGGCAACTAATATTCGCGGGCTGGCAATGCCGAATTTGGAAATCAGGTCGGAATGCAATATTCGAAGGGATTGCTCAAGCTCTTCCTCGTTTATAGCGTCAGCTACGTCCCGCAAGGGCAGGTGTGTGGTTACCAGAGCAACACGCAGTTTGGGTGAGGCGAGCATCATCACCACTTTTGCAACTCCGGCTTTTTCCTGAAGGTATTCCGTATGACCAGAGAACACCGAGCCCGAATCGTTAATGACACTCTTTTGGACCGGAGCAGTTACCATGGCCGCAAACGTTCCGTTTTCTACGCCCGCTGTCGCCTGGCTTAGCAGTTCGATTACATATTCTGAATTGGCGGGGTCGAGCTTCCCCGGTGTGCAGGTTGATTTAAGGGGGATTTCTAAAACCCACAGCGACCCCGGAGTATGTTGTACAAGAGGGGTATTCTCAGTCCAGTGCTTTAATTCGATATCCAAGCCGAGCATTTCTGCCCGGTCTCGCAACAGATGTATGTCAGCTAGAGCTACTAACTGCGCATGCTGTTCGCGCAAAGCGGCTTTAAGCAGGATATCTGGACCGATGCCGGCCGGTTCTCCTGATGTGATAGCGATTCGATACAAGCGAGTAGCTTATTAATTAAAGAACATTGACGAAGGCATCGCCACGGATTTCACGAAGCCACAAATCCAACTCTTCCGGAAAACGCTGGTCGTGAAGAACGCCATAAGCCCGGTTGCGAAGGATTTCATCCGACATATCCTGTTCGCGTCGATCTTCAACTAAAATAATATGCCAGCCGAACTGGGTTTCCACGGGAGGGCTGACTTCACCAACTTCTGTGGCCTCCATTTGATCCTCAAAAGGAGCTACCATTTGACCGGGCATTACCCAGCCCAGATCGCCGCCTCTAAGGCTGTTACCAAAGTCTTCAGAATACTCTGCAGCGAGATCTGCAAAAGGTTCACCCTCAAAGACACGCTGCCGAAGAGTTTCGGCCAGTTCCCGGGTTTCCTCACTGTTTCGGATTTCGTTGGGCATGAGCAGTATATGGCGAGTTTTGGTCTGCTCCACCATTTGCTCTTGTGAAACACCTCCTCGCTGCTCAATAACCTTGAAGATATGAATGCCGCCAGAGCTTCTTACCGGTTCGGAGTATTCGCCGACACTCACATTCTCCAGCGCTTCGCGAATCTCAAGTGGGAATTCCATTGAGCGACGCCAGCCAATATTACCTCCTTCCATTGCATTTGGTGCGTTGGAATACTGCACGGCCAGTGTTTCAAAGGACTCACCGGCTTCAAGTCTTTCAATAACTGAATTGGCTGTGCTTTGTGCAGAAGCAACTTCACCTGGATCCGCATCACTGGAAAGTCCGATTTGAATATGTTGTAAGTTCAGGCTGGAGGATTGCCAGAATTGCCCCTCGGTTGACCTAAGAAAGTTATCGATTTCGGCTTCAGTAATCTCTATGCGGTTGTTAACCGCCGTCTGCTGTATTTGCTGAATAGTGAGTTCACGGCGTATTCCGCGCATGACCGAGGAAATGCTTTCCCCCTGGGATTCCATTTCGCTGGCCAGAGCTTCCGGGGTAAACCCCTGGCTAGTGGCCATCTGGGAAAATGCCTGATTTACCTGGGCATCTGAGGGGCTGATGCCATATCGGCTGGCCAGTTGGACCTGAATATTCTCGATAATGAGACGCTCCAATATTTGTTCGCGCAAAAGATCGTCTGGAGGTAGTTGTCCTGTCTGGTCTGAGAAGCGCAATTTGACATCTTCCAGTCGGGTTTCCAGTTCGGAGGAAAGCACCACGCTGTCGTCGACAATGGCGATTATCTTGTCGATTTGTTGTCCCTGCGCGAGGGCCACTTGAGTGCTTGTTAGCAATAGAAGAATTGCCGTTAAGGGTTTAAGGATTTTCATCAGTAATTCGATTTGTCTCTAATCATTAATTATGTCTTTCGACCATACCCGGGGCGGGGCATTATGGTGTCCCGCTTCCTGTCTTCGCAAGTCTTACCTGTATGTTCGAACCACTAGGGCGAGCGGATCAATTCAGCGCCCGATCTCCCCACGCCGCCCAGGCCGAAGAATTCGAAACTCAAAATAACACTTTTACCCCTTTGGGGATCATTTACAACAAAGCCATCGTTGATGGAGCGTTCCAGTCGATCGCGTAGACCGAGGGTAATATTCCAACAACAGCTCTCATAACTGACACCGAATAGCCTGTCCAGGTTCCGGTCATTTTCCAAATCTTCCTGAAGACTAAAAACCAATCCCCACTGCTCGTCAAGTTTCCACTGGCCGCGAACAAAGGCTTGGGCGATGTCTTGATTTACTAGATATGCGCTGGATGAAGCACGATCAAATTCAATTTGGGCGTACTTCTGTTCGGTGATGTAGCCCAGTTTGAAAAAACTCCCTGATTCTTTGGCGCTGTATCCAACCTCTAGCCTTGAGCGATCAATTTCAGATTCTTCTGTGTCCCAAAACAGGTTTGCCGAAACGAACCAGTGATCATTCATATTCCATCTGGCCTCGCCAGTCAGTTCAGAGCGATGACGATTTTGTTCCAGGATGTGTTGGTAAAGATCCGTAGACAAGAACTGTAGCTCGTTCGCCGGCGTCGTGTTTGAAGGTGATGTCATTGAATCGGACAAAGCGCTTGCTCTGAAACCAGAAATGGCTGTGGGAGACATTGGGTCGATAAAGACGGCATCACCGGGGTTTAGCAAGTTATTGCCGGACAAAGGGAGCAGCGATTTATCGAGGGGATCGAAATAAAACGATTGCCCAATACCCAGAGAAAGCACTTCGCGCCCCGAGCTGGCAGCATAAAAACGCGATTGCACGCCTAATGTGAGTCGATTGGCATCTTCCATTCGGTCGCCACCGACAAAGATAGAATCGCGAAATAGTTGTTCGTAGGATTCGGATGCATAACTGGTATCAAATACGGGCAGATCAGTTTGGTCATCGGCTTCCCGGTACAAGTAGAATAGGCGAGGCTCTAATGTCTGTAAGAACTCGCTATTCCCTATAGAGGCACTCCTTTCAAAAATCAGCCCCGCATCCAGACTGGCTTTGGCAGCTGATGCCGTAGGATTCTTGTCTGAATAGCCAAGCAAGGCGCTATCCAGTTGGTAAGACCGGTAGGCGATACCAAGGGTGGGTTTTATATACCCCCAGGCCTTCTGCCGATTCCAAGAGGCCGACCAGTCAAGCCTCAGGCGGTTGCCTTCGGGAAGAAGAAAATTCTGGTCAGGGAGGTAATTGGTGTATTGGGTAACTTGATTTTGGGTTAAGTCAAATCGGGTGACTTCAGAATCCAGCTCAATCTGCGTTTCCCCAAATTGGAACGTTCCCAGTGCCCCCAGTCGGGGTAACTCGCGGTAGAGCCGATAATTATCTTCGATAAGGTTTTGATAGCCGGTCGTTGCGGCGGACAATTGCCAGTTGCCAAGTTGAGCTGAGAGCTGGGCGCTTTGTTGAAGAAAAAGGTCCCGGTCCCCTCGAGTGACGGTCTCTGTTGCCCAGTCGTCCAGAAAATCCTCATCGCTGACCGCCTCTAAATCAATCCGGGTTCGAATTTCCCCAAACTGACCCCTATGCTCAATAGCACTTGCCCAGCGGTTATCGGTGTAATTAGGGTTAATAGCATCGTTAGGAAAAAATGTCCCGGAAATCTGACTGTAACTCTGTTTTGTTAACAAGCGATATTCGGCTTCGAGCCCTGTACCACGCTTGGCCGCCAATCTGGGTGTCAGGGTTAAGTCCTGGTTGGGGGCAAGGTTCAGATAGTAAGGTTGGGCGTATTTAAATCCTTCATCTGTACTGTAGCCAATTTCCGGGTACAGCAAACCGCTGGCTCGACGGTCATCGTAAATAAATTGAAACCAGGGAACGTAGGCCACAGGAACATCTGCGATTTTTAGTTTGATATCGCGTGCGGTGGCTCGGCCGGTTTGTTCGTCAAGGTGAAGCTCGCTGGCATAAAGTGTCCAGGCTTCATTGCCTGGTTCACAGGTGGTATAAGCGGCGTTATCAATGCTTATTCCGTCAAATGGAGACCGTTTGATACGATCTGCTGTCCCACGGATTCTCGCCTCGTGAATAACATACTGGGCGCCGCTGATATCAATTCGATTTTCGCTAGAATCAATGGATGCAGACTCCCCGATCAGCAATATTCCAGGTTCGCGAATGCTGACGTCACCTTCCATCTGAATGCTGCCCTGACCTCGATTTATTTCGACCCGATCTGCTTTTAATTGGCGATAGCCCTGGGTAAATTCCACATTGCCTTCCAGAAGTGCCGTCTCATCAGCGGTATTGATTTCACTGGAATCGGCCAGGCCCTCTATGATTGCACGGTCTGGATCAGCCGTTTCATCTTTTGCGGGATTCACATATGCCCCACCACAAGCGGTAGGGCAGTCAGCCAGTTGCGCCTCTGTTAGTTCGGCGCGAGGAACCCAGTCAAGTCCGGACGCCTCTGTAGATTGGGCAGGCAGCATAGGGCTGAATTGCAGGAATATCAGTGATAAACCAAGCCGCTTGGCTAGCGTGAGATAGGTTCTTGGCGACATGCCCATAGGGTAATTATTTATTATTCAGGTGTGGATTCCAAAATGAGCTCGCTATTCTACTTAAACCACCGTTTCTATGGTGTAGTATTTGGCCGCAATTAACTTTTAGATGTATGAACTTGGATCTTATTGAATTTGCTAAGCGCTATGGCCCAGCTGATGTCGATTATCAGGGGGCTGTCCTTTCCCCGTTATCTGGGGATGCGGGGTTTCGTCGGTATTACCGACTAACATCAAAACCGAGTCTGATGCTGGTGGACTCACCGCCCGACAAAGAGCGTAATCTGGAATACGTGCAAATAAATGATTTTCTCGCCCGCAATGATGTGCGAGTGCCTCATATGCATGCCGTCAGCTTCGAACAAGGCAAACTCGTATTGGAAGATCTTGGAGAACAGTTATTACAGGATTGCCTAACACCTGGGAATGCAGGTCAGCTGTATAAAAAAGCGCTAGAAATGCTGCACCAGATTCAGATTACCAGTGATCGGCCTGACTGGTTGGAGGAATACTCGCAGGAGTATTTGCTTGAAGAAATGCAGCTTTTTCCCGACTGGTTTGTGCAGCAACTTCTCGGCAAAAAGCTGGATTCGACAGCGGAAAAAATGATTGCGAAGGCCCTTACCTTTCTGGCTGAAGAGGTGTCTGGGCAGCCGCAGGTATTTGTTCATCGTGATTTTCATTGCCGCAACCTGATGGTGCTTCCAGACCAAAATCTGGCGGTCATAGATTTTCAGGATGCTGTCTGGGGACCAATTACCTATGATTTGGTCTCACTCTGTAAGGACTGTTACCTGCGCTGGCCTGAGCAACGTGTCAGTGAAACAGTCAGAAGCTACGCCAACCAACTTCTTGATGATGGCTTGTTAACTGAAGAACAGCATATTGGCTTTGAGCGAGATTTTGACCTGATGGGCCTACAGCGTCATATCAAAGTGTTGGGTATTTTTGCCAGACTGCATCTTCGAGATGGTAAACCCGGTTATCTCAAAGACCTTCCTCTGGTATTGCGCTATACACTGCAAACCTTGGGAAAATATCCAGAATTGCGAGAGCTTCATGACTGGATGATGAACCAGCTTATTCCACTTGCGTCCGGGCAAGACTGGTATAAGGATTGGCATACGGCTGGCAACTATCTGGATTTTAGTTGATGAGATTTTGTGATTTGGTGTTGGGTCATGACCGTTAAGCGGGCACTTATATTTGCGGCCGGTTTGGGCAAGCGAATGCGACCATTGACGGAATCAACACCCAAGCCACTGTTGGAAGTGGCGGGCAAGTCACTAATTCATTATCACATTGAGAAGTTGGTCGGCTGTGGCATTAGTGAGTTGGTGATCAATACCCACTGGCTGGCAAACAAACTGGTTGAAGAACTGGGTGATGGTCATCAATTTGGGGCCAGAATTCACTGGTCTTATGAGCCTAATATTCTTGATACGGGTGGAGGGATGCGCAATGCATTGCCTTTGCTGGAAAATGAAAATGATGAAGCTTTTCTGGTGGTTAATGCAGATGTGTGGACCGATTATCCGCTAAGCCAACTTGTGGATATCGAATTGACTGCTGAAACGGCGCATCTGGTGATGGTGCCCAATCCGGATCAGCACCCGGAAGGTGATTTTGGTCTGGATTCACAGGGCCGACTGGATAATACAACCTTGCCCGGCAGAACTTATTCGGGCATTGGACTTTTTACCCCAGGGTTTATCCGGCGCTTTGGTCCGGATCGTCCTGCTTTTCCTTTGCGAGAAGCATTGCAAGCAGCTATCGCTTGCGGCAAGGTTACCGCTGAGCTTTATCAGGGTGACTGGGAAGATGTCGGCACGCCTGAACGTCTGGACGAGTTGAACGCCCGGGTTAATAATTAGCTTCCTGTACACTGGAAAACAAATGCTCCGGGAAAACCATCGATGGAAAGACCATGTCTGATTACCTGATTGCCCCTTCAATTCTCTCTGCAGATTTTGCTCGCCTTGGCGCTGAAGTTGACGCTGTTCTTGAAGCCGGTGCAGACTGGATTCACTTTGACGTGATGGACAATCATTATGTCCCCAACCTGACAATTGGCCCGATGGTGTGCAAGTCATTGCGCGATTACGGAGTGACGGCGCCAATTGATGTGCATCTTATGGTTGAGCCTGTCGATGAACTGATCCAGATGTTTGCTGATGCAGGTGCCAGTTATATCAGCTTTCACCCCGAGGCCAGCCGGCATGTTGATCGCTCTTTGCAGCTAATTCGTGATTTGGATTGCCAGGCTGGGTTGGTCTTAAACCCGGCAACCTCTCTGGGCGTTGTCGAACATGTCCTGGACAGGATTGATTTGTTATTGCTGATGTCGGTTAACCCAGGATTTGGCGGGCAGAAATTCATTCCAAATACCTTAAACAAACTCAGTCAGGCCAGAGAGTTACTGGATTCGTTCGATAACGACATTCGTCTTGAGGTCGATGGCGGGGTAGGAATTGGGAATATTGTAGAAATCGCCAACGCAGGTGCTGACACTTTCGTGGCAGGGTCGGCGATTTTCGGTTCGAACTCTTATGCCGAAACTATTGCGGCAATGCGAAAAGCTCTTAAAGCCCAGTCTTAAGCCGGGCTAAGTCGCAAGAACGGATTCAGAAGTTTTCCCAGTAGGCTAGTAAACCTAATCGGCGCTTCCACTACGGTTAAGCATATGCAGTCGCGATTGGCTGCAGCGTAAGGACTGTGGATATCATCTGGTTGCTTTAATAGGAAATCACCTGGCTGATAGACTCCGCTCTCATCAGAAAAACTGCCCTTCAGAACCAGGGTGTACTCTTGGCCACGGTGGTCATGTTGCATCACTTTTCCGCCGGCCGAAATTTTATGCAAGGATACTTCGGCGCGTGATTGACCCGTGGTCAACGGAGCAATTTGCAGGCTTTTGGTTAACCTCATCCATTTAAGCTTATTGCGGTTGCCGATCATTTTGGCCACGACAGGAGGCAGTCCTGCAAGGCTGGCATCAGTGACCTGCTTATGCCCCGCGGGCTGGACTTTGGTTTCGACTTTCGTATCTACAGCGTCGATTTTTTGCATCAGCGAATGCAGCACCGAGCTGTCAATATCGGCAACGGCGATGTTGTTATCCAGCATGGTTCCGCCGAGCAGTTGCAAATCTTGCGTCTGCTTTCGGCATTGATGGCAAAAATGCATGTGCGCACTCACGGCAATTGCGGCGGCTGTATCCAGACTGCCTGACGCATATTCGGTTAGCGTGTTTATATTGGGATGATACTTAATCATGATTATCGTTTAAGTGAGTAAATCAGCTTTATCTGCTGACTGGGTTATTTGTATTTTCATCTTGGCCAATGCCAGTCGAAGCCTTGATTTCACGGTTCCGAGTGGTAGGTTCAATGCTTCAGCCGCGACCGTATGGGTTTTGCCTTGAAGGTAGATGATTTGCACTATCTGGGCCTGCTCTGGCGGGAGGTCCACCATGGCTTCACGGACCAGTTTTTGTTCTCGCTGCATCTGCAGCCGGACAACCGGGGATTCTTCCTCCTCGGTAGCCCAAATGTCTTCGGTTTCCAGCACTTCTGTATTGTGGCGCGACTGACGCCTAAGCATGTCAATACGAGTGTTACGGGCCATGGTAAAGACCCATGTGCTAGCTGCGGATTTTTCCGGTTTGTATTTAGACGCCTTGGTCCAAACCTTCAGCATCACTTCCTGAACCAGCTCGTCGGCTTGCGTGGAAGACATCATCATGCCTTGGTGATTCAGGAAATAACCTTTAATCAGTGGTGCGAAATGCTGGAAAAAGCGAGCAAAAGCCTCTCGGTCTTGCCGAGCGCCAATAGCCACCAGATCAAGTGACCAGGAATCTGTGCGCTTGGCTGTGTTTTGCAATCGCTGCTCCCCGGCAGGTTTGATTTCGCCAATTACCTTATTGAAGTGCGAAGAGTCTGTCTTGCTGAACTCGGACGACTGCTCGCGAAGTAATTTAGCCATTTAATTACGCCTTACTATGTTACACACCGCTTGTTACGTCCAGTTTTTAGATCCGGTTCAGTAGGAGGAACAAATTTAATAATTGTAAAAACCCCAAAAAGAATTACCCCTGTTCTGATCCAGCCCATTTGCCAGTGCGTAAATTTGCTAAATATTTTAGGAATCGCAGGTTAGCCGTTCGCAATGAGCCACCAGTTGGAAAAAGTTTGTGCTTTTTATGCCGATTTTAGCTATGCGGGACTATCCCAATTACCTGAGATCTATACCCAGGACTGTATTTTTCGCGATCCGGTTCAAGAGGTTATTGGTCTGGATAACCTCACTCGCTATTTTGAACGGATGTCTGCTTCATTGAATTATTGTCGATTCGTGTTTCATTCGCGGATTCAGCAGGAGGATTTGGCTTTTCTTGGCTGGACAATGCGCTACAGCCATCCTCGACTAAAAAAGGGAGCAGACCTGATGTTAAACGGAGTCACAGAACTACGTTTTACTGACGGAAAGGTGCAAAGTCATTACGACCACTATGATCTGGGCGCCATGCTTTATGAGCATCTGCCGGTCATGGGCAGTTTAATTAAATTGGTCAAATCAAAGGTTGCCTGAGGGTGATAGGGCATGCATAGCAAAAAGACTATCTGGATTACCGGAGCCAGTTCTGGGATAGGTCAAGGTTTGGCCCAGGCGTTTATTGAACAGGGGCATTTTGTTATTGTTAGCGGGCGAAATCGTCAAGCATTAAGTGAGCTTGAAACCATGGCCCCCCAGCGCGTTCGCCCGCTGGAATTTGACTTATCCGAACAGGATTTCTCTCTCGCACTTCCCGCACGCTTGCGAGAACATACAGATACGATCGATATGGTCATCTTGGCCGCGGGTGTCTGCGAGTATGTTGATCGTCCGAACTGCGGTCTCGACCTATATCGCCGCGTGATGGAAGTAAATTTCTTCGCCCAGGTAGAGTGCGCTCGAATTGCCCTGTCTTTTTTGCGCAACAGTGAATTGCGGCCTCAAATTGTCGGCGTGGGTTCCCTGGCTGCACACTTGCCGTTTCCCCGGGCAGAAGCCTATGGTGCGTCAAAGGCGGCATTTGAATATTGGCTGGACTCGATGCGCATCGATCTGGTTTCAGAAAATATTGATGTCACCCTGGTATCGCCAGGTTTTGTTGACACTCCACTGACACAACAAAATGATTTTGATATGCCCACTCTTTTAAGTCTGGATGAGGCCTGTCAGATTATTGTAAAAGGGATAGAAAAACGTAAGAGACATGTGCGTTTCCCCCGTCGACTTAGTTGGTCATTGGGGTTACTTCGAATGCTGGAAAGTCTTTGGTACGGAATACTGGCTCCACGCATGAGCCGAAAATCCAAACTCTAGTTAAAGAGGTGCTGGTGTATTATAAACGTGGAGAATGTTCAGAAAATGCACAATATGGATGGGCGCAAAAAAATTGCGATTGTCGGCGCCGGGATCTCGGGTTTAACTGCG
>Ga0181559_10002759_pt1 | contig 17370 bp, 16 predicted proteins | sample 011ome_21_FD_133752 | JGI IMG/M metagenome (GOLD analysis project Ga0181559, IMG submission 133752) | Coastal salt marsh microbial communities from the Groves Creek Marsh, Skidaway Island, Georgia - 011508AT metaG (megahit assembly) | ecosystem: Environmental > Aquatic > Marine > Intertidal...
CTGGATTAAGTTTTTAGTAATTGCAAGCCCTAATCCAGTGCCTCCATATTGCCTCGTTGTGTATGTGGTTTCTTGCTTAAATGAGTCGAAAATGGAATCTATCCTACTCCTTCTAATGCCGATACCGGTGTCCGATATTTCAAATAAAACGGATATTGTTTTTTCCGTTTCGTGGGTCACGTTAATTGCTACACAAATCTCTCCGTCTTCGGTAAACTTAATAGCATTGTCCAATAGGTTTAATATGATTTGGTTTATTCTATGCGGATCTCCCATTAAGACTTTTGGGATTCTTTTGTCTAACCTGGAAATCAAAGAAACATTTTTTTCACGAAGCTTAAAACTAAGACTATTTATCAGTTCATCAAGAATGTCATGAATTGAAAAGTTTACTGTTTCTAGCTCAATTGTTCCAGATTCTATCTTTGACAAATCCAAAACATCATTTACAAGAAACAAAATGTTTTGTGCACTTGAATTTATTGTTCGCAAGTACTTTTGGAGAGGGTAGTAAGTTTTCCTTTGAGCTAGAACTAAAGAAAAGTAAAAACAAAAAAATAAGTGCTGGAGTACCAGGCAATAAAACAAGTCCGTTGAGAGACTTAAAGATTTTAGTCGTTGATGACAATGCATTAAACCGAGAAATCTTCTTTGATTTAATAAATAGTTATAAGAATAATGTAGAAGTTGAAATGGCAGATGACGGAAAAATGGCTCTTCTAAAGGTAAAACAATCTAAATATGATATTATATTAATGGATATTCAAATGCCCATAATGGACGGATATGAAGCAACCCGACAAATTAGAAAGCTAAAAAGCAGTAAGGCAAATATTCCGATTATAGCTATGACGGCACATGTTCTAGATGGAGTTGCAGAAAAATGCAATAAAGCAGGAATGAATGACTACGTTTCCAAGCCAATTAACCTTGCTCTTTTGAATCAAATTATAAAAAAGCACAAAAAAAGTGGGGGAGGGGCTGACTCATTAAAACCTCATGATCAAACGATAGATAATGTAGTATTTGACACTTCTCATGTTCACTTAGAAGAATTACTGCAGCTTATTAACAATGATTATTCAAAATTGGACAAATACATCTCTATTTTTTTAAACAACGTTCCGAATGATTTGGAAGCCTTAAAAGAAGCACATGATTCTCGAAAATGGGAGGAGCTGCGAGGATTAGCTCATAAAATTAAGGGCAATGTTAGGTATATGGGAATAGCTCTAATTGAAAAAGAGCTAGAATTTCTGGAGAAAGTAAACAAAGAAGTTGGTGATTTAGGGGAAATTGCAGATATTGTGAACAGAGTTGAAATTGTGTTAGAATTATCAATTAAAGAGCTCAAAAAAATTAAAGGCGAATTAAAAGAAAAAGCATGAGGTGTCTTGTTGTAGACGATGACGAACTTTCTAGAAATGTATTAGCAGATTTAATTAATGAAACTGACTCCCTGGAGCTAATAAGGTCGTGTGAAGATGCGATAGACGCATTTAACACTATTAAGGATGAGCACATTGATTTAGTTTTTCTAGATATTGAAATGCCAAAAATGGATGGTATGGAAATGCTTAGAACGTTAAGTCCGCTGCCTCAAGTTATTTTAGTTACTTCCCATTCCGAATATGCTGTAGAATCGTATGAATATGATGTTACTGACTTTGTCCAAAAACCTATCTCACACGCACGTTTCTTAAAATCAGTAGATAAAGCACTTCGGCGTTTTGAAGAAAGTAGAGCAAACATAACCTCCAAAGACAAAACTATTTTTATTAAAACCGAATCTAAATTGGTTCAAATTAACACGGAGGATGTTTTATGGGTAGAGGCCTTAGGCAATTACATGCGTATCTTTACACCGAAAGGTAAATACACAATATTAAGCACAATGAAAGATATTGCATCCAAATTATCTGCGGATGATTTTGTTAGGGTTCATAGGTCTTTTATTGTTAGGGTTGATAAAATTGAAACTATTGAAGATAATTACATTTTAATTAATCAAAAACAAATAAGCATAGGTAAGGCTTATAAAGAGGAGCTTACCAAGCGACTCAACTTGCTTTAGTGTTTTCCTTTATACCTATAGGTAATTTATTAGTTCTTATTTCTTGGCGAACCAACCATACCTAATAATACTATAAATAGCCCGAAACCCATCAATGTAGCCTATTTTTTTTCCCTCTTTTTGAGTCCTTGGTTCATATGTTATAGCAACTTCTGCCCATTTCAGTTCTTTATATTTTGCAAGTCTAGCAGTAATTTCTGAGTCAAAAGCAAATCGCTTTTCTTTAAGCTTTAACTCCTTAAAAACTTTTGTAGGCACAAGCTTGTAGCATGTCTGCATATCTGTTAGTTTTACTCCGTTAACCAGGTTGCCTAGCCGTGTTAAAAAGTGATTAGCCATCCTGTGCGCGGCAGATTCTTTTTCGTGCTTAGAGGACCCAATAAAACGAGAGCCATAAACAATATCAGCTGTGTTGTTTAAAATCGGCTCGAGTAATTGATTATATTCCGATGGGTTTAATTCCAAATCCGCATCTTGAATAATTGTGTAGTCCCCTGTTGCTTTTTGAATACCTGTTCGAATGGACCCTCCTTTCCCAATGTTGTTTTGGTGCTGAACTAAGGTTACTAAATGGTCTGGAGTTTCTGAAATATACCTTTTTATCTCATCTAAACTCCCGTCTGTTGAACAGTCGTCAACAACTATCAACTCTTTCTCAATATTGCTAATTAAGACAACTCTCTGAACGATCCCCAACAATTTATAAATTGTTTCCTTTTCGTTAAAAACAGGGATGATTATTGAAAGTTTTTTTATCATTCTTTACGCTGCCAAAGATAACAAGATTTCTCAGTCATCCATTTTAATCACTTAAAAAGGGTTAAAATCGTATTCGTCTTCTCCGGCTCTAGCTTTAATCTGATCAGGAGGTTTTAGATATCTTTCCTGACGATCCCAGTCGTCTGCGCGCATATTCATTTTTAAAAAAACATTCCAATATGCCTTTTTTGTCATAGAATCCCAGTGAATTATACCTCGCCTATGCTGAAATGTTTGTATCTGATTTAACGTGATGAGTGCAATTCCAATTGAAAATATAGGTATTAAAACCAACTTCTTTCTTAGAGTAACTGAATAAAAACTGGCCATTGGGATTGCAAGCAAACCATAACAGTCAATCATCGGCCTACTTCCAAAACCTCCTCCATACCACCAGGACCACCAGCTATATAGCACGAAGATATTTGTACATAAAAAAACTGAAATAGATAGAAAATATTTCCGTTCTTTTTTGAATAAAAACAATAAGCCAATACACGCAAAGATCATAATCGGCGTATACGTCAACCAACCTTTTCTGTAGCTAAAAAGTCCCTCTATAATATGTTGGTTGTTGAAATAAAACCGTTCGCCAACGTAAGAGTTAAAAAGCCAACTTCCTGTAATCAATTTCCAATAAATAAATTGTGGCAGCAGCACAAAAAAGCCAAGAAATGCAATAGTAATTATGTGTTTCCATTTGCATGTGAAATAATTAATACGCTCTATAAATTGTTTTGCAGTAGTTACATTATATAATAAAGGAAATAAGAATATAAGAACATTAACAGGCCGAATTAAAACTATAAGACCCCCCAGCAAACCAAGATAAATCGCTCTTTTAATTTTTTTTTCCGATAACCACAACACACTCTGATAAATAAAGCAAGTTATTAAAGAAAAAGAAAACGCATGGGACATTGCGGGTTCTGCGCTTGCATAATAATACAAATTGGTTCCTGCTAATATCGTTACCATAGTCAAGCTGGTAACCCATTCGGAAAAAGTGAAAAGTAATAATTTCCGAAGATAATACAGGCCAATAAATAGGTAAAAGAGACACGAAACAACAAGGAAAAATTCGTAGGGCTGAGAGAATCCATTTGGCTCATATTTCGAAAGGTGGGCAAACCCATGGGCCATAAAAAAGAAAGGTGCATACATAAAAGACAGCCCCATGGTTGTTTTTATAACCTTAATTTCTCCTTTTGGATCACTTTCTAATTCACTGTTTAAGCGCTCTGGCCAAAACTGATGTTTTGCAGCATAGTCAACGCTGTCTGTGTCAACAAAACCAAGAGAAAGATCATAATGAATAAAGGCTGCTGGTAGATATCCATAATACGAAGTAACATCCCATGTAATTATTTTAGCTTCTGTTTCGGCATGCTTCCATTTTTTTAAATTAAATGTTGTCCAAATCATCAGCGCAACAAGAACAAAAAAAGTAAGTTTTGAAACACTATTAAAGTATGGTTTTAACTGCAAAATCACTCTTGACGAGAATCGAAATTTAGGGTTGATTGTTCTATAACTATTTTATTACCTAAACATTATAACACCATCTCGGGAATTTCTCCTTTAATGACTAGCTTTCCTTCCGTTGCGTCTCTAATTTCCTCAACAGAAACTCCTGGAGCTCTTTCTAATAATTTAAACCCGCCGCCTTCTATTATTTCCATCACTGCTAAGTTTGTCACCACTTTTTTTACACACCCAACACCGGTTAATGGCAGAGAGCAGTTTGATAATAGCTTGCTCTCTCCTTTTTTATTAGCGTGCATCATTGCCACAATAATATTATCAGCACTAGCAACTAAATCCATAGCTCCGCCCATTCCTTTAACCATTTTACCAGGGATTTTCCAATTTGCAATATCTCCATTTTCAGAAACTTCCATAGCTCCCAGCACCGTTAACTGGACATGTTGCCCTCTTATCATTGCGAAGCTTGTCGCTGAATCAAAGTAAGCAGCACCCTTCATCGCGGTAATCGTTTGCTTTCCAGCATTTATCAAATCAGCATCTTCCTCTCCATCAAATGGAAAGGGCCCCATGCCTAATATTCCGTTTTCGGACTGGAACTCAACCTCGATTCCCTCAGGAATAAAATTAGCAACCAAAGTTGGTATTCCTATTCCTAGATTAACGTACCAACCGTGTTTTAGTTCCTGCGCAATTCTTCGTGCTATTTGGTTTTTATCTAAAGCCATTGTTTTCTAATTTTAAGATTTCTGACGAACCGTTCTTTGCTCAATTCTTTTTTCGTAATCCGTTCCTTGAAAAATATGTTGGACAAAAATGCCTGCAATATGAATTTGATTTGGATCCAATTCTCCGACAGGAACCAAATGCTCCACTTCTGCAATCGTAACTTTTCCTGCCATTGCCATCATTGGATTAAAATTACGAGCAGTTCCTTTAAAAATGAGATTTCCAGCCGTATCACCTTTCCAGGCTTTTACAATAGCGTAATCTGCTGTTAAAGCTGATTCTAATATGTGGGGCTTTCCATTAAACACCCTTACTTCTTTACCTTCTGCAACCTCAGTGCCATAGCCAGCGGGGGTGAAAAATGCTGGGATTCCCGCTCCTCCAGCTCTGCATCGCTCAGCAAGACTTCCTTGAGGAATTAAATCGACCTCTAATTCACCGCTAAGCATTTGCCTTTCAAACTCGTCATTTTCTCCTACATAGGAAGATATCATTTTTTTAATTTGCCGGTTTTGAAGCAAGAGTCCCAATCCAAAATCATCAACACCTGCATTGTTAGAGATACATGTTAACTCTTTAGTGCCAAGCTTAACTAATTGAGAGATGCTGTTTTCCGGAATACCGCACAGACCAAAACCTCCAAGCATAATTGTCATGCCGTTTTCTATACCAGCACAAGCTTTTTCAACGTTATCAACTACTTTATTCATATATACTATGTTTTACTTAATCTACCACTCTTGATTCTTTTCGTCCCAGGTGTCCATTTTTGGATCAAATTCTTTATCTTGATTACAATCAAGAGGGTCTCCAATGATGGAAGAGGGGGGAGTAAAGTCAGATTGAGATATATTTAATGTGGAGTCTGCGTAAACTTTTTTCATGTAATAACACCACATCGGAAGCGCCATGTTTGTTCCCATTCCAAGCTGCAAACTCCTAAATCGGACCGCTCTATCTTCAGCACCTACCCAAACCCCTGTTACCAGATCAGGTGTAAGCCCCATAAACCAGCCATCAGATTGGTTTTGAGTAGTTCCTGTTTTTCCGGCTACAGGAATTTCTCTGCTTATTCCTGCATAGGGTCTTTTTTTCGTTTCTTTACCTCGCATACGAATAGCTGTTCCCCCAACTAAGGGTCTACCTGTTTTTTTGTTTTTTAGTGTTGGATGACTTACCCCCGTAGTTACAAGCTTCATCATTTGAAGAATGCTATATGCTGTTTCCTCCTTCCATATTTCCTTAGAATAGATCTCTGGTTCGTAAATAACATTACCGTTCCTATCCTCTATTTTAACAATATATGTTGGTTTTATATATACCCCATTATTTACAAAAGAGGTTAAAGCACCAACCATATCGTAAACAGACAGGTCAAAAACACCTAGCGCCATAGAGGGAACAGGAATAAACCTTGATGTATCAACTCCCATTTGTGAAACACGGTCAAATGTTTCATCCAACAACCCTTGTTTTCCTTTTTTAACTATTCCTGCTGTAATGTTGTTCATTGAATTTGCCAAAGCATAAGGTATAGGCATCATAGCATTTGTATACCTGGCGCCAGAATTGCTCGGACACCATTGCTTTTCTCTATACTTATTATAAGGAATATCAACACAGTATTTTATATCAAAAAAAGACTCATCACAAGGCTCTATTAAGCCAAGCTCTAATGCTGTTCCATAAATAAAGGGCTTGAATGTAGACCCCACCTGGCGTTTCCCTTTTTTAACCATATCATACTTAAAGTGATTAAAATAAGGTCCGCCAACCCATGCTTTAATTTGTCCTGTTTGCGGCTCAATAGAAACCATACTCGCACGCAAAAGGCTTTTATAGTAACGTATGGAGTCCATTACAGTCATAATAGTGTCTTTTTCATAATTTTCGGCCTGCCAATCAAAAACTTTCATTTTACGCTTGATTAAAAACATTTCCGCTAAATCCTTTTTGCTTTTCACCTCAGTTTCATGATGACAATAGCTACAAACAAATTTATCGCCTTCCTTCGATACATATTTTTCCGGACGTTCGCAATATCCACATATTTTTCCAACATATACTTTATATAGTTGTGAACGACGCTTTGCTCGTTCCATTAAAGTGTCAATTTGAGTCTCTGTTAAATCATTCGAAAAAGGCGGCCGTTTCCATTTTTCGCTGTTCGTAAAAAAATCTTCTTGCAAATCATATTTCAAATGTTCTTGAACCGCCCACTCTGCGTAAGCTTGCATTCTTGAATCAAGAGTAGAATGAATTTTTAGACCGTCTACATAAATATCGTAAGGCTCCCCTTTTTCCTTATGGTACTTATATTTTCTCAGCTCACATTGGGCATCGCCATCTACATTTAATATTCGCATAACAAAATATTCCCCTTCTTCATTTTTTACTGTAATCGTTTGATAGAGACTCTTTTTTAAAGCTTTCTTATGATCAAACAGCTTTTTTGTATCCAATGCGGTCCAAGTTTGATTAAACAAAGCCTCTCCACCTTCATCAACACGTCCAAATCTATATATGGTTTTATAATGAACTGTTTTTCTGAGAATTTTAGAAATATCTCCTCTTAATGTTTCTCTAAAATAAGGGGCTAAACCGCTTTTATGATCGACTCGTGTATAGTTTAACCCCAACGGCAAAACTCTTACAGAATCATACTGTGCCTGTGAGATGTATTTAGCTTTTAACATTTGATTTAAAACAACTTCACGTCGTTTTATTACCTTCTTCTCCCTTCTTAGTGGGTTAAATAAAGAAGGGTTTTTTGCCATCCCCACAAGCATCGCTGCTTCATGAAGCTCTAAGTCACTAGGTGTTTTGCCAAAATAAACTTGTGAAGCAGAATTTACACCAACCGCATTGTTAAGGAAATCAAACTTATTAAAGTACATTGTGATAATCTCCTCTTTAGTATAGTTTTTCTCAAGTCTTGTTGCGATTAGCCATTCTTTGAACTTTCTCTTTATAAGCTCCCATTTATTAGTCATTTTTTTTCGTGGAAATAAGAGTTTAGAAAGCTGTTGAGAGATGGTACTTCCGCCTCCTTGGCTTTTTTGACCAGTAGCAACACCTTTTACAACTCTTCCTAGCGCGCGCACATCAATTCCAGAGTGTTGATAATATCTCGCATCTTCTGTTGCTACTAGAGCTTCTACTAACCAATGAGAAAGGTCGTTGTATTTCGTGTTGGTTCTATTCTCTTTGTAGTACTTCCCTAATTCAACACCATCAGCTGAGTAAACCCTTGAAGCAAGATTGCTTTGAGGGTTCTCTAGCTCCTCGAACCCCGGAAGAGTACCGTCATCGGATACGTTTAACATAATATAAATCCCTGCTAACGGCCCTAATATGATTATCCACAACAAGCTAATAATTGTCCATTGAGACCACTTCTTTAGTTGTCTTTTAGCAACTTTTGGATCTTCACCTTTTAGTGTGTTTGGTTTCGCTATATTCTCTTGCATGTTTTTCAATAGACCTCAAAAGTAGTAAATTTTTAGAGTCAAGAATTGGATGGATGTTATACCTTTAAAAAAAGGCTGTTGCACATGCGTTTAAACCAGCGCCATAATTGACTCAATTTTGACACGATACTGGTTTTTGTTATTTATTCCCATAAAAAAGAAAGAATGGTTGTGTAGTTAAAAACAAACACTATCTTTGCACCGATTTTTGTAACCTTAGACTGATTTTAGATTGGAAATGCATCAAAAAACTACAATTAAAATGGCGGTGTTATTAGGAATGATCTTCCTGTTTAACATAAGCCTGAAAGCTCAGGACCATGTGGATAATCACACAGCCACTGAAGAAACAATAAAATCAGAATTTGACCCCGTTGCTTTTGCTTTTGATCACGTATTAGACGCACATGAGGTTCACATTGCAGGGGAAGGTGCTTCTTCTATTACCTTGCCTCTCCCAGTTATTCTTTGGACCGAAAAAGGGCTTGTTACTTTTTTATCTTCTTCATTTCACCACGACAATGAAGGGCACCACAAAGTAGAAAAAAAGGGATTAAATTTTGTTAAGTACCACGAAAAAATATACCAATTAAACCCTGGAGAGTCCCATATAAGATTAGAAGGTAAAGATGTTGTTAATGCTATTCAGCCTTTGGACTTTTCCATTACAAAAGCGGTTTTCACGATGTTTCTGGTAGCTTTCTTATTATTCTTTGTGTTTTTTAAAGTTGCAAGGTTTTACAAAAAGAATGGAGCTGTTGCTCCTAAGGGAATTGTTTCATGGATGGAGCCATTAGTGTTGTTTGTGAGGGATGACATCGCTGAGCCAAATATTGGGGCTAAAAAAGATAGATTTATGCCTTACCTATTGACGGTCTTTTTCTTTATTCTTATAGGAAACTTATTAGGTCTTATCCCTTGGATTGGAAGCCCAAACTTAACTGGAAACATTTCAGTTACGGTAACATTAGCAATGTTTACTCTAGTCATTCAATTAATCTTCTCTAAGAAGCCATTCTGGAAACATATATTTATGCCTCCAGGTGTTCCATTAGCTTTGTATCCAATTTTAGTGCCTATTGAAATCGCTGGAATCTTTATTAAGCCCGCTGCATTGTTAATTCGTTTGTTTGCAAACATGACTGCAGGGCACATTATTGTAATATCCTTGATCTCAATTATTTTTGTAAAAGAAAGCCTTGCGTGGTCTGGATTATCAGTTCCAATGGCTTTATTTATCTCAACTTTAGAATTACTAGTAGCCTTTTTACAGGCATATATTTTTACCATGCTTTCTGCTTTGTTCATTGGAACAGCGGTAGAAGAAGCGCATTAATTAGCAAATAAATAAACAATAAATAATAACAGTTATGAATGAAATGATTTTACACGGAGGAATTGCAGCAATTGGAGCTGGTTTAGCAGCGGTTGGAGCAGGAATCGGAATTGGTAAAATTGGTGGAAGCGCAGTAGAAGCTATTGCACGTCAACCAGAAGCTTACAACAAAATTCAGACAACGATGATTATCGCTGCTGCATTAGTTGAGGGTGTTGCGTTATTTGGTGTGGTAGTTGCCATGTTACAAGCGTAAAACAACTTTAGGAGAAATTCAGGGATTGCCTGTTTTTCTCCTATTATTATTTTAGTTTATTATAAAAAAGAAAACATGGATTTAGTCATACCTAGCATTGGGTTAATTTTTTGGACATCTTTAGTCTTTATCATATTATTATTTCTTCTTGCAAAATTCGCGTGGAAACCCATTTTAAAGTCTGTAAAAGAGCGGGAAACCAAAATTGAAACTGCTTTAGAGGCATCTGAAAAAGCTAGAGAAGAAATGGCGGCGTTAAAGTCACAGAACGAAAACCTTAGGAAAGAGGCTTTAGTTGAAAGAGACGCTTTGCTAAAAGAAGCACGTGAAATGAAAGACAAAATTGTTTCCGAAGCAAAGAACACAGCTAAAGAAGAGGGTGAAAGAATTATAGAGTCTGCAAGAGAAGTGATAACAAACGAGAAAATGGCTGCGGTTACTGAAATTAAAAACCAAGTTGCTACATTGTCAATTGAAATTGCAGAAAAAATCGTTAAAGAAAAACTTTCAACTGACGAAAAACAAAAGACTTTGGTAGATGGGTTGGTTAAAGAAATAAACCTTAACTAAAATGAGAGAGTCCCTAGCAGGAAATAGATACGCTAAATCTTTAATAGTGTTGTCAATTGAGAAAAACGAACTTGACGCTATATACAGTGATATGGTTTTAATTTCTGAAACGATTGAACATAGCAAAGATTTAGATGTTTTGCTTAAAAGCCCTGTTGTTAAAGCAGATAAAAAACAAGAGATTCTAACATCAATCTTTGGTAAAAAGGCTTCCGAACTAACAAAGCAATTCTTGTTGCTTATTTCTTCAAGGAATAGAGAGGCTTTAATCGGAGATATCGCTAACGCTTTTATCCGTCAATATAAGGTTATTAAGAAAATCGTTGTAACAGAAATTACATCAGCAGTCAAGTTGGCGGAAGATCAAAAGAAACAAATACTTCATCTGCTTAACACAGTTGAAAGCTCTAGTGTTGAGGTTATTGAGAAAATTAATCCCGAAATTATTGGAGGTTTTATTGTTAGAGTAGATGATAAACAAATAGACGCTAGTATTAGCCGAAGGCTAGATGACCTAAAGCAAAATTTTAGCAAAAACCCATACATAGCAGATTTTTAATTTAGATAAATTTTAAGAAAATGGCAGGAATTAAACCAGCTGAAGTTTCAGCAATATTGAGAGAACAGCTTTCAAGCTTTAAAACTGAGGCGGAATTGGAAGAAGTAGGTACCATACTTCAAGTCGGTGATGGTATTGCACGTATTTATGGGCTTTCGGCCGTACAATATGGTGAGTTAATTGAATTTGAAGGAGGTTTGCAAGGAATTGCTTTAAACCTTGAAGAAGATAATGTGGGTGCCGTATTATTAGGTGCAGCAACTAACCTTAAAGAAGGAGATACAGTTAAACGTACCGGAAAGATTGCTTCTGTTCAAGTTGGAAAGGGAATGCTTGGACGTGTTGTTGATACATTAGGAAGCCCTATTGATGGTAAAGGACCAATTGAAGGTGACTTATACGAAATGCCTATCGAACGTAAAGCTCCAGGTGTTATATATCGTCAACCTGTAACCGAGCCTTTACAATCAGGAATTAAAGCTATCGATTCCATGATTCCTGTAGGAAGAGGTCAAAGGGAGTTGGTAATTGGAGATAGGCAGACTGGAAAAACTACAGTTTGTATTGATACAATTATTAATCAAAAAGAATTTTACGATAGAGGAGAGCCTGTTTTTTGTATTTATGTCGCGATTGGCCAAAAAGGATCTACTGTTGCAGGAATAGTAAATAAGTTAGAGTCTGCTGGGGCGATGGCTTACACGGTTGTTGTTGCTGCGAATGCATCCGACCCTGCGCCGATGCAATTTTACGCTCCTTTCACGGGCGCTGCCATAGGAGAGTTTTTTAGAGATACTGGTGAGCCAGCACTGATTGTTTATGATGATTTATCAAAACAAGCTGTTGCTTACCGTGAGGTTTCATTGTTGCTTAGAAGACCACCAGGACGTGAAGCATATCCTGGCGATGTGTTTTACCTACACTCAAGGTTATTAGAAAGAGCTGCAAAAGTAAACTCTTCGGATACCATTGCTGCACAAATGAATGATTTGCCGGAATCCATTAAACACTTGGTTAAAGGTGGCGGTTCCCTAACGGCACTTCCAATTATCGAGACGCAAGCAGGTGATGTTTCTGCTTATATTCCCACCAATGTAATTTCTATTACAGACGGACAGATCTTCTTAGAGGCTAACTTATTTAATTCTGGAGTTCGTCCAGCAATTAACGTAGGTATCTCTGTATCGCGTGTAGGTGGAAACGCGCAGATTAAATCAATGAAGAAAATTGCTGGAACATTAAAATTAGATCAGGCACAATATAGAGAGCTTGAAGCATTTGCTAAATTCGGATCGGATTTAGATGCTGCTACAATGGCGGTGCTTGCAAAAGGGGCTAGAAACGTTGAAATGCTTAAGCAAGGAGAAGGAGCTCCTGTTCCTGTAGAGGAACAAGTTGCGATTATCTATTGTGGAACTAAAGGCCTAATGAATAGCGTTCCTGTAAACAAAGTAAGAGAATTTGAAGAAGAATTCCTTAGTTATATGAGAAATAGTCATGCGGCTGAATTGGCAGAATTAAAAGCAGGTAAGCTTTCTGATAACGCAACCTCAACTATTGAAAAAGTAGCAGCTGATTTATCTGCTAAATATAATGTGGAGGCATAAAAATAACCTTTGAACTTTAGTTTCATATGGCGAACTTAAAAGAAATACGAAATAGGATAACTTCTGTAAACTCAACAATGCAGATTACCTCTGCCATGAAAATGGTATCGGCTGCAAAATTGAAACGAGCGCAAGATGCAATTACACAAATGCGTCCATATGCTCAAAAGCTACAGGAAATCCTTGGAAACTTAACCTCTTCATTGGACACAACTGACAATGTTTACGCACAAGAACGTGATTTGAAAAACGTTCTTATTGTTGGAATTAATTCTAACCGTGGGCTTTGTGGTGGTTTTAACAATAATGTTGCTAAGGAAGTTAAGCGAATTGCAGCGCAACATAAAGACAGTCGTGTTTCTATATTGCCGATAGGTAAAAAAATGGCTGACTCCGTAAAAGGAACCGATTTCGTTATTACTGATGAAACAATGCCAAGTAACACTGACGAATTGTGGGGAGATCTTTCGTTTGATAATGTTTCTGAAGTTGCTCAAACACTTATGGATAAGTTTGAAAACGGCGTAATTGATAAAATCGTTATCGTTTACAACGCTTTTAAAAATGCTGGTGTACAAATCGTAACTACTGAGCAGTTCTTACCTATTGCTCCTGCGGAACAAGCCAATGGTAAAGAATCAGTTGATTACATTTTCGAGCCTTCAAAGGAAGAAATTGTAAATAACTTAATTCCAAGTTCATTAAAAACTCAATTTTATAAAGCTATGTTAGACTCTCACGCTGCAGAACATGGAGCAAGAATGACAGCAATGCACAAAGCAACTGATAACGCAACAGACCTAAAGAAAGAGCTTCAGTTGTTCTATAACAAAGCAAGACAAACTGCAATTACTAATGAAATATTAGAAATTGTTGGGGGTGCAGAGGCGTTAAACGAATAGTTTGATATTATTTTACAAAAAAGGGCTTAACCAAACAGTTAAGCCCTTTTTTATGCGTCTAATTCTGGGTTATCTACTTAAGGTAATTGGTCCCGTGTGTTCATACACTTTACCATCTGTCCCGCGAGCACTAATTAAATAGAAGTATGTTCCGGCAGGTATTTCTTCACCATACTTATTTTTACCGTCCCATGAGTGCTCTATTGACTCTGAAGAGAATATTACCTCTCCTGTGCGATTAAAAACCTTCATTTGGAATACTTCTATATTTTTGCCTTTTACTGTACATAAATCGTTTATACCATCGCCATTTGGGGTAAAAACATTTGGCAAGACAGTAATGGCGCTGTTGGGCTCGACTTCAATAACACGATAGTCCTTTTTCTCTTCACCGTTTACGTCAGTTACAATTAGTTCGATAGTATAAGTACCATACTCATTGAAAGTATGAGAAGGGCTAAAATCTTCACTAGATGTTCCGTCTCCAAAATTCCAAAGAACACTTCCGCGAGTAGCTGAATTCGAAAAATAAACATCTAATGGAGCGTACCCACCCACCGGGGAAGCAATGATTGTTGCAATTAGTTCGTCTTTTTGGGGTTGAATAATGGTAATTTCCTTTTCCTCAGGTGCTTTGTTCTCCAACTGGCGTGGTTGTGTCGTCTGTTGTTTCTGTTTTATTCTGCTTTTAGGTGTTAAGAATGTGTTAATTATAGAGCTTGGTGCTGACGAAGAGCTTTTAATTTTAGAACTGTTTGAAGATACAACGACAAAGGTTTCAGAAGGTTCTTCTTTTACCAATGGATCATTTGAATCGATTGGAGTGTTCTTTAATATATTACTTAAGGCTAGTTCGTCATCACTGGTAACTTGTAGTTTTGTTTTGTCGGCTGTTTCAATTGACACTAAAGAGGTTTCTTTTTTTAATGGGTTTGCTTGCTTGCTTGGATTCATTACTAAAAATGTCGCTATTGTACATAATAAACCCGTGCTAATAGCAATACCTGTAGTAGAAATTAGTTTGCTAACAAGTACTTTAAACGCCCCTGCAGAGACGCCAGTAGCCCCAATTGAAGAAGATATATTTGACCACATAACATCGTTAATAGGCGCTTCAAAACCTTCTAGCTTCGATTTAAATAAACCTTCTATGTTATTTTCAACACTCATTCGTTCTCTAGTTCTGTTATTTTATGCCGTAACATTGCTTTCGCTCTTGAAAATTGGGACTTTGAAGTACTTACGGTAACATTCATTTTTTTTGCTATTTCTTTGTACGAGTAACCTTCAATTGCGTAAAAATTAAACACAGTTGTGTAGCCCAGCGGTAACCCTTGTAGAAGTTTCATTAAGTCTTCTGCCGCCAATGTTTCAAAAATAAAATCGTTAGACTTTAGTCCGAATGCCACGTCATCAATTTGCGCTTGGTGTTTTAGCTTTTTATTCTTTCGAATAGCATCTAAAGCTGTGTTCACAAATATTCTCCGCACCCATCCTTCAAATGAACCCGTTCCTGAATATGCTCCCAATTTATCAAAGACCTTTATAAACCCATCCTGCAAAACATCCTGCGCCTCTTCCGTGTTTGTCATGTAACGCAGACACACACCCATCATTTTGGGTCCAAGCTTATTGTATAAGGTTTTTTGAGCAAGAGGGTTGTTTTCTAAACACCCTTTAATCATTTGTTCCTCAGACATATTTCGCTTATCTAGTACCATAGACATCATTCTGTAAAAAAAGGTTGCATCCGCTATAAGCTTGTGCTTGTTATCTTCTAAAGATCTTTGTTAAAGGTAGAAAAAACCAACATTACGAGAGATATATATTAATTACTATTTTTGGCAACTACCAAAACCTGAATAGTTATTATGAACAAACTTTACGCCTTATTTGTTTGTCTGACATTAATTCTTTCGTGTTCTGATCAAACGCAATCTCATGCAGGTTTAAGTGAGGATGAAAAACACTGCAATTTCCTTATCCCTCAGGGTCAATGGCTTGGAAAACTAAGTATTAAAAAAAACAAAAAAATTCCGTTTAATTTTGAGGTAAATAATGATTCTGTTTTCATAGTTAACTCAGAAGAAAGAATTGGAGCTAAAATATGCTCTTGCCAAGATTCCATGCGTATTAAAATACCTGTTTTTGATTCAGAACTACGATTTATTAAAACAAAAATTGGCTTAGCAGGGTATTGGCACAATAATACAAAAACAAGGCTCAAGTTGCCATTTTGCGCACATTTAAACAAAAAAGGAGGGAAACACAGGTTTAATGGCGCTCATAGCAACAATCATAATTTGTATAGTGGAAATTGGGAAACAACTTTCAGTAAGGGAACTGAAAATGAATATAAGTCCGTTGCTATATTTCATCAAGACAAGGAACACGTAACAGGCACTTTTATAACAGAAACTGGAGATTATAGGTTTTTGCAAGGAAATGTATATAACGATTCTATTTTTTTGTCTTGTTTTGATGGGGCGCATGCGTTTTTGTTTGAGGGAAGACTAGTTGATAATATAATACACGGGATGTTTTATTCAGGTTTGCAATGGAGTGAACCATGGATTTCATTAAAAAATGATTCGTTTGCTCTGACGAATCCATATTTGATAACACAGCATGTGCCGAGAGAAAGGCTAGAGTTTTCTTTTCCTAGTGTTGACGGAGGAATTCTTTCTTACCCCAACAAACGCTTCAATAATAAAGTTGTAATAATTCAAATACTTGGGTCTTGGTGCCCCAACTGCGTCGACGAAACAAAGTTTTTTTCGACCCTATATAACCAATATCAAGATAGGGGGTTAGAAATAATAGGCCTTGCTTTTGAATCGCCTAAAAAACTAATTGATAAAATAGCAAGAGTAAAAGACTTAAAGTCGCATACCGGAAGTAAGTATGAGTTTTTAATTGCGGGTAGTGCAAGCAAAAAAGAAGCGCAAAAAGCACTACCTTTTCTTAATGAGATTTCCTCATTTCCAACAACAATGTTTATAGATAAAAAAGGGGCGGTTAGAAAAATCCATACCGGTTTTTATGGTCCAGGTACTGGAGAACATTATGTTAAATACACGGCTGAAGTAGATGCGTTAGTTGAAGCCTTGTTAAGCGAATAATATTCTGTTTTTGTATCTTTGGCTTTCAAATTAATTTTATGCCAGTAATTAAGAACGCTTTGGCGCGCTATCGAATAATTGACAGGAGCCTAAGAAATGAATACAATCCCTTTCCTTCAAAAGCGGCTTTGAGATCGGCTTGTGAAGAAGAATTATTTGGAACAACTTTAGGGGAAAATATTTGTGCCTCTACTATTGAGAAGGACTTGTTTGCTATGCGACTAGAGCATGATGCACCAATAAAATATAGCAAACTAGAAAAAGGTTATTACTACGAAGACAAGGACTATTCAATAGACGAGGTTCCTCTAACAGAAAAGGATATTAAAGCAATTAAAATTGCAACAAACCTACTTTCTCAATTCAAAAACACAGAGATCTTTAGTCAGTTCGAGTTTGCAATAGATAAAATTATTGATCGGGTAAATATCTCTTCTAATGTTCAAGATACAGCTATCGAAGAATACGTCCAGTTCGAAACTGTAGAAAGGGTGGGAGGAA
>Ga0181559_10002761_pt1 | contig 17366 bp, 10 predicted proteins | sample 011ome_21_FD_133752 | JGI IMG/M metagenome (GOLD analysis project Ga0181559, IMG submission 133752) | Coastal salt marsh microbial communities from the Groves Creek Marsh, Skidaway Island, Georgia - 011508AT metaG (megahit assembly) | ecosystem: Environmental > Aquatic > Marine > Intertidal...
AAATGGCATCGCCAACGCGTCAGCGGGGAGCTGCCACGTTCGAACAAACCGTACTCTTAGAAACAAACAAATGATTGTAAATTTACATCTATCTAGCGTAGCAGCGTTGTGGTACACGAATTAAAACATGTCTGGTGGCCGTTTTTGTTTCGGTGCGGGTGTCCAGCTCGCGAATGAACTATTGGTTCGCAGCAGGGAGCGGACATGGACGTCGTCGTCGTCGGAGAATTCGCTCAGCAAACCTTCGCTGAGTGGCTTGAGGGTGTGACGGTGGTTGTGCAAATCCTCCGCGCTGCCGTACGCCGAGGTTGCGTCACTGCCCCAGTCGCTAGCGATGGATTCTCGTCTGCCCGAGTCGCTAGCGCTGGGTTCTCGGCTCTCTCGCGAGCGAGCCGACCGCATCGTCGTCAAGCCGCGACGAATGTTTCTCCCTTGCTCGAGTAGTAACGCGACGTCGGGATTTTCAGACTTCCACTCGCGCGCCATCTTGATACCGATGTCGTAACCGTGACGAATGATGGCGCTGTACTTGTTGAATTCCAAAATCCCGATGCTCGAGACATTCGGACGAATGTACACGTCGATGTCTTCCAAGCGCGTTTGGTGCTTGACGGTGTCGGTGACAAACGGAAGCTGCCCTTGCATGTCCGCCATGGTCGGGATGGAATGTCCACCACCGAGCCATCGCGGAAGGAGTCGTCGCAAAAGCAACCACGTGCCGCTGATACCATCGCCCCAAGGCGTAAGCGATTGCCCATCCAAGCCTTCGCCCGCGACGTCGACGGCGATGACGTAGTGCGCGCCCAACGCGCGCATGACATCCGTGGGTAGATTATTGACGTATCCGCCGTCCACGAGCACGTGCATGTTCTTCTGTTGTCCTTGCTCGGTGTCACACACGGGAGGTAAAAAACCGACAAGTGCCATGCTCGCGCGCACGTAGCGCCAAAGCGTACCGTTTCGGTGCACGATTGGCATGCACGAGATTAAATCGAGCGTGCAGCAAAAGAACGGCAGCCAGCAGTCTTCGATTTTCGTTTCGCCGAGATTTATGCCGAGCGCACGGTTCATGCCCCAGCCGGTGAAGTAACTGACGACGGGAAGGGTGAGATCGATCACGCGTCCCCACGCGCTAGACATTTCCTTGGCAAACTTCGTCACCATGATGCGAACGAGAAGGGCGCTAGGGTCGCGAGCGTACATGCCGCCGACCATGGCGCCGATGGACGTACCGCCGACGGCGTCGATCGGAACGCCCTCTTCTTCCATCGCCGCGAGAACACCCACGTGAGCCAACCCACGTGCACCTCCACCACCCATGACTAAACCAACGGATAACTCGCGAAGTGAGCGGGCGAGACGCGCGGCATGCGACGGCACGAGACCAGAAGACGCCTGCATGGCGACGTGATGATGACGTTGGACGCTGAACGCCGTGAGCCAAGATTTCGTATCCTTGGGCGTCACATCGGCGTCTTGGTGCAAAAGCACAAGTTCTCGTTGAGCGAGCAAGACGCGTTGAAATTTTGTCTCACCGAGACCGTGAAGAAGGCGATCTTGTAGAGTTTGCCCTTCCTCGTGCGTCGGCGCTTGATCGTTTGCGTTGGCGACGAGCAAAATGGTATCGCTGTGTCGAGCGCATTGTGCGCACCAAGGCGACGGGAAAGGATCCCCTTTCAAGATCACGACGTCATACGCTGATTCAAGTTGAGAAAGCCAATTCGCCGTCGCTTCTTGTGCGAGCGGTCCGATAGCGGCTTGTCCGAGTTCCCCAAGCCGGCACGCGGAGTCCACTGTTCTCGCGCGACAAATCTTACTCAGCGCGAAGGCTAAGGAGTAGCAAAATTCGTCCAAATGAACGGCGGCACCTTCGGTGACGGGAATGACTGAGACTGTCTTCGGCGCGTTGGACGCCTTCTGGGAAAGCACTAAACCAGGAATCAGAGGCGCCGTGTGCGCGGTTCCGGACAACGCCGCCGTACGATTGGCCTGACGCAAACCCAAACCGCGCGCCAGGCGTACGAATGCCGTGGGCGCGGCGAACGCGAGCGTGTCCAATCCGGCGGATGATATCCATAACACTTGCGAGTCTCGCACAGCACGCGCTGTGAACCTAGCCGCGGGTGCCATCAAGCTCTGCCGTCTCGATCTCGGCGTCGCCGCCATGGGTCGCGATGCGGTGGTTTCCATGAGAACCGAATCTTCTCCAGTCGCCTCGCCAGGGCTCACGACGTAGCCGGGACCACTTGAAGCGTACGCAGCTGTAGATTTACCACTTTGCGACTTTCGTCGCTTGAACAAATTTTGCGAAGAATTCGCGCGCGATAGCCCGTGGGGTTCTTCCATCTGTTCCCGCAGGCAACCCGTGACGACGATGTGCACGCCGCCTGCACGCGCATTTAAAGCTTCACCCGCCTCGAGCGTTTCCATTTCAGCGCCACATCGATCCCAAATCAGTGAGCTCGGTGCGTCGCGCACTCTTCGTGCGAGTGACACAACCATCTTATGTGTTATGGCAGCGCGCGTGCGGCCCAAGCGAGCCAGGGTACTCAACGGAAGCAAAACCACAACGGCACCGCTCGAACCAGCACGAATCGTCAGACCGCTGCGCTGACCAGTCAACAGCAAATGTGAACCAACGATGTCGCCGACGTTGGCGGTGAAAATTGGCGTCTCTGATGCCTGACGAATTCGCGGCGAGGAATTCGGTAGCGGTGGCTTTTCTCGTCTCGAGGATGGTACTGCTTCGACGAGCGCTTCTAGCGAGCCTCGTTCGACGATGAGTGCAGCGGCTGAAGCACCTTGTTGTAACACGATCGCACCAGGAGGAAACACTTTCGTCTCGACCGAGACTTCCGACGTCGGCTCTGGTTCTGGCTCAGCGTTCTTCTTTTCCTTGCGCCTAGCGAAGAATCCGCCGCTCTTCGACGCCGCTCCGGAGCTACGTTTTCTGTACCCATGTCGCTCCAACGTAGCAATAACGCCACTCGTATCAATCAAGCTCACTACTTTGGCGTCCAGCATCCGAGATAACGCGTGTGTGCATACAAGTGCCTCTTCGTCGCTGTCGCTCGGTTGCGGCTCGTCGGCGCCTCTATCGTGCACCCAGAGCGATCTCATGTCCCCCATCATGCCCACATACTTGCACACCGCCGCGAACCCACTCGCGAGTCTCAGCGCCACCCCTTGGGTGCCAATCACAGTGCCAGCGCACTCGTGATAATCCGACATGCGAAACACCGCTAAGACGCAACCTCGATTGGCGGCGCGCGCGGAGACGCGCACGCGATCGCGCCGGTGAAGCTCGTGATCCGAACCAAACGTCAGACGCACGCGCACGCGCTCTCCACTCTCGTCATGAGATTTCAGTGACATCGCTGGCGTCGATTCTTCGCCCAAACCGTCAACCGATGGTGACGAAAGCGCACGCGCCGCGTCTTCTCCTTCGTTCGCCTCAGCCGGCGCCGGAATGTGTTCTAATATATCCATGAAAGAATTCAAGCACGTTCCCGGCCGCGAACACAAAGTCGTCATCGCTTTCTGCTCGACGTCTCCTCGCACACTCACATCAATCTCTATCTGTCCTCGCAAATCAACCTCGCCGTCGACCAACACGGTCAACTCGTCGCGCGCCACCGATTCGCCCACGCGCTCTTTCGGGCGCACGACGACGGTTTTCGCCCGCGAGCGAAGCATCGCCAAAGCGCTCTCCGACATCCCACGACACGCCGAGCACGCCTTCAAAGCCTCCAACGTCGGATCTAAATGCATCGCTCCCCCGCTCGGCGGCATCGTCGCCAATCCGTGCGCCGACATCGCCTCTCGCAAATCCTCCTCCGTCTTGTGCAGCACGCTCAACCCGTCGCCGCGAATATCCTTTAATTTCGCCTTGAGCTTCGTCTGCACCCGCCACGCCCGCCAAATTCGCACCGCCTGTCGCATTCGCCGCGGCTGATGCGGCATGTCGAACAACTTCAGCGACACGCTCTGAAACGCTCGAATCTTATACTCCTCGAGCAACACCCCTCGAAGCTCGTTCGACCGCTTCATCGCCGCCTCGCGCAGCTCTTTCAATCTTCGTATCGCCCGTATCGCTCGCTTCAGCAAGAAAAACCTACGTCGCGCAGCACCACCGCCTCCCGTCAGTCGCGTCGTCGTCGTCGTCGTCGTCGTCGTCGTTCGTCGTCGTTCGTCGTCTTCGTTCCCTCGCGCGTCCGTCTCGCCTCGTCGCCTCGTCGCCCACCTCGCCGCGTAGTACGCGCACGTCGCCGCCACCAGCGCCGTGATCCCTCGATCGACGCCGTACGCCCCCACGAGCACCGCCGCTAGAAACACAAACTCTCCACGCCGCAGCAGCATCGTCGCCGTCGTCGCGCGACGCCGCGCGTCGTCGTCTCGTCCGTCACCGTTGCCTCTCGCGATTCGCGACGATTCGCGCGCCGTTCGACGATTTCGCGTCGCGGTTCGCGCGCGACGTCGAGCGCTCGACGCGCGGTTCGCGCGATGCGTTCGCTCGCGACGCCGCGCGCGCGCGCGTCGCCGTGTGTCGACGGACGATGCGCGTCGCTTCACATCATGGCGCGCGATGATGACGACGGCGACGGCGACGCGCACTACGCCGGCCTGTTCCTGGACGCCGACGCGCGCCGAAAGGTGTGGGCGCTCGCGCACCGACTGCTGGGGATGTCGTGCGCGCCGCCGGGCGCGAAATCGTCGGCGGATCACGTGACGCTCGCGCACGCGCCGGATCGAGACGCGACGACGCGAGTGCTCGAGCTCGCGCGGCGACGGCGATCGCGCGCGGTGACGGTGACGATGACGCACGCGTGCGTGCGACCGCGCGCGATGGTGATGGCGGTGTCGATCGAGATGGATCGCGAGCTGACGGGGCTGGAGACGCCGGCGACGCCGCACGTGTCGGTGTTCGCGCCGGAGACGATGGAGTGGAGAACTCTGGGCGACGTCGTCGCGGAGGATTTGGCGCGAGACGAGGGGTTGGATTTGCGGGCGTTGGGCGCGAGCGATGAGGCGCTGCGGTTGGAGTGTCGGCTAGGAGTGAAGATGAGAGACGGCAGCGTCGATTTTGGATTCGGGGGCGAGACGAGCGATTCGGGGCGGCACTCGGGATCTTCGTCGGCGATTCCGGGATTGGCGAGTCCGACTAAGAACAAACACTCGTTGGGGCGAACGAGCGAGGCGGCACCGCGCGCGACGTCGACGCGACCGGAGTATATGACGAAGAAACAAATCGCGGCGGCGAAGGCGAAGGCAAAGGCGCGCGAGGAGGCGCGGCCGTTGACGGCGGAGGAAATGGCGGAACGCGCCGTCGCCGAGGCGAAAAAGCAGGCACTGAAGGAGGAAAAACGACGAAATAACATACGACGCGAGTACTTGAGCTTGTGCGAGATGTTCGAGGAGCATCATCCAGAGTTTGTGAAGACGACGTTCATTCGATTTGGCTACGACATGGAGGCGACGGCGCAAGATTTGTTGGCCAGCATCGCGCCGGACATCGAGGACATGTACGACAACGATGAATACTATTCGGAGTACGATACGGAAGACGACGAATATGGATCCGAATCCGAATATGACTCCGAACCCGAATCCGAAGACAATTCTTCCAAGAAGGAAGGAATCAGCAAAGGGCTGAGCAAGAAGATCCGCCGCGCACAAGCGAAAGCGCAACGTCGGAAAGCTCGTGATGAGGAAACTACGCGCCGTCTCCAAGCCGCCGGATTAGGTACCGACCGACGAGAGGTGACAATCACGAGCGGGACGACTTGGGTCTCTAAGCCGCCGCCCAGCTCGACGCCGAATTGGGAAGTCAGCGGGGCGCGCGCGGAAATCATAAACGCTGCAAAACACTTGGCGTTCCTACAAGGTCCAAAGGCGAAGACGCAGAGGTTAAGCGTAAATTTGTCGGATAGAAACGCCGCGCGTCTAGAAGAGCTCTCTGAAGAAATGTCGCGCTTGCGAGTGCAGAGAGATAGGGGCGATACACGCGCCGCGGCGTTGCTCGGCGAAAAGGCGAAATTGAAGCAGGCGCTCGAGTCGATTGATACCGAGGTTGTAGCACCTTCGACAGCGGACAACGATAATCGAGGCTTCAATCGCGTCATTGATTTCCACGGTTACGATAGGTTGGACGCGATTCGACGTCTCGAGCGCGAACTGCTGAAGATAGCGCCAATGGTGAGTTCGGACTGGTCAATCAAACTCATCACCGGGCGAGGGAATCACAGCCGCGGCGGACGCGTTATTCACGGCGACATCATGCGCTGGTTGACTCAGAATGGTATCGCCTTTGACGAAGGACTCGGGCACGTCGTCGTGCGCACGATGGCGTCCATCAATCAGTAAACCAGTTCCATTCTTTGAATTTTTAACTAGATATTGTAGCGCGAGCACACAATTGATTGCTTGATTGACAAACAACACGACGATACGGGAGTCTATGGGCACAGCATCACCGAAGCAAAGCGTACACGACAACGTTAAACGATGTCGTCACGACACGCGGGGCATCGCCGACTGCGTCGCGAATAGCTGATTCTGGGTTGTGAAAGCCACTCGGACCCATGAAGACGAGATCGGCTACGGCGTCGGCGGGAAGCGGAACCACGTCGCGAATCGCGCGTCGGAACACGACGTCGAACCCGGCGGCAAGAAAAGCTTCATCAACGCGAGTGGACTTGTTCGGCTCGACGCCGAGGACGGTGATTTTGTCGTCGTCCCGGAACGCGTCGCGAAGCTCGACCATGTGATCGTCGTCCGGACTCGCGACGACGGCTCGACCGCCTTTCCTTAGTACCCTCGCGAGCTCCGTCGGTGAACGCGGTGCGAATACACTCATGGCGACGTCTACGCTATCATCGTCCAGGGGCAAATCGCGCGTCGCGTCAGCGACGGCGACGCGCGCGAATCGGCCGATGGCCGCCGCGCACAAATCGGCGGCGTCCTTCGAAGCGTCCAACGCCGCGAGTTCCAACTCGACGTCATCCCGCGCTCTCGCGCGCTCGAGCACGACGGATGAATAATAGCCCTCACCGCACCCGAAATCGACCACTCGGAGCGGTTTCGCCTTCACCTTCGCCGACGCCGCGTTCGGGTTCGCCGCGTTCGGATTCGCCGCGCGCGCTTCGCTCCTCGCTTCCCGCTTCCGCGCCATGCGTCTCGCTCGCGGCGACGTCGCCGTCGTCGACGCCGCATCGCCTCCAGACCTTAATTCTACCGCTAACCCTAATTCCGCGTCCCCATCGCGCGCGTCCGCCGCGCGTCCCAACACCGCGTCCGCCACCGCCTCGCTCAGCGCGCCGAAGTGCCCGCCCTCGACCAAAAATCGCCGTCTCGCGCGCAGCTGCGCCCTCGAGTCCCCTCGCGCGCGCTTCCCGACGAACAAATTCACGTACCCAGACGCGCTCGCGTCGAGCGCGTGTCCGTTCGCGCAGCGATACGTCGCCGCGGCGCGTTTTTCATCGCCGCCGTCGATACCGTTGGCGTCCCGCGCCGTCCGCAATCGCTCCCGCGCGCCCCGTCGAAGGCACGCCGGACATCGCCAGCGCGCGGGGGCGTCGTCGCGAACCGCTCGAGCGCGCGCGTCGCGCGCGCGCGCGCGCGGGCTCGGCGTCGCGAGGCGAGCCGTCGAACATCGCGTCATTGTTTGGCGCGTCGTCGGCGGTCGGCGTCATGACGACGCCGCGCGCCGTCGCGCCGTCGCGCGCGCGCGTCGTCGCGCGCGCGCGCGGACCGAGGCGCGGTCGGCGTCATCGCGCGTCGCGCGCGCGCGACGCCGCGCGCGCGACGTCGCGCGCGCGACGGCGCGATGACGTCGAGGACGACGCCGACGTCCCGGAAGACGTCGCCGACGCCTTCGCGAGCGCCACGACGCGCGAAACGAGGGCCGCGATCGCGCGAAACACCGACGTCGACGCCCTGCGGGCGTCTCGCGACGCGGCGAAGGCGGCGCTGGCGAAAGCGGAGCTGGCGTACGCGGCGGCGACGCTCGCGAGGGAGGCGTCGCGAGACGACGACGACGACGTCGAGTTTTCGTGTTCGTACGGCTACATCGCGAGCTTGCGAGGGTGCTACATCGACATCGAACGACACGGCGTGCCGCGAGGGTTTTTGCAGAGCGGCACCGAGAACTTCGCGCGCGAGCTCAGAGAGATGATGGCGTATTTCGACGCGAATACGCCAGAGACGGAGAAGGCGCGAGACGCGATGCCGGCCGAGTTGCGGGCGAAGATGGACGCGCTGCGATTGGACGCGGACGCGATTTGGGCGCGGGAGCGAGCGAGGCCGGAGATTTCGGCGCCTTGGATACTGAAGGTGCCGTACGTGGCGCTGTGCGTGATGTTGGATAAATTGTTCGACGAGACGCAGCCGGTGCAACGGTTTTGGTTTCTTGAAACCGTCGCGAGGATGCCGTACTTTAGTTACACGTCCATGCTGACGTTTTATGAAATCTTGGGATGGTGGCGACGAAGCTCGGAGCTTCGTAAAGTGCACTTCGCGGAGGAATGGAACGAGTATCATCATCTGCTCGTCATGGAGTCGCTCGGCGGCGACGCGTGTTGGCGGGATCGTTTTTTGGGCCAGCACGCCGCCATCGTGTATTACTTCGTGCTCGTCGCGCTGTGGCTCATATCTCCGGCGTTGGCGTATAACTTCTCAGAGCTCATCGAAGGACACGCCGTGGACACGTACGGGCAATTCGTCGATCAAAACGCCGAGCTCCTGAAGAGCATGCCCGCGCCGAGAATCGCCGTCGAATATTACGAAGCCGCCGATTTGTACCTTTTCGACGAGTTCCAAACCGCGAGAGAGGTGCGCTCGAGACGTCCGCAAATCAGATCGCTGTTCGACGTCTTTAGCAACATTCGCGACGACGAGGGCGAGCACGTGAACACCATGAACGCGTGTCAACGCGAAGATTCCGACATTAGCTCTCCCAACGCCGTCAACGCGAAAACCGCCGCCATCGCGGCGTTAATCGCCGCGCAATACGCGTTTCAGAAAATCGCGGAAACCGCCCTCATGGCTGACGAAGTCGCCATCGATGTCGACGCCGTGATGGATGAAAAAGTCACCGTCGGCGTCTTCGACGCCATTTTGCGATTGTTCGATTTCCTTTAGCTCTTGTTGGCCGCGAAACCAATTCCAAACCGCCGCAGGGGCTCGCCTCACTCCGCGCCGCGCCGCGCCGCGCGCCTCGTCCGACCGCGCATCGAATCGGCGCGACGAACGTCGCGTCACCCGCGCGCATGGGCTGCGTCGCCTCCGGTCCCGTGGACGAGGAGCGCGAGCGCCAACGCCTCGCCGACCAGACACACTTTCGACCGGGACAAATTCGAGTCTTGCGCGATGTCTTCTCCAAGGTGAGCCGCTCGCACGACGCCGACGGCGCGATCGACGCGGATGAGTTCCAACTCGCGCTCTTCGGCCGCGAAGTGAACGGAGGGAAGACGAGAGATTTGTTTAGCGAACGAATCTTCGCGTGCTTTGACAGCGCGCGGGACGGACAGTTGACGTTTGAGGAATTCGTGAAAGGCTTGAGCGTGTTTCATCCGCAAGCGACGCGAAACGAGAAGACGGAGTTTGCATTTAGGGTGTATGACTTGCGCGGGACGGGCGCGATCGAAAGGGAGGACGTGCGAGAGATGTTGGAGGCGGTGCTGCGACAGTCGAAGGCGATGACGCTGACGAAGGAGATGATGGAGGCGGTGCTGAACAAAACGTTCGAGGATTGCGATTTGACGAAGGATGGGGTGATTTCCATGAAGGAGTTTAAGACGTTGGTGGAGAAGAATGAGAAGATCATCGCGAACATGACGATGCCGAGCTTGGAGCGACTGACTAAGGTGTATCCGGACTTTTTGTTCACGCAACGGGTTGGTTCGGTGCGATAGCGCGCGTTTGAGGCGGCGATAGCGCGCCGCGTCGGACCGCGTTTGTCGTCGTCGTCGTCGTTGTAACGTTATATTTAACATCGCGCGGCCGCTCGATGTGTCTAACAAATCCTAACAAATCACGAGTCGAACGTCTTCGTAACCGAATCTCGCCTTGTGACTGTCGTACAGCGAACGCATGGCGTCGATAAACTCGTCCAATTTCGCCTGAACCTCTTCCTTGCTCGGATCTGGGTTTTTTTCAACCTCGATCGGTTTGCCCACGACCGTGTTGAGCGCCGTCGCGTACGGGATGGGCGTGCAAAATTTCCCCCAGAAAATAATCGGCGCGAACGAAAACGTCTTCCCGATCCAATCCGCCACGAATTTCGGCACGATCGGCGGCCCGAGCCGCCAGTACCCGTACGTCCGACTTTGTCCGAACGTGTACGCGGGAATCAGTTTCGCTCCGGTCACGATGGCGATCTTCACGAATCCGTATCGCTTGCGCAAATACAACGTCTCCACGCCGCGTTCCATCGCCATGCACTCGGCGACGCCGCCGGGAATGATCACCGCCGTCTTCCCCGCTCGCAGCATCCTCAGCATGCACGCCTTCGAGATCGGATCCAACCCCAACCACGTCCACAGATGTTTCACGAGCGGGACTTTAAATATCGCCGCGCTCGCCAGCGCCCGCGCGCCTCGTCTCGCCGCCGGCGTCAATCCTCGTCGCCGCGCCCCCTCCTCGTCGTGCATAAAATACTCCGCGAACGATATCACGCTCAGCGGCAGCACCCCGTGCGGTTCCAGTCCTATCACGCACGCCTCTTCGTTCCTCACCGCTCGCAGATACGCCTCCTCGTCTTCGAATTCCAATCGCGTCGGAAAGTACGCCGTCGCCGTCCTCGTCACCGCGCGCGCCAACCGCGCGCCCCACCTCGGCGTCGCCACCGTCCGCGGGATCGCCGCCGCCGCGACCAGCGTCGCGAGCGCCGTCACCGCCATCGCGCTCGGCAGCGTCCACACCGCCAGCGCCGTCACCGCGACGTCGACGTGAATCAATCCGAGCCACGCGAACATGAGCGCGTGTCGGCGCGTCGCCGACGACGCGCGCGCCGACGCGCTCGCCATCGGCGCGGCGTCGACGCGCGTCATCGCGGACGGGTTCGCGCGCGCCATCGCGACGACGCGCGACGCGGTGCGACGCGACGCGACGCGAACGTCACGCGCAGACGCGAAAATCGATCGTTTCGCTCGAGCGTCTCGAGACTTGAAGTATTAAAACGACGCGAAAACGACGCCGTGACGACGCGAAAACGACGCGTGAACGGCGCGCGAACGAAACGCGCGCGTTACATAATACCGCCGCGCGCGATCGCGCGACGCGTTCGGGCGCGATCGTCGTCGGCGAGGGCGCGGGGCGACCGGACGCGTCGCGGCTAAAAATAGCGACGCGAATCGACGAATCGACGCGTCGACGCGTCGACGCGAGAGACCGGCGCGCGACGATGGCGACGACCCACCGCGCGGCGGCGGGCGCGCGCGGTGGGTTTTCGCGCGTGACGCGCGAGGAGGCGCGCGCGATGGCGCGACGCGCGCGCGGGCGGTGGGACGACGGCGGGGAGGAGCGAGACGAAGCGACGCGCGCGGACGCGGACGCGGACGCGGACGCGGACGCGGGCGACGGTGGGACGGAGGCGGCGGCGCGCGAGCGCGCGCGGCGCGAGCGCATGCGCGCGGCGGACGCTGCGCGCGCGCGAGGGAAGGCGGAGACGAATCGGGGCGCGGAGGACGCGCGGGAGGGCGACGCGGCGGCGCCGAGGCGCACCGTGCGAGAGGAGACGGATGGGGAGACTCGAGCGCGCGCGGCGGCTGAGCTCGAGAATGATCTCGCGGACGTGCGCGAGATGAATTCTATGGTTTTGTACGGCAAGGTTATGACGTCGCGAGACGCGCAGGTGGAGGAGAAGCGCGCGCTGCGAATCGCCGCCGAGGCGGAGCGGCGACGGTTGGACGAGGAGATGGAGCGCGATCGCGTCGCCGCGATCGCGCGCATGGAACGTCGCGAACGCGAGCGTAGGTTCGAGATGAAACTCGGCGCAGATACGCTGCGCGAGCAAATCGCGGAGCGCGAGCGCGCGCGCGCGATGGAGCAGGAACGCCGCGAGCGGGAATCTCGCAAGCGCGTCGAAGACATCGAGCGCGCCATCGAAGAGGACGCCGCGGACAAGCAGCGCAAGCGCGTGGCCGCGCTGAAACTTCTGGACGAGATAAACGCTGAAAACGAAGAACAAATCAAGCGCAAAGCCGAGGCCGAGCGCGCCGAACGCGCGGAAGATGAACGCGTGATGGAGTACTTGCGATTGAAAGCCGAGCGCGACGCCGCCAAAGCCGCCGAGGAGGAAGCGCAGCGCCGAGCGCGCGAACTCGAGACCGCGCGTCTTCGTTCGATGCAAGAAAAGTACATCGATGGTCGCGCCGAGCAAGACTTTATTCGCGCGCAAAAGCTGCAAGATGAGTACGACAGACAGACGCGCGAGAAGGAACGCGCCGAACGCGCCAAGCGACGCCAAATGCTTGAAGATTTAGCCGCCGCTCGCGTGGCGCAGCACGAAGAAAAGGTGCGATTGCAGCGCATCGAGAAGGAGAACGAAAAAGAAAACGCCGAACGTTTGAAACGAGAGTACGAGGCGCAGCTGCTGGCGGAGCGGCAGAGAGAGGAGGCGCGGCGCGAGGCAGCGGCGGCGCACAAGCGCGATTTAATCCGTCAAATGCAATCCAACGAAGAGGCGAAACGACGGGCGGAGGCGCGCGCGGCTGAAGAGGCTGAAGAGGCGCGCCGGCGCGAAAGACAAACGCACGTTTTACTTGAACAAATTCGCGAGCGTAAAGTCAAAGAAATGGAGCGCGACGCGATTCCAGACAAATACACCGTCGAGCTTCGATCGAAGAAGAGCGTGTGCGCGTGAAAATTTCAACTCATATCGTACTCAACAAATCATTTAATGCGCTCTCGCTTCGCGCGCCTTGAGATACAAATCCGCAGTGCGAATCATCCACAACGCGTTCGGGAGCGACTTGTTGTAACTGTTGCGCCCTATGGACTGTGCGTTCTTCGCGAGCGACTCGGGCGACGCCTTGACGCGAAGCCACTGGTAGCCAAACACGCATCGCATCGTATCCAATACTCCGTTTTCATACTGCACTTGTAACTCTTCTCGCGTGAGCAACTCTTCGCCAGCGTTTTCTTTACTCGACACCGCGCCGAATTCCGCCGCGGCTTCACAAAACGCGTCGTAGTACACGTCGACGAGTGCGTTTTCCGCGGCGCCGTCGGCGCTCAGCCCCTCCGGCGCCACGGACGCGCACATAAAATGCCCGACATCCGTACCGCCGAGCCCGATCCCGGTCCATTGGAAATCGATCAGACCGATTTCCCATTCGTCGGACTCCCCCGCGCGTCGCTCAAAAATGTTACCCGATTTCGGATCACCGTGGATGACGGTTTGCAGCGCCGCCAGTCTCTCGCCGCCGTGTCGCAACGCGTCGTCGGCGCCCGGACATCCCGAAAACGGGTGCGTCTCCGCGCCTATTCGACGCGCGTGCGACTGTAATCTCGCACCGACGGTTCGCGCCACGGCGACGTCGATCGTCGGCTCGGCCTCAATCGCGGCGCCGAAGCTGGACATATGCTGCTCCCACGCGCTCGCCACGACGTCCATCTGATCGTCCGGTTGCATGTTCGGTTGCCAATATCCGCCCGAGCTCCAAACCGTGGCGAGAAGATCCTCATTCGCGGCTTTCGATGACTTTCGGAAGCGACTTCCCGGAAGGAAGAACGCGTGCATGCGCGCGAGCGCTCTGAGCGCGCATTTGGCTTGATCCGGTCGAAGCATCTTCGCCTGTTCCCAACCGTCGCTCGGGTGAAAGTCTTCGAGCAAGAGGGAAAACTTGCTCTCGATCGGGTCGTCGTGCACCGGTCGCAAGTCGGCGGCGTAGCATATCGGTACGCCGATGCCCGCTTCTTCGAGCGCCTTACACGCGTCCGAGGCGAGAAACGACGCCTCGACGGCGTACGATTTACTGTCGCGCGCAATTTTGAGCGGTTGCGTGACTTGCTTGGTGCGCATGTATTCGAGATTGCCCATGTCGACTTTTTTGTAGAACGCCGACCGGGGCAGACGACCGTCGTCGTCTGTGGACCATTTGAAATAGATACGACACGCATCGCTCATCAAACCGCGCACGGCGTCGCGCTCGGGGGCGGAGTATCCGGAAAGCGAGACGTCGCCTTCGGCGCCGACGGCGCGCGCGACGCGGTCGCCGACGTCTCGCGCCGACAACGGTCCGCCGCCCAAACACCGCGCGACGTCGCTCGCCTGAATTTCATCGCCGCCGAATGCGAGCGAGCTATCACCACCCGTGAAGCGATTCAGCATCTTCTTCAAGTCTTCGTTTCCACGCATCTCCGAGCACACGGCGTCGTGCGAAATCGCGCCTTCGCACGCGGCGGACGAACCGACGACGCCGAGTTGGTTCACCAACCCCCCCGGCGAGTCTTCGTAATGCATCAGCGGCGCGCCGTATAAATCCGTCACTTTCCCCCCGCACGCGCGAACGATCGCTTCGGGTGCGCACGTGTCCCACAGCGACGTCCCGAAGTGCATCAAAGCGTACTCGGCGCGACCTTCCGCGACGGCGAGCAATTTATTCCCGGCGCCTCCGATCGAGCCGTGCGCGTACGTCGCCCCGCTTTTCGTCGCCGTCTCTCGCAAAATCTCTTTCGCCGCGATTAACGCCGCATTTTTGGAATCTCCCGTCACCGAGCGCACCTGCGCGTTCTCTGCGTCGAATCGTATCTCGAGAGCGGCGCCGCGCTCGCCGTGCGCGCCCACGGCGCCGCGCTTCGCCCCCGGCGCCACCGCGCCGTACACCACGCACGCCTCCGACGACGCGACGTCACCATCAGGAAACGGCAACCCGATCGCACCCGCCACCGCGCGTCCGCGCACGGCGATTCCGATCAAGCACTGCACCGCGCGCAGACGCGACTCGACGAATTCTCGCGTCCCGTCCACGGGATCGATGAACACCGTCACGTCCTCGCTTTTCACCCGCATCGTCCGCAATCGCGCGTCATCGCACGTTTCAATCGCCGCACACAAATCCTCGCGTAGCGGCGCCCCTCGCTTCGGGCTCATCGGCGCCGCGTCGTCGTTTTCGTCCTCCTCGCCCACGATTTTCACCGTCGGCCACCGCGCCTTCAACGCGCTCACGATCGCGCTCTGCGCCGCCACGTCCGCCTCCGTCAGCGCCGACCGCGGATCGCTCGCCACTTTTCTCGTCACCACGAACGCGCTCTCATCGTCGCTCGCCGCTTCATCGCGCGCTTTTTGCACTCGCCGTATCTCCGCGCACCCGCGTCCCGCCGCGTCGACGCACGTCGACAGCAGCGTCGTCACGTCGATCGCCGCCGCCTCTCCCGCCATGACTCGCCGCGCGTTTGCGCGCGTCGTTCGCGCGACCTTCGAGCGTTTCGCTTTAATCGCGTCGCCGCGCGCTCGCGTCGTCGTCGTCGTCGCCGTCGCGCCTCGCCCCGCGCGCATGCACCCCGCGCGCGCTGGGGACGAAAGACACGCGCGAATCTCCGCGCAATCGCCTCAACTCCGCGTCCGGGATGCTCCACACGTGCGCCTGCAGCGCGACGGCCCACAAAATGAGCGCACCCGCGACGTACGGTCGCGCGCTCGAGCGCATTCGCGTCGCGCGAGGCGACGAGTGGCGACGACGGGGACGCGACGCGACGCGATTCATCCGACCGCGCCCGCGGCGCCGCATTCGGCACTAGTACGCTAATCACTATCGTTACACGCGCTAAAATATCGCGCTCGCGGGCGTCGAGCGTCAGGTTTGCGTTCCCGAGACGCCGTGCTCGCGCTGCAGACGCGCCGTCTCCGCCGCGCGTCGCTCGACGCTCTGCGTCGCCTTTCCGCTCTGGTGATACAGCACGATCAGGTAGCGGTTCGCGACGTTGAATCCGCTGAGGTGCTCGCACGCCTGCTTGGCGTCGTAGATGTCCTCGTAGACGACGTAGGCGGTGCCCTTGGTCGCCTTGGTCGTCCCGAGGCGAATCTGTCGCAGGGCGCCGTATTTACCGAATATCTCGTGCATGTCCTCGCTGCTGACGTTGAAGGGGAGGTTACGGACGTACAGCGTGCGGTTGACCTCGGGCGGGAGGCGGGCGAGGGGACGGGAGGCGAGGTTGGCGGTCATGGCGTGGGATTGTGCGGAGGGAGGGTTGCGCCGCGGCGACCGGGACGCGCGTCGGGACGCGAGGAAATCTCTTCGAGCGCGCGCGATAAATACGCGGCGATGAATGCGTGCGCGTGCGCATTTTATAAAACGTAGACGCGCGCGGTATCGCGCGGTATCGCGCGGTGGCGCTCAGTCGCGTTTGACGGCGACGACGGCGCCGTCGGCGGTGACGATTTCGCCCTCGCGCTCTCGGCGCATGATTTCGAGCGCCACTTCGCACGATTCGGCGATGATGGGCTCGGGATCGGACGCGAACGACTCGAGGTACCCTCGCGTGCTCGGATGCGCGATCGATCCGAGCGCTTCGGCGGCTTCGTGACGCACCATGGGGTGCTCGCGCGAGTCTTCGAGGCATCGAATCAACGCGTCTCGCGCCCCCGGGCTCGCGCTCTGTAATTGCCCCAACACGTAGCACACCTCGTGCTTCAGCAGCGCGCTCCCGCTCGCGCTCAAAACCTCGCCCAGGACGTCCGCGCACGCGTCGCTGGATTCTCGATCGGCGCACGATTTATTCCGCAACGCGAACATCGCCGCGTACCGCTCCCACATTTCGTGCGCGTCGTCCAAAACCACCGCCTTCAATCGCTCGAACGGCGTCTCCGTCGGCATCGCCGGGATCGGATCGACGCTCAAACACGTCGTCTCCGTTTTACCCGCCTCCGCCTTCCCCGTCGTCCCTCCGTCGTCGCGTCGTCGACTCGCGCGTTCCTTCGCGCTCCCCGTCGCGCTCCCCGTGTCCCTCGCCCCCCCCGCGCCGCACATCTCCAGTTTCCTCAGCGCCAGCGCCGCCGTCTCCGCCACCTCCCGGCGCGCATCCCCCGCCGCTTCCCTCAGCGCCGTCGCGCATCGTCCATCGTCGCTCGCGATCGCGCCCAGCGCCTCGGCGCACTCGTGTCGAACCATCCCGTCGTCGTCGCCGTCCCGCAGCGTCTCCATCAGCGCGTCGATCGCGCGTCGCGCGCGCATCTGCCCCAGCGCGAACGCGCACTCGTGCCGCACGAGCGCCGATCGCTCTTCCGACGCGCGCAGCCGCTCGACGAGCGCGTCGACGGCGTCGGGCGTCGCGAGCGCGCGGAGCTGGAAGAGCGCGGAGAAGCGCGCGGGCGTCGGCGCGCTGGACGAGCGGAGCGTCGCGGCGGCGGCGCGGACGGCGTCGGC
>Ga0181559_10002764_pt1 | contig 17361 bp, 8 predicted proteins | sample 011ome_21_FD_133752 | JGI IMG/M metagenome (GOLD analysis project Ga0181559, IMG submission 133752) | Coastal salt marsh microbial communities from the Groves Creek Marsh, Skidaway Island, Georgia - 011508AT metaG (megahit assembly) | ecosystem: Environmental > Aquatic > Marine > Intertidal zone...
GACTACGTCAACGGGCTCGCCGACCTGGTCGTCGGGTACATGGGCGTGCCCATGAGCGTCGGCGTCGAGATGACCGCGCACCCGCAGTACGTCACGGTGCGGAACGCGCGCGGGAAGGAGCTGTTCGACTCCGTGAGAGACGTGTGCGAGGTGACGCCCTCGGTGTCTTCGGGGAACCGCACGCCGTTCGTGGTGCAGACCGTCGTGGCGGACGACGAAGCCACGCTCGGGCGCGGGCCCCCCGAGCCCGCGCCGCGCGCGGTGGGGAACGCGCTGGCGTTCGCGCTGGAGAAGGTTGGGCCCAAGGGGAAGGAGTTCGGCATGTACTCGCTGGACTACCACACCGTGCGCAACTTCCTGTACGTCAAGCGCCACTTCGGGAGCGACGCGAGAGCGAACCAGCACGTCCCGGGCTACGCGCGGCGCATCGTGGACGAGTACAACGCAAACGGCGCGGTGGACGCTCGGCTGGCCATCACCGGCACGGCGCCCGTCGGGCCGGCGACGCCGCCGGCGCCGCCGTCCGGGCGGACGCCCGCGCCGGGCGTGGGCGACGAACGAAACGCATCGCCGTTCGGGGAAATCGACCCGAGCGTCATCGGCGGCGTGTTGGGGTTCGTTCTGGTCTCGGCGATCGCCTCGAAGGTCATGGGGGGGTAGGACCAGAGTACGTTTTATTTTTCGTCAAAAATATTCACGCGTCGCCGTTCCGGACAACCGCCGCGCTTCGGCACGTCGTTTCGCACTCCAAGCGATTTCGCCCCGTGAAGAGTCTGCTTGGACATCAAAAAGCGCATTCGACCCGCCGCCGTCCACTCTCTCATCCGGCGCGCCGACCCTGACGCCCCGGACGCGAGATGACGCACGCGACCTTGGCGCTCGCGCCGGCGCAGACGCTCCGCGCTACGCTCCGCCGGGCCCCGCGCGCGAGCCGCGCGCCCGCGCGTCCGCTCCGCGCGCCCCCGCCGCGCGCCGGCGGCGGCGGTTCGTTCCGGGTTATCGAGTACGGCGACGGCACCCGCCCCGAGGACCGCTACGGCGGCGACGACGGGTTTGACGACCGCCAAGACCACCGCCCCCGCGGTGGCGGGCGCGGCGGTCGCGGCGGGCGCGGCGGGCGCGGCGGGCGCGGCGCGAGAGGCGGTCGCGGTGACCGGTACGCGCGCGACGAGCGCTTCGACCGGGACGAGTACGACGATTACTCGGACGACGACGACGCGCCTCGCGGTCGCGGGTCTCTGCGCCAGAAGGGCCGGGGGGGGAGAGGCATGCGCTCTCAGCGGGGCTTTAGCGGCGGTCGCGGCGGGCGCGGCGGGCGCGACGACGCCTGGGACGAGCGCGACGCCGGGTTCGGACGCCGAGACGCCTTTGACGATTCTCCCCCACGGACGGATCTCGGAGGCGGCGGCGCTCGGTTCGCGCGACCCGAGCGCGGGGGCGTTTCCTTCGGCGACGACGGATACGTCGACGAACGATACGGCGAGACCCGCGACGCGCGCGATGCGGGTCTCCCGTCATCCGGGGGGTCGTTCGTCTCGGTCGAGTGCGCCGGACAGGAGGGCCGCGTCATCGGCAAGGGAGGCGAGAAGGTGCGCGAGATCCAAGAGCGCACCGGCGCGCACCTGAGCGTGCGCAAGGACCTGGGCGTCGTGGAGGTGGAGGGGGGGGACGTGCGCGCCGCCGAGCGGGAGATCCGGCGGCTGGTGGAGGACGGCCGCCGGAGCGACGCGACCCGGGGGTACGGCGCCTCCGAGCGCGACGCGCGTCGGCTGGCGGGACCAGCCGTCCGGACGACTGGGCGATTCGACGACGGCTACCGCGACGACGCGTACGACGAGGACGACAGAGACGACAGAGACGACAGAGACCGTCCGTACGACGAGGAGGAGGACGACTGGATCCTGGAGGGCCTGGAAGACGAGCTTGCGGACGCGGCGGCGTGGGCCGGAGGCGGCGCTGGCGCTTCGCCCGGGCGGTACCGGCCCGCGGCGATGTCCAAGTACGTGGACGACGACTTCGAGCCCATGGTGTACACGCGCGAGCCGGACGACGCGGACGAGTACAACTTCTTCGCGGGCTCGCGGTTCAGGCAGCTCGGCGCCGCGCCGGGCGTCGAGGCGGCGCTGGCGGAGATGGGCATCGAGCGGCCCAGCCACATCCAGGCGCTGACGTACAAGGCGCTCGCGGCGGACTCTGACGAGGAGACTCGAGAGGGACGACCCGACGACGCCGCGGGCGTGCATTCGCCCGAGCCTTCCGCGGCGAGCGACGCCGGCGCTCCGCCGGAGACGCCTCCCGAGACGCCTTCGCAGAACGTGCTGCTCGCGGACCAAGCCGGCAGCGGCAAGACTTTGGCGTACCTCCTGCCGTTGATGCAGAGGCTGCAGACGGTGGAACGGGAGCGGGGGCGCGCGAGGCCCAACCGGCCGCGGCTGCTGATCCTGTGCCCCACCTCGGAGCTGGTCGTGCAGGTTCTCGGGGTGGTGCGCCAGCTCGCGCGCGGGGGCCTGAAGTGCCGCTCCCTCGCGATGACCGGCGGCAACCAGGGCAAGACGCAGACGCAGACGCTCAAGGAGGGCGTCGACGTCGTGGTGGGCACGCCGGGCAGGGTTGGGCACCTGCTGGACGTCGGCAAGCTCGAGGTGGACGACCTGGAAGCGGTGGTGATGGACGAGTGCGACGTGTTGCTGGGCGACTCGTTCGAGTTCGCCGAGCAGGTGGCTCCCCTCCGCGACGCGACGCTCGCGGCGAGAAAAACGGGCAGCGGAACCAAGTTCGTGCTGGTCACCGCGACCATCCCGGAGGACGTCCTGCGGCAGCTCGAGGCGTTTTTCGAGGGCGACCTGCGTGTGGTGCAAGGCCCCGGCCTGCACAGGCCGGCGGCGGGCCTGCTCGAGCGCCTGGTGGACTGCTCCGGCGGGGACGTGGTGGACGACCAGAGCGGGTTCTACCGCAAGTACCGCGCGCTCGAGCAACTGCTGGAGGCAGAGCGCGAGAAGGGCAAGGGCAGAAAGGGCAAGGGCGGCGCGGCGCGGCGCATGCTGCTCTTCTGCAACAAGATCGAGACGTGTCGTCGCGTGGAGAACATGTTGCGCCGCGCGGATCGCGACGGCGAGCGGTTAGTGCCGATGCCGTACCACGCGGCTTTGACGGATGAGCGCAGGAAAGCCTCGCTGGACGCGTTTCTGGCGCCGCCTCGTCCTGGGGAGACGCCCATGATGCTGGTGTGCACGGACCGCGCCTCGCGCGGGCTGGACGCTGCGGACGTGAGCCACGTGATCCTCTTCGACTTCCCGCGTGACCCGTCAGAGTACGTGCGCCGCGTCGGGCGCACCGCGCGCGGCGCGCTCGGCACGGGCGAGGTGTCCGTGCTGGTGCTGGGCAGGCAGGTGCGCCTGGCGAGGGAGATCATGCGCAGGAACACGCGGGGCGACCCGGTGGAGAGCACGCCGCAGTTCTGATGAGAGGGACACGTACGTACAAGCGGTATGTAGATGCGTTTGTTTGTTTTTGACTCGATTCTGATGAAAACGTTTTCGTGCTGTTCGTTTGCATTCGACACACACGCACACTCCTACCACCAGTGCGATTGTGTCGAGTCTCGGTCGGAGGTTCGAGACGAGCGTTTTCGGCGCTCCGCGGCTCAGCGCCCCGCGGTCTTCTTGGTCCACATCCACGATGGGTTGCGGCAGCCGGCGCGGCAGACGGGCATGCAGTTGCACACGGGGACGTACGCCAGGTTGTTGGCCACGGCGTCGCCCTTGCCGTCGTTGCGGTTCTTGCGGCAGTGGTACTCCCTGCGGGAAGAGATGCGGCGGTGAGCTCGAGGCCTCGAGCGAGGGAAAACGGGAGTCGGGAGGGCGAGAAATCTTCGTTCGGCGGGTCGACGCACCAGTGCGTCTCGGTGATCTCTTCGTCGGCGGCAGCCTCGAAGATGGTCGGGCCAGCCTCTTCTTCGTCTTCAGCCATGTCTGCGCGTGTGTTCGAGGGTCGGGCGCTGTGAGAGTGAGACGCGCGCGCTCGGACGAAGGATTTCCACCTGTCCTAGGGGCGTTTTTCCTTTTTGGTTTTTCGGACGTGGTCGAATCGAAAACACACGAACAGCACCGCAAACTGACGTTTGTCTCGGCTCGGCAAATCCGTTGGCGCAAAGTCGCCCATCCGTTGGCGACACACCCCTTCCTTTCGGTTTAGACGACCGCGCGCGATGGCTTCGCCGTCCGGCGGCGACGGTGACAGCGAGCTGATCCTCCACCGCTGGCCCAGCGCCTGGGGCTTGCCCTCGCTCTCCCCCGAGTGCGTCGCCGTGGAGGCGTACCTGCGCCTCGCGGGTTTGCGCTTCGCGTGCGAGGACTGCAAGACCCCGTACGCGTCCCCCTCGGGCCAGCTCCCCGCGCTGGACCAGTGCTCCGACATCGTCGGCGAGGACGCCGGCGGCTCTAAGGACGCCGGCGGCTCTAAGGACCACACCGGCGCGCTGGCCGCGCGCCGCATCGCCGATCACCTCTCGAAAAAGGTGGCCAATCTCGACGCGCATCTCGAGTCGGCGACGGATCGCGCGCACCTCGCCGCGTACAGAGCGTTGGTGGATTCGAAGCTCGCGACCGCGACCGCGCACTACACGTGGATCGACAAAGACAGGTTCAGCAAACACACGCGCCAGGCGTACGGCGCGGCGTTCCCCGCGCCGCTCTCGTACATCATCCCGTGGCTTTGGCGCCGCCGCGCGGCGCAACGACTGGGCGGCTCGAGCGACGACGCGGCGATTCGCGCCGGCGCGGCGGACGCGTACGCGGCGCTTTCTGTTTTCCTGCGGGACAGAGGAGGGGACGCGTTCATGTTCGGCGCGAAACCCACGTCTCTGGACGCGGTCGTTTTCGCGCACCTCTCCTTCCACGCGCTCGCGCCGGTGGGCGACGCGCTCCGCGAGGAGCTCAAAAAGCACCCCAACCTCGTCGCCTACGTCGAGCGCGTGCGGCGCGCGACGTTTCCTGACGCCGCCGGCGCGGGCGGCGCGGGCGGGGGCGCCATGGACGCCATCGACAGCTCGAAGTGGCTGGAGCCGCCCGGCGCGCCCGGGGGCCCCGGGGGGCGGCGCGGCTGGTGGGGGTCCGGCGCCGGTTCCGACGATCCGAGCGTCGGAACGAAAAAGAAACCGCGCTCGGCGAAGGAGATTCGGTTCCGCCGGCGCAGCCGGTGGTCCGTCGCCATCGCCGTCGCCGCCGTGGCGTCGTACCTGCTCACGGGCGAGCTAATCACGTTCGTGTTCGCCGAGGAGGACGAGGGGGGCGGCGCGGCGGACACAGCCGCGGCGCCCCTCGGCGCGGGCGACCCGGAGGAGGAGGAGGAGCCGGAGGAGCCGCTGGACGACGACGACGAGGAGGATCCTCCTCCTCCGGAGGCGGAGGAGGAGGATTGAAAAAGTTGTTGACAAGAAAAAGGCGCTTCGTGCCGAAAAGCGAAGCACGCGTGCTCTCTCGAGACGGACTCCGACGCGCGGCGCGCTCAGACCCCGCCTCTCCCGCGCGTCTCCCGCGGCGAGATGGAGGTCCGCGCGTCCCGCCGGGTCGCGGCCCTCGCTGGCCACCTGGCGCCGTCTCCATCCGACGCTTCGTCTCGGAAAACGTGGCTCACGATGCCGTGCGACGGCGGCGCCTCGGTCGCGGCGGGCGCGGTGGTGCTCCACCCGTCCGTGGCTGAGGCGCTCGCCTCGGGCGGCGCCGTGGTGGCTCTCGAGAGCACCATCGTGTCGCACGGCATGCCCTACCCCCAGAACCTGCAGATGGCCCGCGACGTAGAGGCGATCGTGCGCGCGCGAGGCGCGACGCCCGCCACCGTGGCCATCATCGACGGCGTGCCCCGCGTCGGCCTGGACGACGCCGACCTGCGCCGGCTCGCAGAGCTCGGCGCGCGCGCGCGCAAGGTGTCCCGGCGGGACGTCCCAGCGGTCATCGCGCGGCGCGAGACGGGCGCGACGACCGTCTCCGCCACCGCGCTGCTCGCCGCGCGCGCGGGCGTGTCCGTGTTCGTCACCGGCGGCATCGGCGGCGTGCACCGCGGCGGCGAGGCGTCCATGGACGTCTCCGCGGACCTCACCGAGCTCGGCAAGACGCCCGTCGCCGTGTTCTGCGCGGGCGCCAAGAGCGTGCTGGACATCCCGCGCACGCTGGAGTTCCTGGAGACGCAGGGCGTCGCCGTCGTGGGCTACGGCGTCAAAGAGTTCCCCGCCTTCTTCTCCAGAAGCAGCGGCTGCGACGCGCCGCACTACGCGGCGTCGCCGGAGGACGCCGCGCGCATTATCCGCGCCGCCAAGACGCTGGGGCTGGGGGGCAGCGTCTTCGGCGTGCCCATTCCGGAGGCGCACGAAGCGACCGGGCGGAAGGTGCAGAGGGCCATAACGCGCGCGCTGGCCGAGGCCAAGGCGAAGCGCGTGAAAGGCGCGGACGTGACACCGTTTCTGCTGAAGCGCATTCGCCAACTGAGCGGCGGCGCGTCGCTGGAAGCCAACCTCGCGCTCGTGCGCAACAACGCCGAAATCGGCGCGGACGTCGCCGTGGCGCTCGCGCGGCTCGACGCCGAGGAGCGCGAAGGGGCGTAGTGATAGAGCGATGGGCGTCTTTCATCGAATGTCTTTCATCGAAAAGGGAGCGTAGAATATAAGCGCGAGTATAGAGCATCGTCCGATTCTCCGGGAGACGCGCGTCGTCCTTCTCTCACGCGGCGTTTTTTCTTTTCTTTTTTGTCGCGCCTCGCCTACGCCGCCGTGCTCGCCTTGGCGCGGTCCTCGACGGGCTCTAAGATCCCGGGCCCTAAAATGGCGTCCGCGTCCGGATCGACGACGTCGTCCCCGCCCGCCCGCGTGCCTCCGTCCTCCTCGCCCTCCTTGGCGTCCTTCTCCGCCGACGCCGCCTTTTCCCTCTTGTCGTCGGCGGCGCCGCGACGCCCGCGCTCTCCGCCCCCCCTCTTCCCCGCGCCCGCCTGCTTGTCCCCGGGTCCCCCGGGCGCGAGGCCCAGCAGCCGCACGATCTCCGGCCCGGTGAGCGTCTCCTTGGCGAGCATCTCCGCGGAGAGCGCGTGCAGGTCACCCGTGTGCCTGGTGAGCAGCTTGGTGACACGCGCGTGCGAGTCCCGCAGCAGCTGCACCACCTCCTTGTCCACGAGCGCCTCGGTGGCGCGGCGCCCGCCCTTGGACATGGAGTCCACGTGCACGGGCCCCACGAGCGCGCTCAGCCCCACCTCGCCCACCATGTACGTCGCGAGCCGCGTGGCCTGCTGCAGGTCGCTCAGCGCGCCCGTCGTGACCTCGTCCTTGCCGAAGATGAGCTCCTCGGCGACGCGGCCGCCCATGCACACGTCCAGGCGCGCCAGCAGCTGCTTGCGCGTGATGGAGGTCTCGTCCTTGTCCGGGAGCTGCGTCACCATCCCGAGCGCGTTGCCGCGCGGCACGATGGTGGCTTTGTGCACGGGCATCGCACCCGGCGTGCGCAGTGCGACGACGGCGTGCCCCGCCTCGTGGTACGCGGTGAGCTTCTTGGACTCCTCCGTGAGCACCGCGCTCTTGCGCTCGACGCCCATGATGATGCGGTCCTTGGCCCACTCAAGGCGCTCCAGGGAGATGGTCGTCTCGCCCGAGACCGCCGCCTGCACGGCGGCCATGTTCACCAGGTTGAACAGCTCCGCGCCGCTGAAGCCGGACGTGCCGCGCGCGATGGACTCCACCTCCACGTCGTCGGCGACGGGTTTGTTCAAAAGGTAGTGCCTCAAGATCTCGCGCCGCCCCCCGATGTCGGGGTTCGGCACGTGCACGAGCCTGTCGAAGCGCCCGGGCCGCGTCAACGCGGGGTCGAGCTGCTCGGGGATGTTGGTCGCCGCGATGACGATGATGCCCTCGTTCTGCTCGAACCCGTCCATCTCCGTGAGCAGCTGGTTGAGTGTCTTGCGCGACTGCGTCTCGAACGCCTTGCGAGACGTCCCGACGGCGTCGATCTCGTCGATGAAGATGATGCACGGCATCTTCGCCTTGGCCGCCTTGAAGAGCTGCCGAACGCGCTTGGAGCCCACGCCCACGAACATCTCCTCGAACTCCGAGCCCGCGCGGTAGAAAAACGGCACGCCCGCCTCGCCGGCGACGGCGCGCGCCAGGAGCGTCTTGCCCGTGCCCGGAGGCCCGGAGAGCAAGACGCCCTTCGGCAACTTACCCCCGAGCTTCGTGAACAAATCGGGGTTCTTCAGGTACTCCACGATCTCCTGCAGCTCCGCCTTCGCCTCGTCGCACCCCTTGACGTCGTCGAACGTCTTGCGCGACTGCTCGCTGATCGCGCCCGCGTCGTACTCCTTCGGGTCGAACGAGGACTTGCCCGCGGGCTCGCCGCCGACGCCGGGCAGCGAAGGCCGCTTCCCGCCGGCGTCGGCGCCTCCGGGAAGCAACCCGGCGGCGCCGCCGCCCGGAGACGCGGCGTTCGTTGAACCCGCAGAACCCGAAGCGGCGCTCGAAGACGCGCTCGCCGCACCGCTCGACGACGTCGTGGTGACTTTGCCGGCGTGCCTCTGCGCGGCGCCCATCGCCGCGCTGCCGATCACCGCCGTCAGCGCGCCGTAAAACACAAAGTTGATCAGCCCGCCGCTCCGGACCGCGCTTTGGCTTTTGGACGCGCGGGACGCGTTTCGGAACGCGTCGTAGCCCCCCCCCTCCGGCACGACGACGACGTGCAGCGGCACGCTGGGCGACCTGCCCGGCGCGAGTTTGGGCGCGCCCTCGACGCCGCGCGCGCGGCTCGAAAGGTCGGTCAGCATCTCGGGCAGCGCGCTTCGCTCGGCGGCGGCCACCGCCACCGCCTCGGTCACCGCCGCAACCGCCTGTTCGCCGGTGACGTTTTCGTCCCGCATCACGCCCGCCGCCGCCATGGAGAGCTGCGCGGGGGGCATGACGCGCGCGTCCATGCCGTCCATGGCCTCAAGCCTGCCGGTCGCCGCCATGGCGCGCAGGTACGCCACCACCGAACCCGGCCCGCTCGCGGCGGTTCGCGACTCGAAGCGCGCCACCACCTCGTCCCACATCTCCTCCAAAGCGAGCTCGCGCATGTACGCGTCCTGCTTCACGAAGCTGTCCCGGTCCGCCTCGGCGGCGAGCAGTAGGCCCTCCAGGCGCTCGGCCTTGCGCTTCGCGGGGATGGCGGCCAGCCACGCGCGCACGGGGGAGGGCACCAGCCTCGCGAGGCCCGACGGCTCGGGCGCGCCATCTGGCACGTCCGCGGAGGGCGAGGCCGCCGGAGACGCCCTCGCGTCCTTCGCGTCCTTCGAGGTCTCAGCCTCGGAGATCTTCGCGTACCACGAAGGCGGCTTCGGGACACCGGGCGCGTCCTGGGCGTCGTCGCCGGCCGCGCCGCGCGCCTCGGGCTCGGTGGCGTCGTCGTCGTCGCCGGCGGACTCGCCGTCCGCCTTCGAGCTCGCCCGCGCGAAGATCTGGCGGTCGTCGCGGCGCGACGCGCGCACCCGCGCGGCGCGGCGGGCGTGAGACGACGCGCCGCGCGCGCGAGGCGCCGCCAGCGCGCCCGGCTGGAGCACCGCGGACGTCGACGCCGACATCGTGGAGGTGCGCTGTAGGTCCGCGCGGCCCTCTGTGGCGCGCGAGGCAGCGAAGGTAAACCTACCAGTACTTGTACGTGCGAAAAGTCACCGGGCGTGATCTCGTCGCGCCCCGACCGCCTCGTGGTTCGCCCATGTGCCACTCAAAAAGCGAAGAAAAAGGAGCCGAACCGTTTCGTCGTCTATAGATAGTCCCCTCGGGCCTCCGACCTCAGAACGCGGCGCACCCCCCCAGGGGAACGCGCGTCCCTTCCCGCGAGCCTCGTGCTCGGACCCGCGTCTCTCCCGCGTCCGACGCCTTCCGGCAACCCGCGCTTCCGTCCGGTGCCCGCGCGCTTTTCGTCCGATGACCGGCAGCGGCATCTCGCGTCGGCCGGAGCGTTTCGGCGGGTCCGTCGTGGACGACGAGCGAGACGCGTTGCGGCGAACGCTGGAAGCGTTCGAGGCGCGCGTGCGCGCTGACCCCTCGGACTCCGAGCCCGGCTCTCGCAAAGCCGAGCTGGAGGCTGCGCTGGAACGCATGCGGGACGAAACCAAGGAGCTCGAGCGCCTGAGAGGCGTGTGGCACAAACGCGGATTGCCCGGAGTGTCTCGCGACTGGAACGACGTCCCCGAGGCGACGGCGGCGACGCCGCCGCTGGCGGATGCGCGATACGCCGCGTACGTCGAGTCGAGGAAGGAACGAGAAAAGCTTTTCATGCGTGACACGCATCAGGCTGATGCGTGATGCGTGCGATGCCGCAGATGCATAGATGCATAAATGCGTATTACATGGTACCCCGTACCGCGAAGCGACCGTCGCGTCGTCGCGCCACTTCCACTCAACCGAAAACCGAAAAGACTTTCACCACTAAAAAAAAGACCGAAAGAAAACATCTAGATCTCGAGATCAGCGCGCGGGCGCGGCGGAGTAGGCGTCGAGCTTCACCATCTGTTCCGGGTCGATCACCGCCAGCTCCTTCTCTTCCGTGTCTGTCATGACCGCCCCCGCGCCGAACGTCACCGCGCTCTCGCCTTCGACCGCGCCCACGGGATCCTTCGCGCTCAGAGTCCTCGCCTCGGCGATGACGTCGGGCATGATCTTCTTCAGCCCCTTGGTGGAGGCGCCGTACACCGCCTTGTCCGTGACCACCTCGGCGGCGAGCTTGCCCGCGAGCACCGCGCCCTCCATGGAGCCCAGGAACTTCTGGGACGTCCAGTCGCCCGCGAGCGTGAAGTTGCTGATGGGCGTCGCCTGCGAGGGGCGGTACTTGTTCCGGCCGGGGATCGCCGCGTACACCGAGCGGGGCGTCTTCACGACGGCGTGCTTCAAGAGCTTCGCGCCGACGCCATCCGGCGCGCCCGGGCCAATCTCGAGCGGGAACAGGCGCTCGAGCTCGAGCATCGTGGCGTCCACGATCTCCTGGTTACTCTTGGCGATCCAGTTCGTTTTGCCGCCCGCGATGGGAGAGCACGGCGCGAACACCAGCTCCAGCATGGACTTCTCCTCGTCGTAGTACTCCTTGCAGGTGGTGGACATGTCCGCGTACACCGAAAGCAGCGGCGAGCGCGAGAAGCACAGGTGGTCGACGTTCTGCAGCTTGCGGTCGAACCACATGTGGATGTTGATCACGGGGATGCCCTCCAACTCTTGAATCTGGTGGAAGAAGGGCATGGTGCCCCACTGCTTGGGCATCATGCGCTTCATGATGTCCACGGGCACGGCGCTCACGTACTCGTCCGCCACGATCTCCTCTCCGCCGACCATCTTCAGGTGCTTCACCGAACCGTCGTCGTTGAGCACAAACTCCTTGACGCGCTGCTTGAGCTTGACGTCGCCGCCGCGCGCCTTGATGTGGTCCACCATGGGCGCGCACAGGCGGTCGGGCTGGTTGCCGTCCAGGAACGCCATCTGCAGACCATCCGTCTCGTTCAAGAAGCGGTTCATCGCCGTGAGCACCACGGTCATGGAGAGCTTGTCGGGGTCGATGAAGTCCAGCGCCTTGGCCATGGAGATGAACACCTCCTCGTTGATGCGCTCGGGCATCCCGTACTTGCGCATGAAGTCCTGCACGGAGAGCTCATCCTGCTCGTCGATGAAGTCCTGGCCCTCGATGAGCATGGGGATCAACGGAGGCGCGGTCTGGAGCTTCTCGGGGAGCGTGAGCATCTTCTGGTTCATCAGGATGGCCAGGCCGAAGTTAAGCGGCGCGGGGATGCCCTTCACGAAATCGAAGCTCGTGAACTCGCCGGGGAGCTCCTGCATGGCGAAAATCATCTTGTGCACCTTCCACTGCAGGCGGTCCTCGATGTCGAGCTCGGCGAACAGGTTCATCATGTTCGGGTAGGCGCCGAAGAAGATGTGCAGGCCGGTCTCGATCCAGTCGCCGTCCTTGTCCTGCCACGCGGACACCTTGCCGCCCAGCACGTCGCGGCCCTCCAGCACGACGGGCTCGTGGCCCGCGTCAGCGAGGTACTTGGCGCAGGCCAATCCGGAGAGACCGCCGCCGACGATGACCACCTTCTTCTTCTCGCCCATGTCCTTCAGGTCCTTGAACTTCTGCGACAGCGTCGCGCCCTCGCGGTAGTTGTCCGTGTTGGAGATCTGCGCGGGCTTGGGGAAGTCCTCCGCGACCACGCGCAGGCCGGCGCGACGGGGCGCCACGACGCGAGCCGCCGAGACGGTGCGCGCGCGAACGCGCGAGCCCATCGCGCCGCCGCGGCGGCTGGCGAACGACGACGAAGTCGCGGTGGAGGCCATACTGAACGCCATCGCGCGTGCAGGCGGGGGGGTATGCGGGAGCGGGAGGTGCGCGCTTCCGGAGTGGCGCGCGCCAGGACGTCGCGCCCGTCACATCGCCCAAGTCTTCCGCTTGTGGATAGGAAGACACGTCGATGAATCTGATTCGCCGATTTCATTCATCAGTGCTCGGGGAGTGAGATAAATCGGAAAATGGACCAGGCGGGCGATGCATCCTTGCTCCAAGAGAAAAAGTGCAAACGTGCACGCTCGGCGACGGGCAAGTCGGCGGTACTTTCGTTTGCAGGTTTAGGGCAAAGGCAGAATCCAGCGTCGTGCGCGCTCACTCTGCGGCACTCTGGGGCGTCGCGGCGGTCCATCTGGCGCGATGGATCTCTCCGCGGTGGCGCGGCAGAGCGTCAGCCGCCGGGTGGAGGCCTCCGCCTCGGCCAGCGCGTCGCGGAGGACGGAGGAGGAGGAGGATGACGATGAGGATCTCGACGCGGACGAGGCCAAGGCGCTGGTGCGCGCGTTCGTCAAACACGCGCTGGACGGCGTGCGCGGCGGCGAGCGCGCGCAGTACTACGAGCTGTTGGAGGCGCTGGAGGGGCTGGAGGAGCCGCGCGTGTCGCAAGACAAGCTGCTGATGCTCACGGTGCTCGTGGAGTGCGTCAGCAGCCTGGACGAGAACGCGCACGAGGATCTGCTTCGAAGAGTGCTCTCGGTGTCGCTGTGGCGGTGCGCGGACGACGTCGCCGCGCTCGTCGTGGAGTTCTGCGTGAACCTGGTCTCCACGCACACGGGCAGCCTGCTGCAGACGTGCCTGGAGATGCTCGTCGCCGGCTTCGTACCCCCCCCGGGGTACGACCTCGCGCTCCTCGAGCGCGACGGGCGGTGGGGCCCGGGCGCCGCGTCGGAGCGAGGCGGACGAAACCCCGCGGCCCCCGAGAACGTCGGGGTCTCGGCCTCGACGCCGCCGCCGAGGCCACCCGAGGCGGTCACAGCAGGCGTGGTGCGCGCGGTGGAGACCATCCTCACGCTCGTGCCGCTCGCCGCCTCGGTGCTCCGGCCCATCCTGCTGGCGCGCCTGCCGCACGCGTCCGCGCACAAAAACGTGCAGACGCAGTACCTGCGCGCGGCGTTCCGGCTGGCCGAGACCGGGCCCGGCGCGCCGCTGCGGGACGCGCTTCTGCGCGGCGTGGTGTCGCACTTGCTGCAGGTGGACGTGGAGATCACGTGGGAGCACATCCGCGACCCCGCGGGCGGGGACGGGGACGACTCCAGCGACGAGGACGTGGAGGACGACATGGACGGCGACGGCGACGAAGACCTCGGCGACGGCGACGCCGGCGGCGGCGCCGGCATCTTCGAGCTGGACGACATCGAGAAGACCATCGAGATCGAGATGACCAGACAGGCGGCGGTGTGGGAGCGCGACGCGCGCGCGCGCGGCGGGCACTTCGCCAGGGCGAGGCACGGCACGAGTCCCACGACGTCGTCCGGGCTCGCCGGGGACCGCGTCTCGGGCGCGGCGGTTGACGAAACCGCCGACGCGCTGGACTCGATGATGGAGGCTGCGCTCGCGCACGTGGACGTGCGCATCGACCGCGGGGACGGGCGGGCGGTCGCGGACGCGGTACTGTCCATCTTCCTCGGCACGCTGCTCCCGGCGCACACCTCCAAGTTCACGCAGTTCCTGGTGTTCCACGTCTGCGCGAGGGACGCCGCGGACCGCGCGCCGAGCGCGCCGAACGCGCCGAGCGCGCTCCCGGGACTCCGCGTTCAAAGCGGCGACCCGCCCGCTTTGAACGCAGTCGCGTCCACCGCCGCGTTCGGCACAGCGCACGGGCTCGCGGGCCGGATCGCGGACGCGCTGATCGAGCGCGTCACGGACCCGCACCACCCGCCCGCGGGTCGCCTGGCGTCCGCGGCGTACCTGGCGTCGTTCCTGGCGCGCGCCGCGTTTCTGCCCCCCGCGTTTCTGGCGGCGGCGCTCGCGCGGACGCACCGCTGGTGCGCGGCGACGGTGGCGGCGGCGGCGCACGGCGCGCGCGACCTCACGTCCGTGGGGAACACGTCCGTGGGGAACACGTCCGCGAGCGGGCGGCGTTTGAGCCGCGGGTTCGGGTCCTCGTTCGAAATCGCGGACGGCGAGAGCGGGAGCGGGAGCGGCGAGGGCGAGGGCGCCGACGTCCGACGTCCGACGTCCGCGCCGGAGTTCGCCGACGCGTCGGCGGCGACCCTCGCCGTCTTCGACAGCGCGTGCCAGGCGCTGATGTACGTGCTCGTGTACCGGATGGAGGATATCCTGCGCGCGGGGGGGGCGCCCGCGGAGGCGCTGCGCGCGCTGCCGCTGCGGGACGTGCTGTACAGCAGGCTGGAACCCACCAAAACGTGCCTGCCCAGCGTCGTGCTCGAGTTTCTGCACCGCGCCGCCGACGCCCGCCTGCCTGGCTTCGACGACGACCTCGTGGAGCGGCACAAGGCGGAGCGGCGCGCGGCGCGGTCGGCCGGTGACGCCGGCGAGAACGGAGCCGTTCGCGCGAACGGCTCTGTCGACGCCTTCCCGATCCACGCGGCGCCGCCTCAGCTGCGGCGCTCGGGCTCCGCGGGCGCGGCGCTGGGCGGCGACCTCGCCGAGGCGGTGCGCCAGAGGCGGCCGCTGCGCATGTTCTTCCCGTTCGACCCGTACCTGCTCCGGCGCAGCGCGGCGCTGCTCCGCCTGCCGCTCACGTACGTCGCGTGGCGCGGCGAGGTGCGCCAGGGCTCCGAGCGCGACGACGAGGAGGACGACCTGGACGTCGACCTGGACGACGACGACGAGTCCGAGCTGGAGGACGAGTCGGACGAGGAGGAGGCGTCCGGCGGGCGCGGCGGGTCGCGGAGCGGCTCGCACATGGGCTCGCACGGCCACCACTCGTTCAACTCCAGCCTGCCCAACTCGCTCAACCCACGGCCACGCAAGCTCACGCGCGGGCTGCTGGGGCCGCAGCCCCTCTTCGGCGGGAGGTCCGTCTCGCCGGGGTCCGCCGAGGCGGGGAAGCCGACCAACGCGTTTAGAAATTCTCCTAAAAACGGGTTCGGGTTTGGGCTCGGCGCGAGCGCCGCCGCCGCGCCGCCCATCGTCGGGTTCGCCACGGGGGGCGTGCCCACGCACTCGACGTTCGGGACGGGCTCGCCCGGGGGCGCCCCGAACGCGCCACCGTCGCCGTCGCGGCTGGGCGCGCCCACGGGGAGCGACGGGGGGGGCGCCAGGCCCCCGCGCGTCCCGAAACGAACGACGAGGTGATGAGAAGGGTGTTTTTTTTATAAATGTACCGTCTACTACGTATGATCATAAAAGGGTGCTACGTAGCTACGACGCTATCGATGTCTAACCCACCTCTAATAACACAAGACTCTGCTAATACGAGACTACATCGCGTCTGTCTCTATCGTCGTGTTCACGCGCGTGTCGTCCCCGAAGAAGACGTTGAAGAGCTCGTTGTCGCGGACGCCGCCGGCGTCGTCGTCGCGCGGCTCAGGCCGCCGCATCGCGCCCGCCGCGCCGACGTCGGCGGCGAAGGGGTAGTAATACACCAGCTGGCCGCACATCTCCTCGCCGTGCCCGACGCCGTACGCCACGCTACTCGCCGCGTTACTCGCCGCGCGCGTGTCGAACGTGCAGCGCACGTACATCGAGTCCCCGGGACCCATCGCGACGCCCACCGTTTTCCCTCCGGTTTTCCCTCCGGTTTTCTCTCCGTCCGACATCCGGCGCGTCGGAAGCGCCATGAACGACTGGTCCGCGCCGTACCCGGCGTAGCCCTCCAGGATGCCTATCGGCACCCGCCGCTCGCCACTGCTCTCGCCACTGCTCGCCGGCCGGATCAGCCCGAACTCGTACCGCTCGAGCATGCCGTGGCCGTGCATGTGCGCGGCGACGAGCGTCACTTCGCGCGTGCCGTTTTTCACGCGCGCCGAGGCGAAATCGGGCGCCATCCGCGCCGAGAACGGCCCGATCGCGTACTCGAAGCGCACGCGCCGCTCGTTCGCGGGGAGCCGCATGCGCGTGTGCATGGTGGCCAGTATACCGATGGGGGTCGTGCGCGAGGCGGCGCGGACGTCCCCGGCGAAACGCAGGGAGAAACGCACGCCGCTCGCGTCGCGCCAGGGCTCGGGCGGCGAAACCGTCGCCGGCGCCAGGTAATGCACCTGGTACAGGACGTGCGTGATCCCCGTGCCCTCGCCGACGTGGACGGCCGTGCCGTCCGGCGCCTCGAACGCGTCCGCGCCCTTGTCGTACGCGTACACGATCACGCGGCACGGCGGCGGAATTCGGAATTCGGAATCAGCCGCGTCGGACGGCGCGCGCGCGAACTGCCACGCCGCGCAATCCTGCCCGAACGTCACCCCCGCGTGCTTTGTTTGCACGCGCGCGTCGCACCCGAAGACGGTGATGTGGTGCACCGAGTCCTCGCGCGTGGTCACGGGCTCGAACCTGGTGATGGCCACGCGCTCGGTGTCCGCGCGGGGGATGGGCGAGGAGTAACACGCGAACCCGAGCGTGGCGTGCGCCCCGCGGCTCGCGAACACCCGCGCGTCGGTCTCGACGCCCGGAAGCAGCATCGACCAGTCAAGAGACGTGGCCTCCGCGGGCGACGACGAGAAGGACGCCGGAATTCCGGACGGCTCAGTCGGCGTCGACGTCACGGCACCGACGTCACGTCGCGTGACCTCGTCCACGCCCCCGACGTCGACGAGGTCCCGCCGCGTCCGGAACCGGCTCGAGAGGAACGACGTGCCTCGTTCGTGGACGAGCACCTCGAGACACAGGAAGAGGATGCCGAGACCCACGGCGGGAACCGTCCACGCCCACGAAGAAGCCTTGCCGCGCGGCCGAGCGTCCGCGGCACTCCGCGCCGGGAGCACCCGCTCGAAGCCTCCCCCGGCGTCGGCGTCGACGCGCGTCGCCATCGCTCCCGCGAGCCCCGCTGTGAGGCGGCGCGAGAATCGAGGAGACCTCCTGGCGGACGATTTCGGCCCGCGTCTCGTCAGCGTTTTCGATAAAGGTATCA
>Ga0181559_10002769_pt1 | contig 17338 bp, 9 predicted proteins | sample 011ome_21_FD_133752 | JGI IMG/M metagenome (GOLD analysis project Ga0181559, IMG submission 133752) | Coastal salt marsh microbial communities from the Groves Creek Marsh, Skidaway Island, Georgia - 011508AT metaG (megahit assembly) | ecosystem: Environmental > Aquatic > Marine > Intertidal zone...
CTGCTCGATTCACTCTTGCCCAGTAGCCTGGTTGTTCCCATCCGAGCCCCATGAATCGCTCGTCCGCCCTCAGTGTCCCCATAAGCGCCACACTCCTCCAGAAGCCGTCCTCCCCTCCGTCCTCTCCCTCGAACGAAACCGCCTCCAGCGGCGCGACGGTCCACGCGCCTGAGGGTCGTCCCATACGAGCGAATGTCGGGGTGGAGTTCAAAGGCGTCAGTTGGAGTTGAAAGGCGTCGAGGGCGAGGATTGAAACCGTGAGGTGGGCGGAGAGAGACGACGTGCAAAGTCCTTAAGAAACGGCGTTCACCACGCCGACGCGGTCGTACGGGGACCAGTGTATAGAACGCGCCCAAGTCGAGCTCGAGTATCGCCGCGTCCGGCGGGTCCAGGCGCTTGTAGTAGTTCAGCGCGACGCCGTTCCGCTTGAACCCGAACCTGGTGTAGAAGGCAATCGCGTCGTCGTTGTTCGTCTGCACGTGCAGGTACGCCTGCTTGATGAACGGGTCTTTGCTGCCCTCGTTGAGCGCGTGTTTCAGCAGCCGCGTGCCGATGGCTCTGCGCGCGACGCGGAGCGAGGGGATCGGTCAGCCGGCGACGCGTGGCGAACGACGATTGGATGGACTGTAAATGTAGTTTCATACGTGGAGAAACGTGGGGTCTGTATCGTCGCTCGGCGTACCTGTCCCGCCACGGCGCGTACACGCCGACGATCATGATGTACTGCCGCGCGGCGTCCTTCTCCGGCGTGAGCTCGAGCCTGCACGCGATGGCGCCCACGAGCTCGTCCCCGACGTACGCGAGCTGCGTCGTCTTCCCCGCGGCGGCGCACTCGACGTAGAATTTATCCTGCGGAGTCGATGAACGGACGCGTCAGTCGGGGGAACGGGACGCGTCGGACGACGGTCCGTCCGTCGGCGCGGGGAGCGACGCGTCGAGACGAGGTGAGACTCGCGCTTTCCAGCGTCGGGGACGACGAGTCTCGCGCGCGGAGCGGGGACGCGCCGCGTAGCGTATCGGGAAGATGACCGCGTTCAGACGCCTCAGCGCGGGCTCCGTCGCCGGGGTGAGGTCCTTAAACGTCACCGCGACCGGCCCGGAGGGGACCTCCTCGTCCGAGCTCATCCCGTCGCGGCGGCGGTGCGGTCTGGTGTGCCAACTACCCTTCGTACGACTCTTTCGCCGCCAACTGCGACTTAAAAACGAACATCTGCGAACGCCCCGCCCGCCAGCTCAGCGCCACAACGCGGGGGCGCTCGCGGCACGATGACGCCCACGCACGGCGTCGCGAGGCTCTGCCTCGGGCGGCTGAAGACCCCGAGGACGGCGAGAGACGCCCGGCGGCTCGCGACGAGCGCGTCCGCGGCGCACCCGAGCCACGGCCCGCCCGGGCCGCGACCGTCGTCGAATCATCCACCTCACCCGCCGCGCCAACGACAACGACAACGACACCCGGGCGGCTCGATCCCCGCGAACGTCGGGAACAACATCCAGCCGACGCGTCGCCCGATGTCCTCCGCGTCCACCGCGCCGTCGAGCGAGGACGCCGCGAAACGCGTCGGACGCGCGCTCTCCGCGCTTCAGCTCGAGGAATCGCGCGGGTGCTGCGACGTCCGAGGGAAGCGATCGCTCTTCAGCGAGTACGCGCGAGACGAGCTCGCGCGCATGGACGACGCGCTCCCTCCGGGGGCAGCCCGAGAGCGATGGCGCGGCGTCGTCGCCGGCGGGTTCGCGCGATACGCCGCGCTGAGCGAGCAGCAGCGCGCGGCGCTCGTCGCGGAAGCGAGGGCGCTGCTGAGCGGCGGCGGAGGCGGAGGCGGAGGCGGCGGCGGCGCGGGCGCGGGCGTCGCCGTCGCAGAGGTCGAGCGCCCGCGCGAGCGGGCGCGGGCGGGCGGGTTTTGGCAGCAAGAGATGCCGTCGACGTCGACGGCATCGGGAGCGGCGCCGCTCGCGCGCCGCGACGAGGAGGACGACGGCGAAGAAGACGACGGCGACTCCGACGACGTCGCGACGCGATTGCTGAGAGAAGGCCCCGGGAAGCCCGGGGGCAAGGGCGCCGTCGCGCAGAGCACGAGCTGGGAGTCCGCGCTCGCGGCGTCCGCGTCTTCGCCCGCTTCCTCGTCGCCCGCTTCCTCGTCGTCCGCGTCCGCGTCCACGTCGGCGTTCTGCGCGGCGAACGCGGGCACGGGGATATCCGCCGTCGAGCTCGCGGGGCTGGGAGGATCCTTACGCGGCCAAGAGCAAGGCTCGGACGCGTGGCACGCGTTGCGATCGACGCGTCTGACGGCGTCCGCGTTCAGCAACGCGTGCGGATTCTGGCGCGGCGGCCGGAACGAGCTCTGGGAAGAGAAGCTCGGCCTCGCGGAGCCGTTCGCCGGGAACGAGGCCACGGAGTGGGGGTCGTCGAGAGAGGACGACGCGTGCGAGGCGTACGCCGGGCTCACCTCGGCGTCGGTGTCGCACATGTTGTTCCGCGTGCTGTCCCCGGACGAGGCGGAGCTGTGGCTGGGCGCGTCCCCCGACGGACTCATCGCCGCGCCCGCGGCGACGACGGGACCGGGGGCGGGACCGGGGGCGGGGGCGGAGGGTGGCGCGGAGATGCCCCCGGGCGTCCTCGAGATCAAGTGCCCTTTCAACAAAGGGAAGCCGCTCGCCGCGAAGCCGTATCCGAACGTGCCGTGGTACTACGTCCCGCAGGTCCAGGGGCTCATGGCGGTGTTCGATCGGCAGTACTGCGACGTGTTTTGCTACACCGAGAACGGCGGGAGCGCCGTATACCGCGTCCGGAGAGACCCGGAGTACTGGGCGCTGATGTATCGCGCCCTGAGCGATTTCTGGTGGCAGCACGTCGTCCCGGGGAAGCACGCGATCCGAGAAGAAGCCGCGGCGGCGGCGGAGGGCGACGAGGGCGAGGGTCCCGCCTACGAGAAGTACCGACCGGCGGAGACGCACCCGCTGACGGACGAGCTCAAGCGGCGGAGCCACGCGATCGCGCGCGGCTCCCCGAAGATGTTGTACACCCCGGAGCAGACGAGGGAAGCGATCCGGGTCGCGAGGAGGAGGAAAAACGTACTGTAGAGAAAGTTTAGGAAGTGCGAAAGCGAACAGATCAACGCCACGACACATCATCGAGCGCCCCTTCGTCGCGGCACGCGTCGAGCCAGCGCGGCGCGCGCGGAGCTTCCTTCCTCGGGTCGCTCGAACGACGCGCGAGGATGCGGCTCGCGCACGCGAGACCGCGCCTCGCGGCGACGGCGACGGCGTCCACGTCCACGTCCGAGCCCGCGACCGCGGGCGTCCGCGCGTCGTCGTCGCTCGCCGCTCGAAGACGCCGCGTCAGCGTCGTCGTCGCGCTCCGGCGGAGGACGCCGTCGCGCGCGCGCGTCGTTCGCCCTCTCGCGGCGCTCCCGGAGGAGATCTCCGGGCTCGCGCGCCGCCCGGGGCACGTCCAGCGCGCGGACGCGCCCGCGAACGCGCTCCGCGGCGACGCGACCGCGAACGCGCGCCTCGTCTCGTCGAATCCGTCTAATCCCGTCGTCTCGAATCTCGCGGCCGCGCGCGCCGCGGCGCCCGCGCCGCCGCCGACGCCGAACGCGGTCACGGTCACGCTCCCCGCGTCCGCGATCTTCGCGCTGACGCTCGGCTCCGTCGCCGCGTGCGGCACCGTCTTCATGCTCGCGGTCGCGCCCGCGCTCCGAGCGATGGAGCGCGCGTCCGTCGCCGCGGAGCGCGCGGCGGAGGCGTCCGAGAAGGCGATGCTCGAGTTCGAGAAGCTCTCCGCGCAGACCGCGGAGGACCTCCCGAAGACGCTCGCGGAGATGGAGGCCGCGGGGCAGGAGTGGGACGAGCTCGGCGAGGAGCTGCGCGAGCTCCTGGCGCGCGTCGAGCGATGGGGGCAGTTCAGCGGCGCGGAGGAGGCGCTCACGAAGCTGACGACGTCGGTGCTGGAGGAGCCGACGAGGGTGATCGACGAGGCGGAGTCGTACATCAAGCGGCTGTCCGACGACTTCACGCGGACGCTGAACCAGCTGTCGGACTGGGACAAGGACCTGCGGTCGTCCGTGGAGAGGGCCGCGTTCTCGGAGGCGTGGGAGAGGCAGGGGAATGGCGAGAAGAAGCTCCTCTCCTCGGACGCGGACGGCGGGAAAGGCGGCGGAGGACGAGAGGACGGCGGGAAGGCGTCTCCGTTGCTTCTGCTCGCGCGGCAGAGGCAAGCCGTCGCGGACGCGATCGCGGTCGCGGAGGCGGCGACCGCGGACGCGCAGGCGGCGACCGCGGAGCTCATGAGCGGCGGCGGCGTCGACGCGGACGGCGACGCCATCGCGGCGATGGAGGGCAAGGCGGAGAGCGTCACGACGGCGCTGAGAGAGGCGCTGCTCGCCGTGGAGGAGGCGAAGGAAGCGTCGCGGTCGTTCGACGATGGCGACGGCGACGGCGACGGCGACGGCGACGCCGCGCGCTCGAGCGGGCTCCTCGCGCTCGAGAGAGAGCTCGAGAGGAAGCGCGACGCCGCGGTGGAGCGGGCGCTGAAGGGGAGCGTGGACGCGGACGGGGACGCGGAGGAGGGGGACCGCGGTCCGAACGACTCGGGGGACAACGCGTTCGTGCCTTGAACCGAGCGCATCCATCGAGTAACATCTATGTGTATCCTTTCGCGACAAAAAACCAAACCGAACCAAACCGAACTATCTCCCACGCGCGTCCGCGTCCCTCGACGGCCAGTGCTCTCTGAGCTCGTCCGGGAAGAAGGACGCGTACCCCGCGTGATCGCGCGCCACTCCGAGCGGGTTCAAGAGCCCGACGCCGGAGTTGAACCCGGCGGGCTCCTCCTCCCCCGGCGCCGCGTGCGCGAGTTCGCTCGCGTCCCGCCGCGTCCACACGAGCGCGCCCGCGTGCGCGTAGTCCACCTCGAACCGCCCGGCGTTGCCGCTCGGGAGCCAGTACCCAGACGTCGGGACTCGCGCGAACAAGTCCCACTCGCGAACGACGCGCGTGTAGCGCAACGCGGGCGAGTCGTCGTCGACGCGCGCGCGAAACGCCGAGTCGCCGACTTTGGGTTGCCCGAACGTCACGCACTCGACCGCGACCGCGTTCTCGTCGCCCGCGAGGTTCAGCACGTCGACGTCGTGCGCGAGTCGAGACGCGCAGAGCGTCGCGAGCGCGCCGCCGAGGCTGTGCCCGACGACGACGACGCGCGGCGGCGGCGAACGCGAAGACGTCGAAGAAGAAGAAGAAGAAGAAGCCGCGGCTTCCTTCCTCGCCCACGCCGCGACCGCGCCCTCGACGTCGTTCAGAACCGTCCTGTACGCGCTCGCGTACCCCCTGTGCACTCTCGACCCTTCCAACGCGTCCGGGGCCTCGCTCCAGACCTCCTGACCGGCCATGGAGTTGACCTGGCCTTCGCGGAGTAACCCCCGCAGCGGCGACGGCGTCGTCCCGCGGAAGCAGACGACGATCCAGTTCGGTCGCTCCAACCTGACGACCGCGACACGGCTCACGCCGGCGGCGCCGCCGTTCGCGCTCGACGCGCTCGACGACGACCAGCCTTCTTCCCTTTCTCTTCGCACCTCCTCCGCGGTCTTGAACGTCGGCGTGAGCGGGCCAACCCCCGGGTCCGGATCCAGCCACAGCGCCGGCTCCGCGGGCGCGCCGAGCGACAAAAACTCTGCGCGAAGCGCCGCGGGGTCTCGCGCGATCAGCGGCTCAAACCCGAGCGGCGTCGCGAGGTCTAACCTCGCGCCGTCGTACGACGGGTCCCAGAACCCGGGCTGGCCCGCGTTCCAGTACACGAGCATCGCGAGCTTCGCGAGGAGTCTCGAGCCCTGCGGGGACGCGGAGACGCGGGAACGGGTCATCAGATATGCTGAGATCGCGATCGGGGCGCGGGCGGGTGCCCACTTCGCGCGCGGCAGGGGCGGCGGGGACCGCGCACGCGGGGACGGGGAGGGACGACGGCGTCGCGTCGCGTCGCGCACCTCGAACGAGTGCGGGTCCAAGTCCAGCGGCGTCGGCGGCGCGTCCGCCGCAGCCGCGGGGGCGTCCGCGGACGACGCGCGCGAGGACGACGCGCGCGGCGACGACGACGCGGGAAAAACCACCGCGCCCCCCCGGGTCCGCATGCTGGTCGTCGACGACGCGACGCGCCATCGCGGTGACGCGCGCGTCCACGACGCGCGCGGGGTCGGTCGCGCGAGCGGACGCGCGCTCGCGCTCGCCATCGCCATCGCTCGCGCCGCGGCTCGAAGCGCGGCCATCGGCGCGCGAGGGAGTGGCTCGCGCCCCGGCGACGCGACGTCGCGTCGCGTGGGCGGGCGGTCGGCGTCCACGGGAACTCGCGCGAGCCGCCGCGCGCGCGCCGACGAAAAAAAGGTCTCGGGAACTTCCGGAGCGGCGGCGGGGACATACGAAGACGCGCGCCGCACGTCCCGTCATCATCCGTCATGGCGTTCTGGGGCCTGAAGCTCGAACCCAACAAGTGGACGCCGTTCGTCCCGCCGCCGGAGGAGCAGCTCCGGCTGCACGTCTCCCAGGCGCGTCCCGCGACCGCCGTCCCGCGTCGCGCTCGCGCGAGGATCGATCGAACCGCCGCCGACCGCCGCCGGATCGGTCGATCGATCCTTACCGTCGTCGTCGCCCTCGTCGCCGCGCGTCGCGTTCATCCACGGCGCCGCCGCGGCTCCTCCATCGCGTCCCCGCTCCGCCGCGCCGCTCGCGTCTGACGTCCCCCCCCACCCCTCCCCCGACCCCGCCCCGCCCTCCTCCTCCGTCGACGCAGGCGACGCTCGGGGACGGCGTCCCGAAGAAGGGCGACCGCGTCGTCGTCAAATGCCGCGCCGAGGCGGAGGACGACGAAGCGCGCGAGGCGTTTAACATCGCCGTCATCATCGGCGGCGTCGTGGAGACGTGCCATCTCGACCTCATCTTCAGCGGGTACGCGGAGTTCTACGTCGAGGGCGAGCTCCCCGTGCACCTGACGGGGTATTTCCTCCCGGACGACGACGACGACGAGATGGACGAGGAGGAGGCGCGGCGCGCAATGTACGGCGACATCGAGGACGAGGACGACGAGGAGGACTCGGATTTCGACGAGGAGGGCGGCGCGTACGACAGCGACGAGGACGAGGACGAGTTCGGGGTGTTGGAAGACTTCGACGACGACAGCGACAGCGACAGCGAGGACGACGACAGCGACAGCGAGGACGACGACGACGACGACGACGACGACGACGACGCGCCGAAAAAAAAAACCAAAAAAGGCGGCGTGACGATCGAGGAGCTCGACGACGAGGACGCGGTCCCCGAGAAGAAGCAGGAGAAGAAGCGCAAGGAAGCGCCCGCGTCCATCGCGAAGAAGGAAGCGCCCCCCACGAAGAAGCAAGTCGTCGAGGAGAAGAAGCCGAAGGAGCAAAAGGAGCAAAAGAAGGAGAAGCCGGCGGCGGCGCCGGCGGCAGCCGCTCCCGAGGCTCCCGCGGGCGCGAAGAAGCGCGAGTTCAAAAACGGCATGGAGATCGTGAACATCTCCATGGGGAAACCGAACGGCGCGGTCGCCAAGTCCGGGAAGAAGGTCACGATGAAGTACGTCGGGAAGCTCCAGAGCGGGAAGATCTTCGACCAGACGCGCGGCAACGCGACGTTTTCGTTTCGCCTCGGCGTCGGCGAAGTCATCAAAGGCTGGGACGTCGGCGTCGAGGGCATGCGCGTGGGGGACAAGCGCAGGCTGACGATCCCGCCCGCGATGGCGTACGGGAAGAAGGGCGTCAAGGGCGCGATCCCGGGGAACGCGACGCTGATCTTCGACGTCGAGCTCGTGAACGCGTGACGCTTCGTCGGCGTTCGACGCGACGACGACGACGGCGCGAGGAAGGAAAGTGAAAGTGTCGCGCGCGGTATCCCTTAATATGTATGACGACTCAGTTGCCATCGCACGACTTGCTACGTAGATTTCGACGCCTCGTGCGCGCGCGAGCTAGGGCTAGGGGCGCGTCACGGCGTCCGCGCGTCGTCGTCGTCGTCGTCGTCGTCGTCGTCGTCCGGGACGACGAAGATGTTCCCCCCGCCCCCGCCGCTCGGGCTCCGCGTCGTCCCCTTCTTCCCCGAGCTCTCCTCGAACCCTCGCACCTGCGCCCTCGCGATGACCGCGTCGAGCTTGTTGATCGACAGCACCAACGCGACGAGCCCGCCCTGCGGTCGGTGGTCGTGAACGGATCGAGAGCGCGAGGTGAGCGACGGCGAGGGACGGAGGACGCGGCGGGAAGGAGGTTCGCGGACGAGCGAACGAGTGGGAATCGGCGTCGGCGTCGGCGTCGGCGTCGGAATCGGAATCGGAATCGGAATCGCGACGCGACGCACCCCGATGACGAAGCCCGCGACCTCGTTCGCGGGAGGCAGCGCCCTCGTGGCGACGCCGCGCGACGTGCGAGCAGCGCGTCGCGGTCGCGTGGGCGACGCGCGGGCGCACGGCGCACGCGCGGGGATGACGCGCGGACCCGTCATGCGCGCCCGAGCGCGACGCCGCAATGGATCCCGGCCAGAGTGGTGTCGGCGCCAAGTCTGAAAAAAGTTCTGGCGCGACTTTTTGCGGCGGCGAAGAGTGACATGAGATCGCTCTCTTCCAACCGTCGGGCGGCGCACACTCGGACGCGCGGCCACGCACGCCCCACCCGCAAAACCCGTCGCAAGATGCCCGAAGGCCTCGACATGAAGGACGTCGGCGCCGCCCTGCCCGACGAAGACGACGCGAACGACCCGGACGTGCGTCCTCCGCGCCGCTTCGCGACGCTTTCAAACGCAACTTCGCGCGATCGCGCGATCGCGCGCGCGCGTCGTCGTCGTCGATCCACTCCCCGCGCGCGCGTCTCCTGACGCCTCCCTCCCTCCCTCCCTCCGTCGCGCGCGTCGCCGCAGTTCGCGTCCAACGTGGACCAAGCCCAGGTCGCGAAGGCGCTCTCGCAGCTCCAGGGCAACCCCGGCCTGGTGAACGCGCTTCAGCACAAGCTCGACGACCTCGTCGGCATGAGCTCGGGGTTCGTCGAGAGCCTGCACTACAAAGTGCGCGCGCGCGTGAACGCGCTCACCACGCTCCAGGAGTCGCACGACGAGCTGTACGAGAAGTATCTGGACGAAAAGCGCGCGCTCGAGGCGAAGTACAGGGATCTGTACGCGCCGCTGTACGTCAAGCGCGCGGGGATCGTCAAGGGCGCGGAGGACGTGGACGCCACCCCGGGGGAGGACGACGACGAGACCGAGGAGGCGCCCGTCGGGATTCCCGATTTCTGGCTCTGCGCGCTTCGGAACCACGAGATCTTCGAGCAGCAGATCACGGAGAAGGACGAGCCGGCGCTCAAGTTCCTCAACGACATCACATGCACGCCGCTGCAAGACCTCCCCGTCGACGAGAAGAAGAAGGAGGAGGAGGACGACGACGACGAGGAGGAGGAGGAGGATGACGAGCCCCAGAGAGGATTCCGCCTCGACTTTCACTTCGACGAGAACCCGTACTTTTCGAACGAGGTCCTCTCGAAGTCGTACCACATGGTCGACGAGGAGGATCCGATCTTGGAGTCCGCGGAGGGCACGGACATCGAGTGGGCGCAGGGGAAGAACCTGTGCGTGAAAGTGCTCAGGAAGAAGCCGAAGAAAGGGGACAAGAAAGGGAAGCCGATCACGAAGACGGAAAAGGCGGATTCGTTTTTCAACTTTTTCTCGCCCCCCGACGTCCCGGGCGAGGGCGACGACCTCACCGAGGAAGAGGCGGAGCAGCTCCAGGACTTCATGGAGATGGACTACGAGATGGGCGCGATCATCAAAGAGAAGATCATCCCGGACGCGATCTCGTGGTTCACGGGCGAGGCGAAGCAGGACGAGGACGACTCGGACTACGACGACGAAGACGACGACGACGAGAGCGAAGATTTCGACGAGGACGACGAGGACGACGACAGCGACGACGACGCCCCCGCGCGCGGCAGAGGCCGGGGCAAGGCCAAGTCCAAGGCCCCCGCGGGCGCAGACGACGGGGAGAAGCCCCCGGAGTGCAAGCAGCAGTGAGCGAGAGAGGATTGGATTCCATTCGGCGGCGATGGATGATTTTGATCTCGTCGCGAGACCCATTTGGTTGCGTCACATGATCGAACACCCCTTGCTCTTCGCCTTCGCGCCCGCGTTCGGCGGCGCCGTCTTCGGCCGCGGCGGCGACCCCGGCGACCCGACTTCTTCCCCCTCCTCCACGCTCGACAGCGCTCCGCCCGGGGAGTTCGGCATCGACGCGGACGCGCGACCGCCCGGCGAGCGCTCCGGCGAGCGCTCCGGCGTCGCGGGCGCGCGCAACGCCGCGCGCGCCGCCTCAGCCTCCTCCTCCTCCGCCTTCTCCGCGGCGTCCATCTCCGCCCTCCACGCCTCCCTCTCGGCCTCGATCCTCGCCGCGTCCGCGTCCCTCCGCTTCCGCGCCGACTCCGCAGCCTTGGCCTTCGCCGCGATCGCGAACTCCCCCCACTCGTCGTCCCTTCCCGCGCGTCCCTTCCCGGCGCCCGCGGCGCTCGCCGCCGCCGCGGCGAGGACGCCCTCTTTCCCGCCGCTCGCGTCTCTCACGACGCTCTGGTCGAGCTCGCTCGGGTCCCACCACTCCGACTCGCCCTCTCTGTCCCCGGTCGAGTCGTCGCCGTCGCTGCCGTACTCTTCGAACCAGTTCCCGAGCCCGACGCCGCCGGGGACGACGGAGAGCGTCTCGGAGAGCGCCCTCTCGGTCCGGCGGCTCGACGATCCGAATCCGCCTCCGCGGTTGAATCCGCGACGCCGCCGCGGGTCGTAGAAGCCGTCGTCGTCCCCACCCCCCGCGCTGAAGTCCTCGTCCTCGAACAGCGCGCGCTGCCTCGGCCGGCTCTTCCCGACCGGCGGCGTCTTCGCCGGCGCGAGGTCCTCTTTCGTCCACCAGTCCTCTTTCAGCCCGCGAACGTCTTTCGGGACGACGCGCTTCTCGAGCGCGGACCGCGGGGACATTGGCACGTGCGTCCTGAATAATCCGTCTTCGCGGCCGCGCGGTCTCAAGTCGTCGCGCGTCATCATCCGCGTCTCGACTTTTGTCTCGTGCTCTTTCAAGTCTTTCGCCCCGCGCGGGATGAACGGCGAGCGCGGCGACAGCGCGAGCTGCGACGCGAGCTCGTTCGCGAGCTCCTCCTCCCACGCCCAAACCTCGGACTTGTCGCGCATGACGCGCGCCTCCCACGAGCTCTTCGGGAGCCACGCGAACGCCATGTTCGACGGAATCGTCCCGACGTCGAGCTCTTGCTCCCATATCTGCGGGTCCGCCGGGCGGTCGTCCCCGGGGCTCCTCGGCGCGTCCGCGGAGAGGAGCCCCATCGTCGCGCGGCGGCCGCGGCGCGGTCAACGAATGACGACGACGACGTCCGTCCGTCTCGGAGAACTTCGCGGCACGAAATCGAAAACGCACGACGGTGCGATTCTGAAGTTCATCGATCAGTTGAAAGGGGACGCGATCAAATGTTGAAACTGCGGGGTGGGTGAAAAACTTTTGTATTGAACGCGCCTGAGTACGTTCCCGTGTAGTACGCTCGGGAGGATTTGCGCATACGATTTTTCGCGGACCTATCACGGGTGGAAAAACGGCGATTGGAGGCTCTCGCGCCCTTTTCGCGCCATCGAGTTATCCATCGCGCGCGACGACGACGACGACGACGACGCGCGACATGAGCGGCTTCGGAGCGTTCGTTCGAGGCGTCCGCGCGGACGTCGCGTCGAGACGCGACGCGAGGCGATCGGCGACCGAGGACGCGGCGACGACGACGGGCGCCGCGCGCGCGCCGTTCCTCTCCACGCGTCTCAAGCCGATATCCGACGCGAGGAAGTTGTGGGCGAGCGCGACGCAGGGCAGACTGGGGATGGAGACGTCGTTCTCGGGGGGATCCGACCGAGTGGCGTTCGTCACGGAGCCGAGGACGGGGCTGAAGCTTCCTGGTGCGCGTCGTTCGCGTCGTCCACGTCGCGTCGTCGTCGTCGTCGCCGCCGCCGCCGCCTCCGCCGCCGCGCGTTCGTCCGTCTCGCGATGACGCGCGCAGGCTGGGTCCGAACGAAAAAATCCTGATGAAAAAAATCTCACTCGCTCGACGCTCGACTCGCCTCGCTCGCTCTCTCCTTCCGACCCACCGACAGGCTCGTTCTGCGTGCGCGGGAAAACGTCCGACTGCGCCCCTCTCGCGGGAATGGGCGTCCGCGTCAAGCGCATCGCCGGCATCGGCGTCAAAGTCTACGCCTGCGGTCTGTACGTCGACCCCGAAGACGCGCGCGCCGCGCTCGGCGACCGCTTCGTCGGCCGCGACGTCGCCGACGTCGGCAAAGACCAGTCGCTCTTCGACGGCGTGCTGCGCTCCGACGACGTGGACAAGACCGTGCGGCTGGCGTTCGCGAGGAACATCGACAGCGCGAAGATACGCGACGCGCTGAGCGAGCGCCTTCGACCGGCGCTGGGGAGAGACAGCGAGAGCCTGAAAACGTTTGAGACGTATTTCGACGGCGTGACGTTCGAGAAAGGGCAGGCGCTTACGTTCAGCGCGACGGGGGGGAAGCTCGAGACGACGATGAAGGGGAAGAGCGTCGGGGTGATTCACGACGCGAGGTTGTGCGCGGCGCTGTTCGACGCGTACTTGGGGAGGGACCCGGTCGTGCCGAGCGCGAAGCGGAGCCTGGGAGAGGCGCTCGCGGCGCGCGTGGTGGGATAAAGTCGTCTGTCGTCCGTCTGTTCACAGCGAGAGTTCTTTTCAAGTCGCGATTCATAAAAATCCAGCTGTGCGTCTTCGTCTGTCGCTCGCTCCGAGGTTTGAACGAACGACGACGGTCGGGCAGTCTCCTTCGCGCCGCGCCGTCGCGCGGTCGCTCGTCATGCTCGCCTCCCCCTCCGTCGCGCGGGGCCCCGCGGACGTCCTCGCGCACGCGGAGATGGTCTCCCTGCGCGTCGCGATCGCGCGGCAGATCGCGACGTCGCGCCTGAGCGTCGCGCAGGGCGAGACCGGGAAGCTCGTCGCCGCCGCGGTCGCGGCGTCCGCGAGCGCGCTCCTCGCGCGGTCGCCGTCGGCGTCGCCGTCGGCGTCGCCGTCGGCGTCGCCGCCCTCCGCGAACAAGACCGCGAACAAGCGCAAGCGCGGCACGCCGCAGAGGACGCCCGCGTCGTCGCCGCTCGACGCCGCCGCGCCGTCGCCCCCCGCGGCGAAGACGACCCAAGACGCCGCGGCGCAGACGTCCTCGCCGGAGGAGGCGGCGAAGGAGACGATCCGCGACGAGTGGCAGCGGCTCTACGCGCTCGCGATGAAGCACGGAGGGAAGCTCGACATCGGGAGGACGCGCCACGACGCGATCGCCGTCCTCCAGGACGAGGCCCGCGTCGCGCGCGCGGCGGCGAAGAACGCGCGCGAGGCGCTCGAGACGTTCACGCGCGAACGCCGCGAACACCGCGAACGCGGCGTCGTTGACCGCGAACGCTTCGAACGCGCCTCCAGCAGCGACTCGCTCGTGTTCGACCTGTTTCCTTATCCCTTCAAGTGGTCGCCACCCGAAGTCTCCGCGGACGCGACGCTCGCGGCGCTGGAGGAGGCTGCGACGCGCGCCGAGTCCGACGCGAACGCCGGCGACGCCGCGTTGCGGTGCCTCGTCGAGGCTATCAATCACGAGGCGAGAGCTGAGCTCGAGCTCACGTGGCGCGCGGAGTGCGCGCGACAGAAAGACATCGCCGCGAGGGTCATCCGCGAGATCCAGTGCTTCGGCATGCCGGTGACGGGCCTGAGCGCGAAACTCGTGGGGGCGGCGACGCCGCCCGCGCCGCCGGTCAACGTCGAGATCGACGACGCGGAAGACGACGACGACGACGACGACGGCGCCGACGCGGCAGAAAAGCGCGACTGGCAGAACGAAGACACGCAGCCAGAGGACGACGCGGAGAAGTCGCCGGCGCCGAGACCTGAAGGGAACGGCGCGTCCGCGACGGACGCGCCCGAGCTCGCGCGGTCGGACACTGACGCCGACGCGGAAGAGTCGGACGAGGACGACGACGTCCCGATCGCGAAGCTTCTGATGAAGACGGATCCGAGGCCGACGAGGCGGTGCGTCGTCGACGCGACCCCACGTCGCGCCGCGTCCGAGCCTCCGCCGCTGATGTGCGAAACGTGCGGCGCCGGGCCGTTTAAGAAACAACACGGGCTGAACTTGCACAAGACGCGATGGTGCGTGAAAGAGAAGGACGCGGACGAGACGCGGGCGCGCGAAGAAGCGCCGCCGCCGCCGCCCGTGAAGCGCGGCCGCGGGCGTCCGAAGGGCAGCAAGAACAAGAACAAATTCCTCGGAGAGCTCGACTGAACGTCGCGAAGTGGCGCGCCCGCGCGAGAGAGCGAACGAACGAAACGAACGAACGAAACGAACGACGCGCCCACGGCGGATCGAATCGACGACGAATTAAAATCACAATCCCTCAACGCTCACGCCGGCTTCGCCTCGTCCCACCCGAGCGCGTGCTCGTACACCTCGTCGTACGTGCTCACGAAGTGCACCTCAATCCCTCTCTTCACCTCGTCGGACAGCTCGTCGTAGTCCCTCCGATTCCCTTCCGGGAACAAAATCGTCGTCACGCCGCTCCGCCGCGCCGCGATCGTCTTCTCCTTGACCCCCCCGATCGGCATCACGATGCCCGTCAGCGTAACCTCTCCGGTCATCGCGAGGTTCGGCCTGACCGGCTTCCCGGTCGCCAACGACACCATCGCGGTGATCATCGTGCACCCCGCGGACGGCCCGTCCTTTGGCGTCGACCCCGCGGGGACGTGCACGTGCAGCGCGGTGTCGTCGAAGAAGGTGTTGCCCGGGTGTTTGCGTTGTAAAAACGCGCGCGCGTAGGTGTGCGCGATGGTCGTCGACTCCTTCATGACGTCCCCGAGCTGCCCGGTCGTCTTCAGCGTGCCGCCTTTCGAGCCGCCGCCTTCCTCGCCGTTCTCCGCGGATCGGACGTTCTGTTGCACCGCGGTGCACTCGATGTACAGCGTCGAGCCGCCCATGGACGTCCACGCGAGGCCGATGACCACCCCGGGCGGCGTCGTCTCGTAGATTCTGTCCGTCTGAAACGGCGGCTGGCCGACGTATTCGATGAGGTCCTTCCCGGCGTCGACCGCGATCGCGTGCTCGCCCGCGACCGCGGACGCGTCGATCGCGTCCTTGACGCCGTTCTCCGCGTCAGCGAGCTGTTGCTTCGCCTCCGCGACCTCCTCCTCCGCGGCTTTGAGGATCTTCTCGCTCTTCGCGCTCGCGGCGACTTTTTTGTGCTCCGCCTCCTTCGTCTCGAGGTTCTTCATCGCGGCTTTGACTTTCGCGCGCGCCTCGCCGACGCGTTTGGACGCCTCCGGGCCTTTCGACTTGGCGAGCTTCAGCGCGACTTTGCGATAGATCTTCTCCAGGTGCTTCTGTAAGTTCCGCACGCCCGCTTCGCGGCAGTAGTCCTCGATGAGCGACTTCATCGCCTGATCCGTGATTGACGCTTCGCTCTCGCCGACGCCGCTGCGCTCTTTCGCGTTCTTCTCGAGGTACCTCCGCGCGATCGCATTCTTCTCGTCCGCGATGTACCCGCTGAGTCGCACGACTTCCATTCTGTCGAGCAGCGGCCCCGGGATCGTGTCTAACACGTTCGCGGTGCACACGAACAAAACTTTGGACAGATCCACGGGGACGTCGAGGTAGTGATCGAGAAACGAGCCGTTCTGTTCCGGGTCCAAGAGCTCCAGCAACGCGCTCGCGGGGTCGCCCTGGTACCCGCGTCCGAGCTTGTCGACCTCGTCGATCAACACCACCGGGTTATCCACCCCCGTGCTCTTGAGGCACTGCACGAGCTTCCCCGGCATCGCGCCGACGTACGTCCGTCGGTGGCCTTTTATCTCCGCGACGTCGGACAAGCCGCCGACGCTGAAGCGGAAAAATTTACGATCCAACGCCCGCGCGATGGACTGCCCGATGGACGTCTTCCCTACGCCGGGAGGGCCGACCAGAGTGATGATCTTCCCCTGCGTCGTCCCGCGCAGCTGCCCGACCGCGATGAACTCCAAGATGCGCTCTTTCACGTCCTCGAGACCGTAGTGATCGTCGTCCAAGACCTTCGACGCCTCCGTGATGTCGAGGCGTTCCTCGCTGCTGTGTCCCCACGGAATCGACGTGAGCCACTCCAGGTAGTTGCGCGTGACGTTAAACTCGCTGGACGAGGGTTCCAACCCAGAGAGCTTCTGGAGTTCTTCTTCGATCGTCTTCACCGCGTGCGCGGGGGCTTGGTCCCTGAACGCGGCAAACTTTTCCGCAAACTTTTCCGCGAGCGCCGTCTTATCGTCCCGCTCCATCCCGAGCTCCTTCTTGATGCTCTTGAGCTGCTCCATCAAGAAGTACTTCCGCTGGTCGCCGCTGATCTTCTCCTCGACGCGTCGGCCGATGTCCGCCTGGAGCTTCCCGAGCTCGACCTCTTTCTTCAGCAGCGTCAACGCCTTGTTCAGGCGGTCCCTCACGTCGACGGTGGATAGAATGTCCTGCATGGCTTGGTCGTCCGCGCTGCACATGGACGTCGCCAAGTCCGCGAGCTTCGCGGGGTCTTGAAAGTCCGAGAACCGCTGCGCGAAGTACTGCAGCGTCTCTTTCGCCATCGGGTTCACTTTCAGGAGATCTTTGATCGTCGCGATGACCTCGTTCGCGGTCGCTTTCAAGACGTCGTCGTCCTCGGCGGGCTTGTGCGGCTTATCCTTCAGATGCTCCACGCCGACGACCATCGGGTCCGAGCGCATCGTCTGCGTCTTCCGCAGGCGGTGGTGCCCGAGAAGGAGCAGCGTCACGCCGCCCTCCTCGGCGTCGTCTCCGCTCTTCTTCTTCTTCGCGCCGGGTGCGCCCGCGGCGGCGGCTTTGCCCTTCGCGGCGCCACCCTTCTTCTTACCCTCGGCCCCCAACTCTTTCTCGTCGTCGTCGCCGTCGCCGTCGTCCTCGTCCTCCTTATAATCCACGATTCGAATGATGTTGTTCACCTGCGCGAACGTCCCCACGTCGTGCATGTCGTCGCTCGGGTCCCAGTTCAGGGACTCGTCGGAGGGCGCGTCGCCGGCCGCCGCGTTTACCGCCGCCGGTCCCGTCGCGTCCGACTTCTTCAGGAACGCCCCGACGTACGCCTGTCCGCGCGATTTCATCTCCTCGAGCTCCGCGATGAGCTTCTCGTCGAAGATCCTCACGGGCATGATCACCCCGGGCATCAGCGGTCGGCGTTCGAGCGGGACCACGAGCACCTGCGGGTGCGACGAAGGATGGCCGCTCTGTATCATGATCCCGC
>Ga0181559_10002776_pt1 | contig 17314 bp, 8 predicted proteins | sample 011ome_21_FD_133752 | JGI IMG/M metagenome (GOLD analysis project Ga0181559, IMG submission 133752) | Coastal salt marsh microbial communities from the Groves Creek Marsh, Skidaway Island, Georgia - 011508AT metaG (megahit assembly) | ecosystem: Environmental > Aquatic > Marine > Intertidal zone...
AGGCTGCGCTCGGTCGCGCGTCCGGCGGCGGCGGCGAAGCGCAAACTGCTTCGAAGCCGGCGGCGGCGGCCCTGATCGCGAAGCCGGCGCCGGCACCGGCGCTGGGCGGGTTCGACCCGACCGCGTTCGCCGCGCAGCTCGCGGCGTTTACGCCCCCGCCCGCGGCGGCGGCGGCGGCGCAAGCCGCGCGAGGCGCCGCGCCGGTGCCGACCATGCCGAACATGATGGCCGCGTGCATGAACCCGTCCCTGATGTTCGCGTGGATGAGCGGCGTCGCGAACGCGGCGGCTGCGGCGCAGCCGGCCGGCGTCGGCGTCGGCGTCGGGCCAGGGCAGGCGGCGGGGGCAGCGGAGTGGAATCCGAACGCGTTCGCGCAGATGTTGGCGCAGGCGAACGCGTTCACGGCGAGGGCGCAGGCGCAGGCGCAGGCGGCGGTGCAGGCGGCAGCGGGGCAGCAGAGCGCCGTCGCGCCGCCCGCGGCGCCCCCTGCGAATATCGAGTCCGCGCACCAGCCTCTGTGAGGAGGATGGTGGGCGACGCGCACCGACGCGAGAGCGCTCCGTCGGGAGTATTTTATCGCGCCCGGGGGAGACGGAACGAATTTCCCCGGGCAGACCCTGTACAACACTCCTATTATTCTTTTGCCCCGCGGCGTCGGTCGCTTTGTTGTAATACGCGACGACGACGACGCGGGGTTGATTATGAAATTGATTCTTTGATTTAGCCACCGGCGCGGGCGCCGATGGCTGTACATAACTTATCAGTGGGGGACACGTTCAACGAGGAATCTTATCGATTGTATTAAGATGCGATGCCCGACGAATGAATACACGCGTGAACAGACCGCTCGCCTACGCCCCGCGCGCGCCCAGACGCGCGCATCGCGATCCCTCCCTCGCGCGCCGCACGATCCCGTCCACGTGCTCGCGCGCGCACGTCGTCACGATCCTTCGCTGGTACCGCTCTCTATCCTCCGCCGGTCGATTCGCGACGACGGCGGCGGCGTCGGCGGCGGCGGCGCACGCGAGCTGCGTCGTCCCCGGCGGCGCCGTCCCGCGCGGGATGATCCCTTGCCGTCGCGCTGGTCGCATGTCTACGTCCCAGGTCTTCCGCCGATGTTTCTTCGGCGGCGGCGACGGCGACGGCGACGGCGGCGGCGACGGCGGCGACGGTCTCGGTTTCGAAGACGCCGTCGCCGCGGCGGGGTCCGCGCGCGGCGCCCCGGGCGCGTCCGCGGGGAGGTAATGCCTTCGGAACCGCGACAGGCGGTGCCGTCGCCGCCGCTCTTCGCTCCGCGCGGATTTAGCCGCCTCGCCCTCGCCACCGGTCGGAGTATCGCGCGGAGCCGGAGCGGCGGCGGGCGCGGTCCTCGCGCGTCGCGTCCTCGCGTTCGCCGCCGCCGCCGCGGCGAACGCCGCGTCCGTCGCGTACGACCCGAACAGCCCTTCGCGCGTGGTCGCGCGTCCGGACGTGACGAACGCGACCGCCACCTTGGCCTTGGCCTTGGCCTTGTCGTCGCCGTCGCCGTCGCCGTCGCCGCGCGCGTCGCCGCGGCGCTGGGGGGGATCTCTCAGCACCGAGCGCGGGGTCGCGCGCGGGCGAAAATCTCGGAGCAGCGCGGGGATCAGGCGTCCGTCCGCGCCCGGGCCGTAGTCCTCGCCGTGGTCGACGCGCGCGCGCGCGCGGTCGCGTCGGGCGTCGGAGTCGTCCCATCGCGCGCCGCGTCCGCGCGCGAGGTCGCGCGATGCGCCCCCCGCCGCGGGGGCGAGCTCGGGACGGCGCAGGATCTCGCCGCGACGACGACGACCGGACGCGGACGCGACGCGATCGGTCGCGACGATCCGTCGCGGTCGCAGGCGCCGCAGCGCCTCCCTCGCGCGCGTCGCCGCGACGTCCGGGGTGCACAGCGCCCTCGCGCGCGCGTGCAGGGAACTCCCGCGGAAGCCCCCACCCGTGGGGACGTTGTTCATCCCTCTCCCGTGGCGCGCGCGCGTCGCCTCTCTGTCTCTCTGCTGACCAAAAACGACGAAGCCGGGAAACGAAACGCCTCCGCTCGGAATGGCGCGTAGCGCGCTCAGGTCCTACTGTAGCCCTCAAGGGAATGAGCGGCGGCGGCTGACCCTCACAGCTGCGCTTCAAACGAAAAACGACTCGTCTCCGCCGAGGAAGATCTGCGCGGCGCGGGCACAACGTCTCGCACGGCGACGCGGCCTCCTCGATCGGAGTCGAATCGAACGTCGTCGACGCGCACCCACCGCGCGAGAAGCGACGCACGCGTTGACGCGCGCGCGACGGACGCTCTCTGAAAGAGCTACGCGAGCGGAAGAGAAAAAGCGCAGCCGGCGTCGATCGCCGCGCCTCGTCGTTCTTTTCGGAGTCGACGGTCGCTGACGACGCGACGCGCGCGGCGCCGTCTTCATCCGCGAACGACCGACCGAGCACTCGCACTCGCACTCGCACTCGCACAAATCGATCGCCATGGGGAAGACGCCCGCGCAAGAGAACAGGCTGAAGGCGAAGAAGGCTGGGATGTCGCACGAGAAGATGAAGGAAGAGATGGCGAACGACGTCCGCAACGCGAAGAAGCTGAAGAACAAAGACTTGGAGTTCGGGCGAGAGCAAGGCCTGAAGACGAAGGCCGCGGTCCAAGCGCAGAGGCTGAAGGACATGAACGACCCGACGACGGAGCTCGGGAAGGCGACGATGCGCGCCGCGAGGAAGGCGGCGAAGGAGGCGGAGGAGTTTCTCCTTCGCACGAAGGGGATCTCGATCAAACAAAAAGAAGTCCCCGAGGGCGTGGACCCGAAGACGATCCTGTGCGAGTACTTCCGCCACGGCTGCTGCGCGAAGAGCGCGGAGCGGTGCAAGTTCTCGCACAACTTTGCGGTGGAGAACAAGCGCGCGGGCGGCGTCGGCGACGCGAAGCGAAACATCTACGCGGACGACGAGGCGGATGAAAACGACACGATGGAGCTCTGGGACCAGAACAAGCTCGAGGCCGTGATCGCGAAGAAGCACGCCGCGGAGAAGCCTCCTTCGAACGCGACGGACATCGTGTGCAAGCACTTCATGCAAGCCGTGGAGGCGAGGAAGTACGGGTGGTTCTGGTCGTGCCCGGGCGGTGCGGAGTGCAAGTACAGGCACAAGCTTCCGAAGGGTTTCGTGTTCAAATCGGACCTCGTCGCGATGATGCGCGCGGCGGCGATGAACAAAAAGTCCGACCAGGACGACCTGAGAGAGGCGCTCGAGAAGCTGAAGGACTCCGGCCCGGGGACGCCGGTGACCTTGGACGTCTTCCTGGAGTGGAAGACGAGCAAGGCGAACGCGCGGAAGGAAAAGGATGACAAGGCGAGGGAGGAGAGGCAAAAGAAGGGGCGGTTCACCGGCCGCGAGCTGTGCGAATCCGCGGAGATGAACCACGCCGCGGACGAGGGCACGGACGCGGACTCGGAGGAGTTCAAGGAGCTCCTGCGCCTGAAGAAGCAAGCGGAGGAGGAAGAAGAGGCGAGAGTCGCCGCGGAAGCCGCCGCCGCCGCGGAGAAGGCCAAGTCCAGCGGCGCGGAGTACGGCTACTCCGAGTTTGAGGACGTTCCGTCCGTGGGGATTTCCATGGAGGAGCTCGACAACAACCGCCCCGTGGACGCCAACTCGGACGAGGACTTCAGCGACGACGACGCCGAAGACGGCGGCGGCGCGAAGACCGGGGACGATGGCAAGCCCAAGGCGGTGATCAAAGCCGGCACGTTCGGGACGACGACGCAGAAGCCGGCGCCGAAAGGAGACAGCGAGGGCGGCGCCGCGGGCCCGCGTAAGCGCGGCGCCGGCGCCGGCGCGAAAGTCGCCGCCGCGCTCGAGGGCACGGAGTTTGACGACACCGAGGAAAAGTACGAAAAGGAGAAAAAAGACTCCGCGTCGCTGTCGGAGCTTCTCGGCACGGACGAGATCGACGAGTCGCAGTTGGACCCGAAAGAGCTCGGTCGGAGGCTCGCGGAGAAGAAGGCGAAAGAAGAAGCCGAGTCCGCCGCGCTCGTCGAGAAGGTGGCGAAGGAGAAGGAGGAGAAAGAGGCGAGAAAAGCCGCGAAGAAAGCGGAGAACGAAGCGAAACGCGCGGCGAAGAAAGCGAGCAAGGATAAGGGCAAGAAGGGCGGCGAAGAGGAGATCACGACGCTGGAGCAAGCCATGAAGGGCGTGGACGTCGCCGCCGCGGAATCCGCGCAGGCGGGGTCCGGGAAGATCGACAAGTCCGCGCTGAAGCGGACGGTCACCGGCGTGCTCGCGTCCCGCCCGACCGCTCGGGATATCAAGATCACAAACTTCTCCATGGGGATGAACGGCCGCGAGCTGATCAAAGACTGCGACATCGAGATCACGATCGGACGCCGATACGGCTTGCTCGGACAAAACGGCTGCGGGAAGACGGGGTTCCTGGAGTGCCTCGCTCGCCGCGAGGTCCCGATCCCGGACCACATCGACATGTACCACCTAAAGGAGGAAGCGGAGCCGACGAAACGCAGCGCGATCCAGACCGTGGTCGACGAGCTCAAGAACGAGCTCGAGCGCCTGCAGAAGCTCGAACAGCACATCATGGAGAACTTCGGCCCCGATGACGAGCGCCTCGAAGCCATCTACGACCGCCTCGACGAGATCGACCCGAATACGTTCGAATCGCGCGCCGCGGAGCTCCTCCACGCGCTCGGGTTCACCGAGACGATGATCCACCGGAACACGGAGGACATGTCCGGCGGGTGGAGGATGCGCGTCGCGCTCGCCAAGGCGCTCTTCGCGGAGCCGACGCTGCTCCTCCTCGACGAGCCGACGAACCACCTCGATTTGGAGGCGTGCGTGTGGCTCGAGGGGTACCTCGCCAAGTACAAGAAATGCCTCATCCTCGTCTCGCACTCGCAGGATTTCCTGAACGGCGTGTGCACGCACATCATCTGGATGACGCAAGGGCGGTTGACGTACTACACGGGCAACTACGACACGTATCAGCGGACGGTGAGGGACAACGAGATCGTGCAGCAGAAAAAGTACGAGAAGGAGCAGGCGGACATCGCGCACCTGAAGCAGTTCATCGCGTCGTGCGGTACGTACGCGAACGCGCGAAAGCAAGCGGAGTCGAAGCAGAAGATCATCGATAAGATGGTCGCCGCCGGGCTCACGCCGCCGGTGATCAAGGAGCGGAACTTTTCGTTCCGGTTCCCGGATTGCACCAAAGTCCCGCCGCCCGTGCTGCCGTTCGACGACGTCTCGTTCGCGTACAGTGGGAAGAAGGAAGAGTACCTGTACGAAGACCTCGACTTTGGCGTGGACTGCGACTCTCGCATCGCGCTCGTGGGCCCGAACGGCGCGGGGAAGTCGACGTTACTGAAGCTCATGACCGGCGAGCTCACGCCCACGAAGGGCAACGTCACGCGGCACCCCGCGCTTCTCATCGGGAAGTACCATCAGCACTCCATGGACGTCCTGGACAAAGAGTCCACCGTGCTGGACTTCTTCATGAAAACGTACCCGAACAACATGCAGTTCAAACGCGACCTCGACGAGTGGAGAGCGTATCTCGGACGGTACGGCGTCAGCGGGAAGATGCAGCTCACGAAGATTGGGGAGATGTCCGAGGGGCAGCAGTGCCGCCTGATTTACGCGATGATCTGCATGCAAAAGCCGAACTTGCTGCTTCTGGACGAGCCGACGAATCACCTCGATTTGGAGTGCATCGACACGCTCGCGGACGCGATCAACGCGTACAACGGCGGCGTCGTTCTCGTGTCGCACGACTTCCGGCTCATCGACCAAGTCGCGAAGCAGATTTGGGTGTGCGAGGACAGAACCGTGCGGCTGTGGAAGGATGACATTCGCGCGTACAAGAAGCATCTCACGCAGAAAGCGGAGAAGGCGGCGGCGGCGAAAAAGATTTAAGGGAGGGGGCGCGCGCGAGCGTTCCCTCGATATGTTTACTACGTAGGACTGGACGTAAACCCGAGGCGACCGACGTGACCTCGCGTCGATCGATCGTCTCGGTGGCTGTCACCTCGCGTCACCTGATTGAAACGAAAATAACAACCTCGCACGAGTCGCGTGATGCCGCGCGCGCTCTCGCGCTCTCGCTCTCGCTCTCGCTCTCCGCGCGGCGGCGCGTCCGCCTCCGTCACACCGGCGGGACGAACATCCTATAAATCTTCGCGGCGACGACGTCCGCCCCCCCCAACACCGCGGTCAGCGCGACGAGAGCGAGGACGACGATCACGCTGTCCGCGACGGTCGTGAGCCACGTCCTCGGATGGAAGAACCCGTGCCGCGGCCACCGAAGCAGCGGGATGCACTTCACCTGGTTCACGAACTGCCTCGCGATCCACCCTATGACGCCGCCCCCGCCGCCGCCGCCGCCGCCGCCGCCCGCGTTGTCGCTTCCCCCCGCGCCGCCGTCGGGGGCGTACGCGCCGGGCCCCCCGGCTCGCGCGCGCGCGATCGAGACGGTCCCGCGCTCGCGCGGAGGAGGCGCGAGCCACGCGCGGCTCGAGAGCGCGCGATCGACGCCGCGAGCGCGAAGCGCGCGAGCGCGCGAGCGCGGGCTTGCACCGCGCGGGGCGATCGACGCCCCGCGAAGGGGAAAGCCCCCCGCCGTCAACCCGCGCGCGCTCATCCCGCCGCGCCGCGCCGAACGAAGTGATGAAGAAATCAGTGCGCGCGAAGAAGTTTCGTTTCCGCGAGAGGCCGCGTCCGAGCTCACAGATCGCACGCACGATGACGCGTCTCCGCACGTGCTTGGCCCTCGTGGCCGTCCTCGCCGTCGCGGCCGTCGCGCCCTCGACCGCGGAGAAGATGAACCTCGACCTCGGCGAGCTCCTCGGCGGGCTCGGGATGGAAGGCTTCGGGGTGCGTCCGCGCTTCCTCGCGCGTCGCGATCCCTGAATCCCGATTCCCGATCGATCTCTCGCGAAACGATCTCACGTTCAACTCCTCCTCCTCCTCCTCCTCCTCCTCCTCCTCCTCCTCCTCTTATCACGCAGGGCACCGACGGCGGCGGCGGCGGCGCGGGCTCGTACGGCAGCGTCGGCGGCATGGGCATCCCGATCTGCGACCCCGGGGAGCTCCCCGCGCCGACGGAGAACCCGGAGTACAAGTTCGAGTGCAACGGATGCGGACCGAAAGGGATGCAAGTGAAAGAGAGCTTCGGCCTGTACAAGTGCTGCAACGGCCACGACCTGTGCTACAGCACGTGCGGGACGTCGAAGGATTTTTGCGAGAGGGTGTTCAAGGCGTGCATGGCGAAGACGTGCGACGCGCACGCCGAGCGCGCGGAGTGCAAGAAGCAAGCGGACAGCATGACGGGAATGACGGGCTTGTTCGGCGGGTCGTTCCACGCGCGCACGCAGAAGGGCTCGCCAGAGAACGGCAGACTCGGCGCGTGCGATTGCTACGCGCCCGCGGACGCGGACAGACGATGGGAGGAGAAGTTCACGGAGTTTTACGAGAAGCACTCGGACCCGCCGATGACGCTCGACGAGGCTGGCGACAAGGCGAAGAAGGTGTTGTCGACGTACAAGCCGGAGCAACGCGGGGAGGTGTACTACAAGATTATCAAAAAGTACCAAAAGTCCACGAAGGAGACGGAGTTCGTGTGGGACAACGTCAAGGCGGAGCTGTGATACCGTGGTACAATACGTCGCGTTGTCACGCGGTGCGATGATTTATTCTTGGAGTACACGTACGTGTAACCTTCGGTTATCGTTTCGCGACGCGCGCTCGCTTAAGTTGAATCATCGCGTTCGCCGGCTATTACTGTTTCGGTTTCGTCCCTTTCACCATGACGAAACACTTGTCCTGCGCCAAGACCTCAACGTCCACGAGCCCGGCGTCTTCTAACATTTTCACCACCGCGGGCGTGTCCCAGAACGGCGTGTTCGGCTTCCACTCCTTCGCGTCGTACGACGCCGCGTCCGCGCACAGTCCTCTCTCGACGAATTTGGTTTTGATCGGCCCGGCGAGTACCACCGTCGAGGTCACGAACACCCCGCCCGGGGCGAGCACCCTGGCCACCTCGCGAAACCCTAACTTCGGATCCGGCCAGCAGTGCGCGGCCGCGCTCGCGTGCGCGCCCGCGACGCTGTTCGCCGCGAACGGGAGGTCGCCCACGTCCGCCTTGGCGGCGGCGAATTGCAGTCGCCCGGTCCGCGTCCGCGAGTCCTCGGCGATGATCGCGTCCAACGCCTCCGCAGCCTTGCGCGTCATCGCGTCGCTGTAGTCGCTCGCGATGAGCGTGTCGTACCCGGTCAGGCCCTCCGCGATCTTGGCCGTGATGATCCCGGGGCCGCAGGAGATGTCCAGACATGCCGCGGCTTCCCCGCCGATGGGCCGACCGGCGTCCGTCTGGTTCAATGCTCGAAGCGCCATCGCGGCCTCGCCCTCGGGTCCGGGGTACCCCAGCGCGCGGAACATCTGCCGGTATCCTTTGTCGTACACCCACGCCCCGAAGGTGGTCTGGAACGCGAGCTTTCGCAGCAAGCCCTTCTCCTCTCCGGCGTCCTCGCGCGCGAGATCGAGTACCGGGATGGGAAGCTTCGGCGTCAGCGCGGCGGCTTTCTCCCACCCGGACGCCCACTTCTGCACCCTCGCCGCGGCCCACGGCTCGAGCGCGGGGAGGAGCGGGAACAGCGACGTCCCGTTCCCGCCGCTGGACGACGTCGCCGCGTCGTCCTCGGACGCGGAGACGACGACGCGACGACGCGACCGGACCGCGACGATTTTCGTTGTTGATATCGCGCTCGAGGCTTTCGATTCATTCGCTATCCGACGCGAACCCGAGCGCGCGCCGGGAGCGGAGGACGATCGGACGCCGCGTCCGCGGCATCGCGCGCGCGGTCGAGGCGCGACCGTCCTCGCGATGGCATCCAGGCCGGTTCCGAAGACGCTCATCGTGCGCGACGACACCCGGCGCGGCGCGTTATCGTATCGCCCAAAATAATATCGATCGTATCTCCGCGCGCGTTCGGGTAGGTCCGTGCAGTCACGGAATTCCGTGTCGATTTTTTCTATGGGCAAACAGTTATCCGTACGTGTACGAGTAGGCTTAGAGTTTCGGGCGAGGTTTCGCTGCCAGCGGACCGCCCGAGGGTTCCGACGAAGCCGAGGGAAGGCGAGAGGGCGAACCACGTCGGTCGCACTCTTCGCCCGCGCGGACCGGACCTTCCGTCTCCGCGCGACGCGAAGGGAACGCGGCCGCCTCCGCCTTCGACTTTCCGCGTCGTTCGTCGGCCACCACAGCATGGCGGGCGGCGCCCCGCCAGGGAAGGGCGCGCCGGAGGCGTCCCCAAGATCGGACGAACAACACGCGGCGCACCTCGAGAACGACAACCAACACGAGCAGCAGGTGAGCGTCGTCGGGAACGACGTGTACAGCGTCGGTTTCATCATGATACTCCTCCTCCTCGGCATGATGAAAGCCGCGGCGAATCGGTGCACGTGCTGAGCGACGACGACGCGACGAGCGCAGCGGCGAAGGGAAACCGGTAGCGGAGATTTAGATTTGCGGCGCGGGACCTCGTCATGCCGCCTCTGACGGACGAGCAGCGTCTTCGAATCGAGGCGAACAAAGCCGCCGCGCTCGCGAAGCGCGCGGCGTCGACCCCGCCATCGCGATCGCCGCCCGCCGCCGCCGCCGCCGCCGCCGTCGCCGTCCCCGCCGAGCGATGCCGACGCCTCAACTTCGCCCCGCCTCGGTCCCGCGTCGACGGCGGGACGCACGTCCTCCTCTGGGTCCAATCCGCGCAGCGTGCGTCGCACAACGAAGCCCTCGAGCTCGCGTGCGCGAGAGCGAACGTGCACGGCGTCCCGGTCGTCGCGGTCTTCGGCGGCACCGCGGGGTTCCCGGGCGGCGGCAGCGGCGCGCGGCACCTGCGCTTCATGTACGAGGGACTCTGCGAGCTCGAAGACGCGCTGGCGAGAACGCGCGGGGTGCGCCTTCTTGGGTTCGCCGGCGAGGTCCCGGACGTCGTCATCGCCGCGTCGCGACGCGCCGTGGAGGTCGTGACCGACGCCGGGTACACGAGGACGTTACGGCGGTGGCGCGAGAAGGTGGCGGGCGGCGTTCAGTGCGCGACGACGGAGGTGGAGTGCGACGTCGTCGCGCCGTTGTACGCGGCCGGCGGCGGCGCCGGCAGAGGCGAGCCCGCGGCGGCGACGCTCCGGCCGAAGATATGGCCGCGGCTCGAGGCGCTCGCGTCGAGGGAGGTGACGACGACGACGCTCGCGCTCGCGGCGAGCGGCGCGGAGGAGGCGCTGGAGCTCGTCGGCGGCGCGGCGGCGATGGCAGCGTTTCCGCGGCTGCCGTTTTCCGACGGCGCGGACGCGTGTCTCGAAGCGCTGCACGCCGCGAGCGGCGGCGGCGTCGACTTCAGCGTCCCGCCTTGTCCGGGGTACCACGCCGGCGGCGAGGCCGAGGCGCATCGTAAGCTCGAGGTGTTCTTGTCGCGCAGGCTGGACGACTACGCGTCCAAACGCAACGACCCGGGGTTGGGGTTGCAGTCGCACTTATCGCCGCACATCCACTACGGGCAAATCAGCGTGGTGTACGTCACGCGCCGCGCGCTCGAGGTCAAAAGACGCGACCCGCGGCACGCGCGAAGTGTGGACGTCTTCCTGGACGAGCTCGTGATTCGCAGAGAGCTCGCGATCAACTTTGTCCTGAACAACCCGAAATACGACTCGTACGACGGTCTCCCGCGGTGGGCGCGGATTACGCTCGCGGACCACGCCGGGGACGCGAGGCGTTGGAGCTACACTCGGGAGGAGTTCGAGAGAGGGCTCACGCACGACGCGCTGTGGAACGCGGCGCAGCGGGAGTTACTCACGAGCGGGAAGCAGCACAACTACGTTCGGATGTACTGGGCGAAGAAGATCCTGGAGTGGAGCGAGGACCCCACGGAGGCGTGGCGCGTCGCGATCGAACTGAACAACAAGTACAGCCTGGACGGACGCGACCCTAGCAGTTACACCGGCGTCGGGTGGTGCTTCGGTCTCCACGATAAACCATTCCCGGAAACGCAAATAGTCGGAACGTTACGGCGGATGTCCGAGAACGGCATGCGAGGGAAGTTCAACGCCGGGTTAAGCTCCTACTTGGCGCGGTGGAGCGAAAAGGGCCCGCGCGGGGGGATCCGCGGGAACTCGACCGCGGCGGAGGTCAAGGGCGGCGGCGGCGGCGGAGGGGGGTCGTCCACGCCGGCGGGGAAAGAGACGCGGCAGCGAAGGCTCGAGGAGATGTTCTTCAAGCCGCCGCCGAAAAAGTCGAAGACGGGGGAAGGCGGCTGAGGGGCGCCTTCGAATTGTACCAACACGTGTACGCGTAGTGTAGTAGCAGAGCGCACCGAACGATCGATTCTTTTAACGACGACGTCGACACACCTAACTTACGCTACGCTCGAACGCGCGCTCAACCCATGGCTAGCTTCTCCCTATCTCGCCGCTCGCTCATCACCGCCTTCGCGATCGCGTTCAAGAAGTCCAGAAGCTCGCACCGCCCGTCCCTATGCTCGATCGCGTACGCTAAAAACGGCAGCTTCCGCAGCGCCCGCCCCGACATGCCCTCGCACGCGGCCGACGCGCGCAACAGCGCCGCGTTCGCGTACGTTCCGTCGTTCACGATCCCCCCTTTCAACACCGCGGTCACGGTCTCGATCGCGATGCGGTTGAACCCCTCCGGGAGCGCCATAGACCCGGGGGCTTGGACCAATCCTTTCCCGACGAGCTCCAGCGTCGCGGAGTGCAGAATCGAATACCGGGCGCGCAACCCCGGAGGACCGATGTACGCCTTGATGTCCGCTCTGTCCACGAACGCGACGTCGATCGCCTCCGTGATGTTCGACGTCGTCAACACCATCGCGTTCGGGTTCTTCTTCAGCGCGTCGATCTGCGTCAGGAGCGCGTTCACGACGCGAATCGCGTCTCCGGGCTCGCCGCCGCTCGCCGCGGCTTTCCTCGCCGCGGCTAAAGATTCAACCTCGTCCACGAGCACGAACACGAGCTGCTTCTCGTCCTCGCACAAGTCTTGAATCTTCTGGAACAGCCGCCCGACGAGCTTCCCGGACTCGCTGAACCACCGGCTGAACAGCGAGTGCGCGTTCACCTCCACGAGCGTCGCGGACTCGTACGTCTTCGAGAAGGCGGTCGAGAGACGCTGCGCCAACGCTTTGCACATCGTCGTCTTCCCCGTCCCCGGGGGGCCGTGCAGGAGCACGACGCGGTTCCACGCGATGAGGTTGGGGTCGACCTCGCGCTCGCTGAACAGCAGCGCGTTCCCGGCGTATCGCGTCAGTCGAGTCTTCACGTCGGAGTCGAAGACGAGAGACTCCCACAGGCCGTGGAAATCGCGCGACGGGAGCGTCCACTCGCGAAACGTCGCGACGTCGTCCTCGCCGTCCATCTCCTCCCCGGGGCCGTCCTCGTCGAGCTGGTACGCGAACACGCGCAGGTCGAGCTGGTGATAGCTCACGGGCGAGCCCCCCGGGATCCTGAGCTGGTCGAAGTCGCCTGCGGGGGGAGGGGGGGGGGGAGGGAAGGGGCGACTGAGGGAGGGAGGGAACGGTCGACGTGCGGTGCCCACATTTGAATCCGACGCGACGCCGCCGCGCTCGCGCGGGCGGGAAACGGCGCGGGATGCTTCGCCGGGACGCACCGAGGTCGGACACGACCGCGCTCTCGACGTTCGCGTGAAGGAACGCGTTCGAAGCCTCGCTCGGGATCGCGAGCGCGAAGCCTTCCTCGTACGGGACGACCCCCGACGCCTCGACGTGCGAACGCATCGCGGCCTCGACGTCCTCGCGCTTCGCGACGCTCGTCGATCGCATGCACGCGTACACGCTCAGCGGCGCCTTCCGCGCGGCGTTCACCGCGCTCGTCGGCGCGGGGGACGCCGCCGCGGTGTCCATGTCAGCCACCATCGGGGACGACGCGGTCATCCGCGCCGCGCGATCTGAGCTTCCGTCTGCCGGCATCTCAACGTTCGTGCAGTCTGGTGTCGCGTTGAGAGATTCTCTGCTCAAGTTAGACCAGACTAAGTCCGCGCAGCTACTAAGCTCGCGGACGCGCTGCTACACGCGCGCGGACGCGTCTAAATCCCCCCCACCCTTCCCCACCCCACCCCTCGCCCTCGCCCTAGCCCTCTCGATCAACACGTACGCCCCGCACCCGGCCCCGAGCGGCATCAAACACGCGCACAGCGCCGCCCACCCGATCTCGTCCAACGCGACGCCCGCGCACGCCGCGACGACGGCGACGGCTCCGAACGACGCCGTCTCCGCGACCCCCTGCGCGCGGACGCACTCCGCGCGCGTCAGCGTCGGTGAACACTGCGCGGGGGTCATCATCCCGGACCCGGACACGAACAGGAGGTTCCACGCGAGCCCGAGCGCGATCAGGATGGCCTGGAAGACCCACAGGGAGACGCGACCGTCCCGCGACGACGCGTCGCCGCCGCCGCCTTCCGCCGCGTAGGTGAAGAAGCCGCACGCGACGTACAGCGCGCATCCCGCGATGGCGACGACGTCCGGGCCCAGGACGCGGACGCAGTCGCCCGTGCCGAGCAGCCCGGGGAGGAACATGAGGATCATGTGGTACTGCAGCGCCGTCGCAGCGTCGTCAAACGAGTGCCCGGCTTTGATCATCGCCACTGGAGCGGCGGACATGACGACGAACATCGCCGCCCACGACACGGCGACGCAGGCGAGGCCTTTCCTCGCGGAGAAGGACGAGCGGAAGAGCTGTTTCAGAGGCGTCGGCGGTAGCGGCGGTTCGTCTTCTTCGTATGTTGGTGGCGGTTCGTCTTCTTCGTCGCCTTCGACCGAGACGCCGCTCGCGCTCTTCGCCGCCGCCGGCCCTTCCTCGCGCAGCGGCAGCGTGAACATCACCAACGCGGCGTAGCATCCCGCCATCGCGAGGAAGGACCCGGCGTACTCCTTCTCCAGCGACGTCCTCGACGCCTTCGCGAGCTCGGGACCGACGAACGCGGCGATCGTCCCGCCCGCGATCCCCACCGACAGCGCCCGCGGCTGCGACGCCGGGACGACGGCGGCGGCGGCGACGAACCGCAGCTGCTGCGACGCGCAGTTCGCGACGCCCAAGAGCGCGATCCCGAGGAAGTACGGCACCCTCGCGGTGCTCAGGAAGAAGTCAACCGTCGCGAGGAGCGCGCCGGCGACGCCGAGCGCGCCCGAGACCGCGACGACGACGCGGCGGCCGCGCGTCGTCGCGAGCCGCGCGAGCGGGAGGGAGACGACGCTCCGCGTCGCGAACTCGAGCGCGAGCGACGCGGTGCCGAGGCCGCGGACGCCGGTGCGCGCGATCGTCGCGACGACGAGGGTGGACACGATGATCCCGAACCCGCTCGTCGCCGCGGCCTGCGCGAGCGACGCGAAGACGACGTCGTGCCAATCGCGCGGGACCGATCGCGACGCGACTCGCGCCAGATTTGCCGCGTCGCGGGTCGTGGTCACCGAGCCGCCGCGCGCCGTCGCGCTCGCCGCCGTCGCCATCGCGCTCGCGCTCGCCGCCCCGGCCGCCTCGTCTACGCGCGACGCCTTCGTCATCGACGCATCGCGTCCGGCGAAGCGCGCGCGACAGCCTGTGATGACGCGCCGCGGACTGCGACTGGAAGACGCGGCCGCCGCGAAACGCGCCAGCGCCAGTATCATAGCCAGTCGCTTCCGGTCGTTGCGGGAGGACAGGAAACCTTGGCGCCAGAATCGCCGGCGCGCGCTAGAGATGGAGGCGACGGAGGCGGAGCTCGCCGCGGAGGCTGAGCTCGCGGAGGCGACCGCGGAGGAGCGCGAGGACGCCGAGCGCGGCGTCGCGTGGGCGGAGGACGGACGCGGCGACCCCGCGAAGCGGAAGCGCGCGTCCGCGAGATCTGATCTCGAGGCGGCGGATCCTTCCTCCCACCGCGGGGCCCGCGTCGACGCCGCGGGGCGCCCAGCGGGCCCCGCGAGGAAGACGCCGAAGTGGGCGCTCATGCTGGACGCCCCGGACGCGACGCCCGGGAAGCGACGCCGCGCGCGCGCGCGCGAGCCGTCGACGTCCTCCGAGGACCCGCTCGGGGTCGCCGCCGCCGAGATGGCGTCCGAGTCGGAGCTCAGCGACGCGGACAGCGACGTCGAGCTCCTGGACCAGGACGACGGCGTCATCCCGCGCACGCGATCGACGGGGCCGCTCGACCTCGCGCACGGCTGGTCGCACCTTGAAGACGAGGCCCCGCTCTCGCCGTCGTGCACGGGTCGGGGCGCGGCGCCGAGCTACGACGTGGGCGTGCTCCTGCGCGCGATGATCGGCGGGTGGAAGCGCCGCCGGTACCGCCGACGCGCCGCCCGCGCGAGGATCCGAGAAGATTCTTCCTCCGGCGACGCGCGCGGCGGCTCCGGACGCGATCTCGCGCGCGTCGCGGGCGAGGCGGCGGGCGCGCACGCGACGCTGCGCGCGCTCTCGCACGCGCTGAAGCTCAGCCCGTTCACGCTCGACGCGCTCGTCGCCGCGCTCGCGCGCGACACCCCGTGCGCGCTCGTGGACGACGTCCACCTCGCGCTCCTGGGCGCGATCGCGGTTGACGAGATCGCGACGCGAAGAAGAGGCGCGCGCCCGCGGCGCGCGCGCGACCGCGACCACGACGACGACCACGACGACGCGGACGACGACGCGCTCGCCGACCGCGCGCCGACGGACCCGCGCGCGGAACCCAGGGACGGCGCGGAGTATCTCGACGCGCTGACGTGGCCGGACTACCTCGCCGCGCTCCTCGCGAGGCAGCGCGCGACGCGAGGCACGCGGCGCGTGCCGCGCGCGCCCCTCGGGAGTCGCGGCGCGGAGTACTACGCGCTGTCGCCGATGGAAAAAGCGGAGATTCTGACGCACCTCTGCGACGAGGTCTTGGACACCCGCGCGGCGAGGGAGGTGATCAACGCGCGGCAGGACGACGAGATGAACGTCTTCGGGGAGGACCGCGACGACGAGACGGAGCCGGAGCCGGGCGGCGCGAGCGGCGGCGGCGACGACGACGACGAGTCCCGCGGGATCGTCGACCTGGGCGTCGACGTCGTGAGCGTCGTCGGCGCGCGCGTGGAAGTCTTCGGCGACGAGGCCGAGGGCTTGGACGGGTCGTGGTACGGCGCGGAGGTGATCGCGTCGCGCGCGGCGCGAGGTAAAGGAGGTCTGGCCAGCGTGAAAGTGCGCTACGACGAGCTCCTCGCGGATGAGGAAGAGGAGGACGACGACGACGCGAGGCGACTAGAGGAGTGGATCGACCTGGAGACGATGCGTTGCGAGGATTCCGCGCGACCGCTCAAGTCGTGGCACGGGCGGCGGTACCTCCCGCGCGCCCCGCGCGTCCGCCCGGCGCCGCCCGTCGTCGAGAAGACGGACGCGCGAAGCCCGGGCGACCGCGTGGAGGTTTGGCACAACGATGGGTGGTGGTACGGCCGCGCGATCGAGACGGAGGATCCGGCGCCCGCGTCGGGACGCGTCGCGGTGTTCTTCCCGGCGGAGGGCGCCACGCACGACGTCGCGCTCGAGGACGTCCGCACCGCGCTGTCGTGGCGCGGCGGCGGCGAGGACGGCGGGTGGACGTACGCCGGGACGGAGGAGCGCGTCGTGATCGCCGCCGCGGCGGAGTCGACCGCGTGGATGGACGCGACGCGAGCCGGCGACGCACAGCTGTGCGCGACGGAGGAGAAGGAGAAGGACGAGAATGAAGAGAATGAGGAGGAGGAGGAGGAGGACGCGCACCACGACGAGTGCGACGCGTGCGGCGGCGCGGGCAGCCTCGTGTGCTGCGACGGGTGCCCGTGCGCGTATCACATCGCGTGCGTGGGCGAGACCAAGGCGACGCTTCCGGACGGGGACGAGAAGTGGTTCTGCCCCGAGTGCGTCGCGGTGCCGGAGACGGTCAAAGTGCGTCTGCGTTTTTTTTTCTCTCGTCGCTTTTTTCTTCTCTTCCCCGTACCCGCCCTCTTGAGATCACGCGGCGGCGCGGTTCTTTCTCGACGCGTCGCCGCTCGACCTTTCTCGCTTGGAGGGCAAAAGAACGCCCGTGACTTTAGGTGGACGTTCCAGAGCGAACCGGACGTTCACAAAGGCCCACGCCACATCTCCCGGCCGCGCCTCGCCGGCGGCGACGCGCGCGATACGATCCGATCCAATCGACTCACTCGCTCGCGCCCCCCCCCCCCCCCCCCCCCCCCCCCCCCCCCCCCCCAACAAAGACCCCCCCCCCCCCGACCCCCCCCCAACCCCCCCCCCCCCCCCCCCCCCCCCCCGCGCGCCCGCGCGGCGG
>Ga0181559_10002783_pt1 | contig 17291 bp, 10 predicted proteins | sample 011ome_21_FD_133752 | JGI IMG/M metagenome (GOLD analysis project Ga0181559, IMG submission 133752) | Coastal salt marsh microbial communities from the Groves Creek Marsh, Skidaway Island, Georgia - 011508AT metaG (megahit assembly) | ecosystem: Environmental > Aquatic > Marine > Intertidal...
CTACTACCTATCACCACAACCATCACAATCATCACAATCATCACAATCTATCCCTCTCATTACCTGCATTAGGAGCACCAAACAGATCCTCCTCCTCCTCCTCCTCCTCCTCCTCCTCCTCCTCTTTCTCAGCCTCCTCCTTGTCGTCGTCGCCAGCCTCGAGGCGTTCGGTTTCGATGGCGTCGCCCGGGTCCACGAAATCCGTCTTGGCGGCGACGGCGTCCTCCTCCTCCTCGTCGGACGCGATGACAACCTCGTCCTTCTCCTCGTCCTTCTCTTCTTCCTCGTCGTCGACATCCTTCGCGGACTCGGTCTCGTGCGCGGCGTCGAGCAGCGTGTTCAACGACCGACGCGCCTTCGGCGCGGGCGGCGCGACATTTTCGAGCGTCTCGTCCGCCTCGACGTCGACGTCGACGTCGGCGGCGGGCTCCTCCTCGATCGGTTCCGCCGCGGCGTTGAGCTGCGACCCGCCGAGGACGGCCGCAGCCTCCTGCGTCGCCGCGCCGACGCTCGCGCCCTGGCTGCTCGCCCTGCGCGCGCTGCGTCGCGGCGCGGGCGCGGGCGCGGGCTCCGGGGCTGGGGCTTCAGTCTCGGGGACGGGGTCGGACGCCTCGGCGGGCGCCTCCTCCTCCTCCTCCTCCTCCTCGGACGCGATGACAACCTCGTCCTTCTCCTCCTCCTCCTCCTCGTCTTCGCCGCCGCCGCCGTCCGCGAGAGTCTCGTGCGCGTTGAGGCCGTCGGATTCCTGACGCGCGATGCCGCCGACGGGCATCTCCGACGGCGGCTCGGACGCGAACATGACGTCCATGCCGACGAGGCCGTACCGCTCTGTCCCGGACGGCGGCTCGGCCTCGGCCTCGGCCTCGGGGTCGGCCTCGGCCTCGGGCTCGGGGTCTCGCGACGCGTCGTCCTCCTCCTCCTCCGCGGGCGGCGCCGCTTGCGTCGCGCCGACGCCGTAGCTCTGCCGTCCACCGCCCAAAGGGCTCGGCGCGACGTCGCCGTCGCCGTCGCCGTCGCCCGTCCCGAGCGTCGCCGCGGCGTCCGTCGCCGTCGTCTCCGTCTCCATCGCCTGCTGCGTGTTCGTCGGCTCCGCGCAGCCGAGTCTGAGGCCCACCTCCGTCATCGCTCGCGTCGCCGCCTCGTGCGCCAACTTGGCGACGCGGAGCTTGGTCACCATCGCGCGGTGCTCGGCTTCCATCTTCGCGCACTTCGCGGTCATGGCCGCGTGTTCCTCGCGAAGCGGCTCCGCGCACGTGTCCGCGGCGTTCGCGCGCTCCGTCTCCGCCGCGAGCGTCTCCTCAGCCTCCGCGAGCTTCCTCGCGAGCGCTTCGGCGTCCTTCTCGCGCGTCGCGAGGTCAGACTCGACGGCTTCGATCTTCTCCGTCTTCGCGTCCGACACCAGCTTCTCCGCCGCGGTCGCCGCGCGCTCTTCTTCGAGCTTCGCGCGGAGCGTCGCGAGCTCGTCCTCGAGCTCTTTCGTCTTCTCGCTCGCGGTCGCGGCCGCCGCCGCGTTCGCCGCCGCGAGCGCGTCCTCCGCGTTCTTCGCCTTGGTCTCCGCGTCGACGGCGCGGCGTTCCGCGTCTTCGCGGCCCGCGTTGGCGCGATCCAGCGCGGACTGCGTCTCCGTCTTGGACGCCAACGCGGAAGCGGCGGCCGTTTCAGCCTTCTCCGCCGCGGACTTGTACTCCGCGGCTTCTTGCTTCGCGGCCGCGGCGGCGTCCTTCTCGTCCTTGACCGCCTCCTCGAGTTTGGCCTCCGCCTCCGCGGCGGCTTTCGCACTCGCGTCCTTCGCCGCCTTCGCGTCGTCTCTCGCGCGCGCGAGCTCGGCGCGGAGGGACTCGACCTCCTCCCCGCCGCGCTTAACCTTCTCGCGGAGATCCTCGTTGTCCGCCTTGAGCTGCTTCGCTTCCTCGAGCTTCTCCTCGTTCGCGAAGAGTTTCTTCCCGACGGCGGCGCCGTCGTCCTCTGGCGAGGACGCGCCCCTCGCGGTTTTTTTCGCCGCCGACGGCTTCCCCGCGCCGGACGCGGCCCTCTTCTGTCCACCCGGGGTCTTCTTCCGCGCGCTCTTCGGCTCGACGGGCGGCGGCGTGATCGGCTTCGCGCCGTCCTCGCGCAGGCGGAACGTGTAGTCCATCCCGAACGGCAGCGTGACGACGTCGTCGTCGCGCAGGACGTGCGGCTTCTTTTCTTCGATTTTCGTCTTGTTCACGAGGACGCCGTGACGCGAGTGATCCTCGATCGTGACCTTGTACTCCGGCGGCGCGTCCGGGTCGTCCGCGTTCGGGATCGTCTCGCACGTGATGACGCAGTGCTTCGCGCTCACTGTCGTCGTTCAGACGGGGAGGGGAGGGAGGGTGAGCGCGCTGAGAGACGCGAGCGAGGAGGGGTGCCAGCTTTTTACCGTCGGGCGAGAAGGACGGACGAGCGAGATCTCGCGCGCGCGCGACGACGCGACGACGCGATACGACGGATTCCGCGAAGAAGAACGCACCGGACGGGATGTCCATCAAGATGTCCGCGACCTGGTTCGACGCCCGCGCGGTTCCCTCCGCGTTCATGAGCATTCTCCCCACGGTCGTCTTCACGAGCGAGAGCGCGATGTCCGGCCCCGCGAGCGTCGCGGTCGCCACGTCCTGCGATTTGTCCGTCGACCGGTCGAGGTGCTCCGCGGCTTTGCTCTTGGACGACGTGGCCTCGAGGACGGCCCATCCGCCCGTGGATGTCATGTTCGCGCGCGTGAGCGTGAGCTGCGACGGTCGCGCGTGCGCGGGCGCGGCGGTATCTGGGTCGTCGAGCGCGGCGCGAGCGAGACATTATTTCAAAAATCAAAAGCGCGCAACTTGGCAACCCGCCCGCCCGCACCACGACAGGTGATCTGACCTCCACGCGCTGCCAGCGCGCAGCGGTGCCGCCGTTTCGCGTCTTCCAACGAAAGCAGCCGGGGACGTTTTGGGCGAGCCGCCCGCCGCGCACTTCCGCCGCCGCGCGTCATGACCGAACGCCGTTCGCGGATGCCGTCGCTGCACGCGTTCGCCGCGGAAGGCGACGGCGACGGCATCCGCCGCGAGATCGGCAAGGACGCCGCGGGCGTGAACGAATCGCACGGACGGGTGCGCGCGACGAGACGAGACGAGACGAGATCGTCCCCCGCCTCGCCCGCCCGTTTCGGCAACGATCGATCGTTCGTCTCGCGCCCGCCGCGTCCTTCTTCCCCGCCGACCTTCCCCGCGTCCTCCCCCTCAACCCCTAACCCCCAAACCATCGCCACGCGTCGCATCGATCGCAGATGAAGTTCACGCCGCTGCACCACGCGGTGGACAACGGCCACCTCCACGCGGTGGAGATCCTCCTGCGCGAGGGCCGATGCGACCCGAACGCGAAGGACCAAAACGGCGCGACGCCGATGCACTGGGCCGCCGGCGCGGGCCGCGTGGACGTCCTCGCCGCGCTCGCGTCGCGCGGCGCGTACGTCCACGGCGAGGACGTCGCCGGCGCGACGCCGCTGCATTGGGCCGCCGCGAAAGGCCGCGAGGACGCGGTGCCCGCGCTCCTCGAGCGCGGCGCGCCGCTCGACCAGATGGACGGCGACGGTTTGACGCCGTTGCACCGCGCCGCGGCGATGGGCCACGCGCGCTGCGTCAAAGCGCTCATGCGCGAGGGCGCGGACCCGAGCCGCGTCGACGCGCGAGGGAACAACGCGCTGCACCTCGCGTGCGAGGGCGGGCAGGTGGGCGCGGTCCGGGCGATCTTATCGGGGGAGCGGGAGGCTGCGAAGAGGGCGTTCGCCGGCGTCAACGAAGCGGGGCTGACGCCGACGGAGACGAGCGCGCGCGCGCACGAGGGTTCGTTGCCGCTGCTGATGGAGTTTAAAGAGACGACGAGAGTGCGCGCCGCGCCGGCGAAGCCGTGCGTGGAGAGACACTACATCATCGGGAAGGAGAAGTACGAGCGGTACGCGCGGAAGTCCGCGGAGGGGGGGGAGCAGTGAGCGCGGGCGGCGGCCGGGTCCGCCCGCCGACGACTGTCGTGGCTGCGAGTGATTTTTTTTTAACCTGACAGTAATAAGTTTACCGTATTCTACGTGAGGCTTCCGCCCGCCCACTGGTTCATCTTTTTCGCGGCTTTGGAGTCGCGGAACTTTCCTTTGCCCTTCTCTAACAGCGGGTCCTCGACGACGTAATCGTCCACGGACGCCATGTACGACCCGAGATCGACCCGCGTTTCTTTGCTGAACTTCAGCGAGTGCGATTTCCAATCCGCGCCGTCGTCGTCGCTCTCGCTGTCCGCGTAGTACAGACCCTCGGAGACGTATCGCGACACCCCGATGGCGCCGTCGCGCTCCTCCGCGCCGCCCTCTTTCTCTTTCGCGGCGGCGTCCGCGTCGTCGGTCGCCGCGCTTTTCGATCGCTTCGCCGCGCTCTCTTTCAAGGACGTCTTCAGACCGGTCTCGAATTTCGCGAGCTTCGAGAGCATGTCCTTCTCTCGCCCGCCGACGGCTTTCCTCTTCCGTTTCATCTCCACTCGTTTCACCTCCTTATCCGTCATCAGCGCCGCGTCCTCCTCCGCGAGCTTATTTTTCCCGATCCCGAGCTTCCGCAGACGCGTCGCCTCTTTCGCGCGGCGCTCCGCCTCGCGCCGCGCCTTCTCCTCCTCGCGTCGTTCCTTTTTCGCTCGCTTCTCCGCCGCCGCCTCTCGCGCTCTGAGCTCCTCCTCGACGACCGTCGTCCCGAACTCTTCCTGCTTCGCGATGATCTTCGCGCGCATCTTCTCCTCGAACCCGACGTGGTCGTCGTTCTCGTCGTCGTCGTCGTCGGGAGGGAGCGACTCCCCGGCCTCGTGCGCGGCGAGTTTCGCGCGCATTCGCTCTCGAAACGCCTTCGTGCGCTCGAGCTCCTCGGAGTCTTTCCGCAACGCCGCCGCCTCCTCTTCGCTCCCGGGTTTCACGATCCGCCCGCTCGCGTCGTCGCCCTCGGCGTCGAACACGGACTTCACCTTCGGCTTCGCCATCGTCGCGAGCTCGGCGTCTTCCTCGCCAGCCTCTTCGCCGAACGAGAGAAGATTGAGCTTCTTCGTCTCTTTCTTTTTCCGCTTCTTCTTCTCCCCCGCGTCTTCCGCGTCGTCCGCGAGCCCCTTCACGACCCTCGGGACGATGTCCTCGAACGGGTTCCACAGGACCTCCGCCTTGATGATCTTCGGATGCGGCTCCACCGGGCGGTCGCCCTCGACTTCCAGCTCCGCGATCTGCAGCGCGTTGTAGATCGTGTGCCCGACCACCTTGCCGAAGATGGTGTGCTTCCTGTCGATCCAGTCGCAGCGCTCGAGAGTGATGAAGAACTGCGAGCCGTTCGTGTCTCTCGATCCCGCGTTCGCCATCGCGACCTGGCCGCGGTGGTTGAACTTGATCCTGGAGTGCAGCTCATCTTTGAAGGGTTCGCCGTAGATCGAGTCCCCGCCCTGGCCGGTGCCCGTGGGGTCGCCGGTCTGGATGCAAAAGTCTTTGATGATTCGATGGAAGATGCAGTCCTCGTAGTAGCCCTCCAGGCACAGCTGGACGAAGTTCCGGCACGCCTTCGGGGCTTCCTTCGCCCAGAGCTCGATCTCTATCTCGCCATGGCTCGTCGTGAGCAGCACCTTCCCCTCGGTAGGCGGCTCGAGCTGGTACACGTTCGACATCGCGCGCGTCGATCTGGCGGAGCCGCGACGGATGCCGAACAGAAATAAATTCGCAGCCGCGAAAACTCATCAGCCGGATGACCGAATAATAACAAGATTCTCGTCGCGAGAGGAGGAGGCGGACGAGCGCGCGCGTAGGGAGCGATGACGAGCGATGCGCATCGTAATTCGTAACATCTCGTGCTCGTACTAAAAGAATCGTTTTAAAAGAATCGCGTCCAGTCCGCGTCCGCGTCACCGAGGAAACGTGTCCGTCGTCCGCGCCGGCTCGAGGAGGTCTTCTTGCCGAAGCACCCGCCGCAGCCTGCCCTCCGCGTCGACGATGGCGACGGGCTCGTCGCACGCCGCGGCGGCGCACAGCACCGCGACGTCGCCGATCGTCGCGGTGTCGCCCTCCACGAGCGTGGGCGGCGGTCCCATGACGGATCGCACCGTCGCGGAGGAAGCGTCGCCGCCGCCGCCGCCGGCTGTGTCGCCGACGCCCTCCGCCTTCTTCGCCGACCCGCGCAGCGTCCCCACGGGGCGGAGGTTCTCGTCGATGACGACGGCGACGAACCCTCTTCCGACGGCGTCCGCGGCCGCCTCCGCGGGCTCGTCGCATCGAACGACGAACCGGATCGCCTCTCGCCCGCCGACCGGGGAGAAGAACCAGCCGCCGCCGCCCGCGCCAGGAGGCTCGTCGTCGTCCTCGCGTCGCCGCGTCTCGCTCTCGCCCGCCGCGTCCGCGTCCGCGTTCTCCGTCACACTGGTCCCCATACGACCGCGTCGGCGTGGTGAACGCCGATCCTTAAGGACTTTGCCGCCGAACGCCGCGTCCACGTCGCCGTCGCCGCCCTCGTCGATCGTCATCCCGACGTCCGGAACCTCGCGCAGGAGCGCGCCCGGGTCGACGCCGCCGCGGAAAATGAGCGGCTCCGCCTCGCCCGCGAAGAGACGACTTGCCGCGCCCGCCCACAGATCGAGCGCGTCCGCGGCTTCGTTCGATCGCAGCACCGGCGTGGACGGCGAACTCCAATCGGACGTGGACTTCACCGCGGTGTTCAGGAAGCCGCCGAACCCGCCCGCGGCGGGGATCGGGATGTCGTCCTCGTCGAGCGACGGAAGGAACGCGTCGTCTTCGTCGAGCGACGCGAAACCCCACGCGCTGTCGATGAGATCGAGCGCCTGCGTGATGCCCCACATGCTCTTTTGCTTCTCCTCCGCCGCCGCCGTCGCCGCGGCGGCGTCGGCGTCGGCGTCGCCGTCCGCGTTGCAGTTCAAGAAGCCGTCCACGCCGACCTCGTCGACCTCGCCTTGGAGCACGCACGCGTCCGAGACGGGCGTCGGCGTCGGGCGCGCGGTGCCCGGCGCCGCGGGCGCTCTGGGTTCGTTCAAGAAGGACTTCGCCGCGGCGGCGCCCGCCTGCGCGAAATCCGCGTCCTCCCTCGACCGCGCCGCGCTTCCTCTCCCGACGACGTCCTTGACGAACAGCGAGACCAAAAGCTCCGTGGAGCGATCGCGCAGCACCTTGGACGACGACGCGAAGTCCAACGACTTGAGCCGCTCCAGCGCCGCGCGCGCGCCCGCCGCGTCGCCCGCCGCGGCCTTCGCCTCCGCCTCGCACATCACAACCTCGGCTTCCACGGCGGCGCCGCCGCTGCTTCCCAGGTTCACGGGGCCCGCGCCCGCGCCCATCGCGGCGGCGTACGCGAGCGAGCTCGCGTCGACGTCGAGCCCTGCCGAGCCCCTCTTCTTCTTCTTATTCCGTCGCGCGTGCCTCGCCTCTCTCTCCGCTTTCCTGCGCCCGAGCTCGAGCTCCATCCTCTCCGCGAGCCTGCGAACGCCGCGGACGTCCCCTCGCGCCGCCTGCGATCTCATCACCCCGAGGTACGCCCTCGCGGTGAGATCCACCCCGGGCTCGCGCTCCGCGGTCGCGAGCGCCGCGAGCGCGCGATCCACGGCGCCGTACGCCACGAACGCGTCCACGAGCGCGCCGTAGCACTGCGGGTCCGGCGGCGGCCCGAGCGGCCCTCGAACCTCAGCGTACATCGCCTCCACCGCCTCGACGCCGCCGGCGTGGTTCGCGCCCAAGAACCCTCTCGCCGCGCCCGCTTCCGCTCTCGCGGTCGTCGTGTACGACATCGCGTCCGGATACATGTTCGCGTCGCCCGTGCGCGCGGCCACCTTGCGCATCCTCGCGACGAGCGTCCGCGCCCAGTCCGGTCGTCCGCCTTTTTGGCACGCGGCGAGCGCGATGTTGTACGCGCACTGCGACGGCGTCACGCCCGCCTCTTCCATCTCTCGAAGCACCGCGATGCACGACAGCGGGTCCTCGCTCGAGGCGTGCGCCTTCGCGACGCCGTTCCACGCCGCCTCCTCGTCGGTCACGCCGTCGTACGCGACCCTGCCGTTTTGGATCCGGCCGTTCCAGGACAAGACGCGGTCTTTAAAAAACCTCGCTCGGACGACGTCGCCGCACGACGCGCACGCGTCTTGAATCGTGAGCAGCATTCGCGTCTGCGCCACCCTCGGCGGGTGCCACTCCGTCCCCATCTCGTCCCTCCACTTCTCGCTTCGAAGCGGGACGTCTTTCTTCTGCCATTTCCCCGCGGCGGCGACGTAGATGGTGCCGTTCCTGCCGACGCCGATCTTGCTGTCCTTGGGTCCTCGGCCCTTCTCCCACGTCTCCAGAAGCAGCAGCGCCTCTCTGAGCCGCCCCGCGCGGCCGTGCGCTTGTATCAGCGCGCAGTACGACGGCGCGCCCGCGCCGATCCCGCCCGGGCCGTCCAGCTGTCGAAGTAACGTCAGCCCGCGGTCTAAATCGCCGCACTTGCAGCACGCGCCGATGACCGCGCCGACGGTTATCCTTCTGCCGTTTCGCGTCGTCGGAATCTCCGATCGCTCCACGAGCGCCAAGACGTCGTCCAGTCGTCGCGCGTCCCCGAGCTGCTTGATGCGCTTCACGAGCGCCTTGCCGCGGTACGTCTTAGGGGGCTTGTCGGACGACGACGAGCCCGGGACGAAGTCGTCGTCCGTCGATCTCTCCGCCCCGCCCGGGACGAAGTCGAAGTCGAGCTCGGAGAGATCGCCGCCGAAGAGGATCTGGTCCGCGACGGAGGAGGACGACGACGGCGGCGCGCCGTCGACGCGCTTCATCGGAGCCGCGTCCCCGTTCGGTCCTCGCAAGCGCTGCGATTGCATCTTCAGCTCCGTCTGCGCGCGCAGTCTGCGCAGCTCCGCCCAGCTCAGGAATTTCTTTTTCCCTCGCGTCGCGGGCGCGGACCACGTATCGACCGGCCGTTCCCACCGCCGCTCGCGCGACGGCCGGCGCGCGCGGTATCGCGCGCGCGGCGCGTTCGCCGCGACGGGGGGAGGCGTCGGGATGGCACCGCTCGGCCGCGCGTCGACGCCTTCGCCGTCCGTCGCGACCGCGCGCGTCGGTGGGGCTCGCCACCGTCGCGTCGCGGCGCGCGCGATCCATCGATCTTGATAACGTGCCGTGACTGGTTCCCATACGACCGCGTTCGCGTGGTGAACGCCGTTCAGCCGCGTGCCCACGAACGCGGACGCGCTCGAGCTCGACGCGCTCGCGCACGACGCGACTCGCGCGTTCCTTCTCGCCACGTCAGATGCGCATTCGATTCGGGCCGCTCGCGGCGACGTCGACGACGCGCAGCGCGCGCGCGCCTCGACGACGCGCGACGCGCCCGCCGTCGACGTGGTCGGCGAGAGCCCTACCGAACGCAGCATGGCGATCCCCGCGACCGGAGCGCGCGCCGGCGTGGTCGCTGTGTCTCCTCTCCCTCTCCTCTACCTAACGTTCGTTTCCTCGCGTCATCGCGACGTAGGTGACGACGGAAGCGAGCGCTCTCTCCTACGCGTCCTCCCCGTCTAACGAAGAAGCGCGACGCCGGTGTGAAGATCCCTGACAGCCTCCACTTGTCGCCGTAAACAGAGCGACGAGATCGAGATCTCCCCTCTCGTGGGACCGGAGCGCGCCACGCGCGCTACAAAAGTCGCCCCAGCTCGCGTCACCGCGAACCTCACGCGCGCGGGCGGAGGACACCGCCGTCCGCGCGTCGGCGTGCTCTCCTCCTCCTCCACCTCCACGACGACGACGACGACGACGACGACGACGACGAGCGAGATCCAGCCGGCGGCGACCTCGGACGCGGCGGAGGCGGCGACGCGACTCGCGAGGTCGCTCCGCGCGCTCCTCGAGACGCCCGGACGCCCCGAGGACCTGGAGCGGTCCGTCGCGCCCGTGGTGGCCGCGCTCGCGACGGCGCTGCGCGACAGGGAGGCGCGCGCGATCGCGACGACGGAGGGCGCGGCAGAGGCGCTGACGTCGATGCTGACGACGACGACGACGACGCGCGGTCCGGAGGGACCGCGCGGCGCGCGGCTGCGGTACGACGTCGCGCTGTGCGTCTTCGCGCTGAGTTTCCACGAGCCCGCGCGCGAGGTGTTCGCGAGACGAGGCGCCGCGGGGAAGTTGGTCGACCTCGCGAGGACGGCGACGAAGGAGAAGATCGTCCGCGTCGCGACGCTCGCGCTGAGAAACGTCGTCGAGGGGGGGGCGGGGTCGGGCGACGCGGCGGGCCGCGGCGGCGGCTTCGGCGGGGAAGGAGGTCGGGGCGAAGAAGCCGCCGCCGCCGCCGCCGCCGCCGCCGCCGCCGCGTCGAGGTCGACGTCGAGACCCGCCGGCGAGGACGAGAACATCCTGAAGCTCGCGCGCAGTCTCCAGCGACGCGAGTACGCGGACGAGGAGCTCGCGAAGGCGCTGAAGGAGCTCGAGGAAGGCGCGCTACGGCGCGGGAGAGACGCGTCCGACTGGCGACGGTACCGAAGCGAAGTCCTGTCCGGATGTTTGGAGTGGTATAGCGCGCGCGGCGACGAGACGTTCTGGCGCGAAAACGCGGAGAAGTTCACGCGCGACGACTGCCTCGTGCTGCGGACGCTGGTCCACATCCTCGAGCGCGCCGCGGACCCGAAGACGCTCGCGGTGGCGTGCCACGACCTCGGCATGTTCGCGACGCGTTGGCCCGCCGGGAGGTTTCTCGCGGAGGAACTCGGCGGGAAGGAAAAGGTCGCGCGGCTGATGACGCACGAGGACGCGGACGTGCGGAAGCGCGCGGTGACGTGCATGCAGAGGTTGCTCGGGTTCGGTTCCAGCGCGAGCGCGGCGTGATGCTAGCTAGAGCACGTAGTCGACCTAGCGCCGCGCGAGGACGAGAACACGACGCAGAAGTCGACCGCGCCGCCGCGTAAAAAAAAGCGTCTTATTATTTTGCGCCCCAAAAAGCGCCAAAAAGCAGAGCGCCCACCCGAGACGCCCGCCGTTCATTACTCACGGCACCGCGTTCGCGATGGCGTCCGCGTCGCTCGCGGCCCGCGCGCTCGACGCGTCCGCGCTTCGAAACCCGCGCGCGCGGATCCCGCGCGCGTCCGCGGGCGCGCGCGCCCCCGCGGCGAGCGGTCGACGCGCGGTTCGGTCGGCACGTCATCAATTCGCGGCGGCGGCGATTCCGAGGACGACGCCGCGCGGCCCCGCGCCGCCGCGCGCGTCCGCGGACGACGACGAGGAGGAGGAGGAGGACTGGGAGAAACTCTTCACGGAACTCAAGCCGCTGACGCCGGAGCTCCCGAGATACAAGGCGCGCGCGCGTCCCCGCGCGTCGAATCCCCCGCGCCGCGCCGCGCCGCGCTCGTCCCGTCCTCACCGCGTCGCGCTCGCGTCTCCGGAACCCAAGACGCCGTCCTCGAGCGCGATTCGATCGATCCATCCCGCCGCGGACCGACGATGACCGTCCCCACTCCACCCCAACCCCCCCACCCAACCCCCCGCCGCAGGTCGCGATCCTCGAGAAAGCGCTCGCGCGAGGCCGCCGCCGCATCCCCATCTCCAAGATCGCGCGCGACCTCGAACTCCGCCGCGACGACGTCCTCGCGTGGGTCCGCGCCAACGCGCACCGCGAACCGGAGCTCGCGCGATCGCACCCGCCCGAGCCCGAGCGCGTCGCCACCGTGCGGCTCGACCGCGACGGCAACGTCGCGTCCGGGTCCCGCGCGGGAAGAAACGGCCGCGACGCCGCCGTTTCCTCGCAGACGTCGTATCTGAAGCACGCCCCCGGCGCCGCGGATGCGCACGTACCCAAGGGCGCGCCGGCGTGGAAGGGGTTCAACAAGACGCGGCTGGGAGCGACCAACGTCGCGACGCTCGAGAAGGTGTACGCCGCGGAGAGGTACCCGGACGACGGCATGGTGGACAGCGTGCACCGCGCGACGAAGCTTCCGAGGTCGAAGATCGTCGCGTGGTTTAAGACGAAGCGCGAGGAGGAGAAGGCGGCGAAGCGCGGCGGCGAGAGAAGAGGAGGCGAGAGAGGCGACGAGAGAGGCGGCCGCGGCGGCGGCGGAGGAAGAGCGCGAGACGGCGACGGCGACGGGTTCTACGACCGGCGGGGGCGGGACGACGGCATGCGCGGCGGGGAGATGAAGCGCGACGGGTACGGGAACAAGCCTCAGGCGGAGGGGAGGCGGGACTCGACCTCGGGGTGGAGCGGCGGACGCCGCCGCTGACGCCGTCGCGTGGAGAGCACGTCGTGTTCATCATCAGTCGTTATTTCTGCGTTATTTCGCGGCGAGATAAGATATTTTCCTCGAGTCATCCGATCGCGATCGTCCCGACGGCGACACTCTCACGGCGCGCGACCACGAACCACGCGCGCGTCGTCGTCGTCGTTTACCCCACGAGCGATGGGTATCTTAAGAAACGCGCGCATGGCGTACACCGGCGGCAAGCTCGCGACGAAGCTCGCGCTCCCGTGCGCGGTCGCGAAAAAGCTCTCGTGCTACCTGCCGTCGTTCGTGTACTCGAACGTGCCGTACCAGGCGCGGTACGGCCTGGACGTGCTCGGCATGCTCAACCCGCGAGAGTGGAACGACCTCATCGACATGCTCCTCGCGGAGCTCGACCCGGAGACGCGAGAGCTCGTGAGCCAGTACCGGCCGTATCTTCCGCTCGTGCTGTACTTCGTCGCCGCGATCGCCATCCTGACGCTCGCGACGATCCTCTACGTGGCGTTTCTCGTCGCGAAGCCCATCACGAAACCGATCGCGAAGCTCGCGCTCGCGCCGGTGCTGTCCGCCGTCGGCGCGGTCGCCGCCGCGGCGAAGGGGGGAGCATCGAAACCCGCGACGGCGAAGACGGTGGTGCGCGCGACGAAGGCGGAGGCGCCGGCGCCGAAAGCAGCCGGGGGGAAGAAACCGAAACCCGACGCGTTCGTCGACGCGTGCGACGCGTGGCTCGCCGCGCTCCCGGCGAAAGGCAAGGCCGCGCTCGAGAAAGCGATCGCGTCCGGGGAGGACAGCAAGGCGGCGTTCGTGGCGTCCGCGGAGGCGGACACCGCGAAAGGCCGAGCGGCGGCGAGAGCGGCGCTCCTCGACGCCGCGCGATGAGCGAGACAAAAAACGCGCGTCCGTCGCGACGAGGCCGGAGAAGGGGAGCGCGCCCTCCCGCGGCGGAGGGAGCGTACGGTCGTTGTTACAAGATACTTGTTGTTACTTTTGTTGTCGTTGTTACAAGATACTAACTTTATTGATGTATGAGATCATCGCGTCGCGCCGTCGTTCGAACTCCGTCGGGGTGGCGCGTCCGGCTCTCGTCGCCGCCTCGCCTCGCCTCACGCGTTGATTTCCTCGTCGTCGTCCGCCGTCTCGTCCAACGCGTCGTCGTCCTCGTCTCGGAGCCGCTCGTGCGTGCGTCCGCGCGCGTACCCTCCCTTCCTCTTCCCCGCGCGCTCGCGATGCAGCGCGTTTCGAGTCAAGACGAGCGCGACGCCGACGCCGAGCAGCGCGCACGCGAGGAGGACGACCACGGTCGCGACGCCGTCGCTCGAGCCGTCGTCGTCGTCCCGACCCGCGCCGTTCGCCCTCTCCCACGCCCTGGGCCCGCCCCCCGCGCCGACCGCGCGGTTCGGACACGCGCGCGCGTCTCTGACGAACGTCGCCGCGTCCACGGCCGCGAGTCGCTGCGCGGAGACGTCGCCCTCGGTCTCGCAGTCTCGACCCCCGGACCCCGTCGGCGCGTACGTCGTCTCCCCCAACTCGTTCACGCCGTCCGACGCCACGCACGCGGTCCTTCGCCACTCCCAACTCGCGTGCGTGGCGTTCAAAATCTCCAGACGCCCCGCGCCGAAGGAGCCCTCCCTGAACGCGCTCCACGCCGGCTGCGGCTCGGACCACGACTGCCCGTACGGACCCTCGTAGTTGCCGCCGTCGCCGACGGTGAGGTGCACGGCGCCGCACGCGTCCTCCTTCCAGTCCCTCACCGGGCGCGACCGCTCGTACGCGTGCACGTGCCCGTTCAGGACGACGTCCACGCCGGCGTCGTACAGAAGCGGCTCGAGCTTCTCCTGCGCGCGGAGCGCTTCCTTGTAGTGCCCCGCGTTGGAGCTGTACCACGGGACGTGGAACATCACGATCACCCACGGCGTCAACGCGCGATCGATCGACGCGAGGTCACCCTTCAGCCACTCGAACATCGGCGCGTTCGACCCGTCAAACCGCCCGGGCGTCACCGGCGCGTAGCTGTTCAGCCCGATCACGTGCGCGATCCCGACGTCGTGCGAGAACCAGTCCTGGGACGCGCTGCCGCTGGCGAGGTACGGCGTCGGATATCGCGCGCGAAACGCCGTCGACTCCACGCCGTTGAGCGTCACGTCGTGGTTCCCGGCGACGACGAGCATCGGGACTTTGGACATCAAAGGCTCCGCGAGCCTACCGAACGTGTCCCACCGCGGCGGGAATCCGTCCGCGTAGGACAAGTCCCCGGTGTGCAGCAGCGCGTGCGGTTTCATCTCCGACAGATGTTTGAGCACCCCGCGGGTGACCTCCGTCTGGCCGGTGTCGCCGACGACGCCGAAGACGACGCCGCTCCCGCGCGCGGCCGCCGCCGCGGCCTCGTCCTCTCTGTCCCTCGCGCGCGAGACGTCCGCGGCGGTGACCGCGGCGGGCGGCACCTGAAACGTCCGACCGCCGGGCGTTTTATCCCCGGGGAGTCTGTACGCCACCGTCTCGCCGCCGACGAGGCCGCCGCGCGCCGTCTCGCCCACGTGCGCGACGTGAATCACCGGCGACGCGTACTGCGCGTCCGGGTTGTTGTACGACAGGCACAGCGCCTTCCCGTACGGCGGGTTCTTGAACCAATCGGGAGGGACGACGTCGTCCGGCCCGCGAATCACTTTATAATTCGCCGCGTCGCGCGGCGTCCACGACGACGTGTTCGCGAGCGCGACGAGATCTTCCACCCTCACCGGGTGCTTCGGGCCCAGCACCGCGTCGACGTCGTTCGGCTCGCCCAGGCATATCTGCGCGGTGTACGCCGACGACGTTATCGCGGCGGCGTGCGCGGCGGGGGCGGCGAGCGCGGCGTCGCGCGCGTCGTCGTCGGCGTCGACGTCGACGCGGACGAACCGCACGACCGCGTCGCGGTCCAGCGCGGCCGCGGACGCCCACACGATCGTCACGACCCCGGGCGCGCGCGGCGCGAGGTGGATTTGCTCTGGCGCGTTCGGGTCCGCGCCTCGCGCGTACGGCGACGCCACGGACGGGTCGTTCAGGTCCACCGCGGGGTGCGCGTCCGGGCGCGCGAATTCGCTCGTGACGCCCCCGCCGGGCGACGACGACGACGACGACGACGACGACGACGACGCGTCCCCCGGCGCGGGCGCGGGCGCGTCCGTCGCGGACGCGACGGACGCGAGCGCGAGGAGGAGCGCGAGGAGCGCGAGGAGCGCGCGAACCCGCGCGGCGGTCATCGCGCGACGACGGGGCTCCGCGCGGGGACGCAATGCCGGCGGGGCGCCCGAGATCACGGACGACCGTCGCGCGTCGCGTACGCGACTTCGCCTCGATTCCGAAATCTTCTTGGACGTGACGTTTCGTCTCTCCGATCGTGGTGGCCAAAACGAGCGCACACTCGCTCCGCGCGCTCGAGCCGCGTCGCACGCGTCGCGCGTCGCACGCGACGCGAGGGTCGCTCGCGACCGCTCTTCGTCGCCCCGTCTCGACCGCGCGCGCGCGACTCGCGCGGCCGCCCGTCGCGTCGCGTCCGTGCCGCCGCGCGTCGTCCATTTCCGGACGTTTTCTCTCGTCCTAATCTAATCTGGGGAGGCGCGCCGCATCCGTCGCGCCGTCGTCGTCGTCGTCCGTCCGCGCGACGACCGCGCCGGCGATGACGCGCGCGGCGGGCGCGCCGCGCGCCGCGTTCCCAGAAGACGACGACGCCGCGTCGTCGCCTCGTCGCGACGCCCACGCCTCGAGCTCCCCGCGCGGGCTCCTCGGCGCGGGCCGCGCGATCGGTGGCGGTCTCCTCGGGTTCCTCGGTCGCCGCGGCGAAGCCGCCGCCGCCGCGCGCGCCACCGCGGACCCAGCCGCGACCACCGCGAAAAGCCCAGCCGCTCCCGACGCGCGCGCGCGGTCGTGGGCGGCGGCTCCCGCGCGCCGGTCGTCTATTCTCCCCGCGCGGCGAGCGACCGACGCCGCCGCCGCAGCCGCCGCCGCCGCCGCCGCCGCCGCCGTCGTGCGCGTGCGTGTGGAGAAGCCACCCGGCGCGCCGTCCAACTGGGATCTCCTCAAGAAGAAGACGTTCCTGCAAGGCTCCGAGCACGGCGGCGCGCCGCTCGTCGGCCCCAACTCGGCCAGACGCAGAAGCACGCAGCGGCAGTCCATCGCCAAGCGCAACGTCCTCGCGATGGAGACGCTCTACGTGCCGGCGTGGAAGCAACGCATCTTACGGTTCCTCGACGGGACGCAGTGCACGCTGTTCATGACGCTCGTCACGCTGTGGGCGCTGTTCGGGGACGACGTGCGGTTGATGGCGTTTCACGCGGGGGACGACCCGATGTTCGTCGGGCTCGTGTACGTTTGCCTCGCGTTGTTCTCCGCGGAGATGTGTTTGATGTGCCTCGCGAAGAGAGGATACGTCGGGACGTTTTACTTTTGGCTCGATCTCATCGCGACGTTGTCGCTGTTGATGGACGTTCCCGAGTTCATGGCGCTGATCGACATGGCGCCGTGCGCGATCGAGTCCGACGCGTGGGCGCACGGGTTGCGCGGGCACGACGAGGGCGGCGGCACGGAAGCCACCGCGGACAGCGCGGTGGCGCGCGCGGGGCGGGCGTCGCGAGCGGGGACGCGCGCGGGACGCATCGTGCGACTCGTGCGACTCGTGAGAATCGTGAAGCTGTACAAGACGTGGCAGACGCGTCGACGGAACAGCAAGGACGTCGTCGCGGGGAGTTTGGCGCGGGCGGCGGCGGCGCCGGCGACGGCGGCGACGCCGCCGGCGACGCCGAAGGACAAAGACGGCGCGGCGTCGCTCGACGCGAAGAAAATCGGCGACGCCCCGCGCGCGTCCGACGAAGACGTCGACGAAGAGTTCGCGACGCCTGAGGTGCGTTCTATACACTGGTCCCCATACGACCGCGTCGGCGTGGTGAACGCCGATCCTTAAGGATTTTTCCCGGCGCTTCTCTCCGCCCACCCCTCGCTTTCAATACCCGCCCTCGGCGCCTTTCAACTCCAACTGACGCCTATGAACTCCACCCCGACATCGCTTTGTATGGAACGACCCGGAG
>Ga0181559_10002797_pt1 | contig 17237 bp, 11 predicted proteins | sample 011ome_21_FD_133752 | JGI IMG/M metagenome (GOLD analysis project Ga0181559, IMG submission 133752) | Coastal salt marsh microbial communities from the Groves Creek Marsh, Skidaway Island, Georgia - 011508AT metaG (megahit assembly) | ecosystem: Environmental > Aquatic > Marine > Intertidal...
AATCGATCCATTGACCGCAGGTTTGCGATTTGCATGCTCAATGGAAGATGGTCGAGAATTCGTCGGTTCCGATGCTCTGAATCTTTTAGCTACAAATCCTACCGCTAAAACAAGGGTGGGTTTGCTCCCTGATTCGAGAAGGCCGGCGCGCGAGGGTTACTTGGTTTTTAATAGTCTTGGAGAGGAAGTGGGCTATGTGACGAGCGGTTCACAGTCACCAACTTTGGATCGACCGATTGCAATGGCCTATGTTCGAAGAGAAGATGTGGGAAAGAGGGATTTAGAAATCGATATACGAGGTACGCGAGTACCAGCGGAACTTGTGAAAATTCCCTTTTATCGTCGGAAATAATCGGTCGCTAGGAGAAAAATGATGACCCGTGATCAATCACAACTGTTGTATGCCTCCACGCATGAATGGGCTGACATTGAAGAGGCCGAGGGCGCGAAAATTGCTACAGTTGGAGTGTCGTCGTTTGCAATTGAGCAACTCAATGACTTGGTCTATATGGACCTTCCCGAAGTGGGCAGGGTTGTCAATGCGGGTGACGAACTTGGCGAAGTAGAGTCAGTCAAAGCGGTTAGTCCACTTTACAGCCCTGTCTCTGGTGAGGTCATTGAGGTTCATTCTGAGCTACCGGATCAACTCGAGAAACTAAATTCCGACCCCTATGAATTTGGTTGGATTGTCAAGATTCGAATATCCGACGATGCTTATTTGAACGAATTGCTGAACTTCGAAGATTATCAACGTCAGTGTGCGGAATCAGCGTAGCCACTTCATTCACACGCCATTTTTGTTCGATGCTTTACTTCGATATCGACTTTTGAGAACTGGTAAATAGATTGCCTGAGCAATATCAGTCAAACTTAGAACGAATTTCTCTCTAAGACGTCTGTTACTTTTCATTGGCTTTAAATGACTCTAAATCTAGGGCGAATCGTACCGTTTCAAAAGTTGTCAGGTGTGGAGAATATGTCGCTCGATCAGACGTTACAGGAGTCGGTCGATCGACAACAAATACCGACGCTTCGCTTCTATGGCTGGAATGTTCCTACGCTTTCACTTGGTTACTTTCAGCCTTTTTTATACCGCCGTACTCACTCTCCTAGTTTGTTATCCGCTTGTGTCAGGCGTGCCACCGGTGGTGGTGCAATCATGCATCATCGGGAGCTGACGTATAGCTTAGTTTTGCCTCAGTCAATTCAGATGATCGGACCGCGATTGGATCTTTATGAGAAAATCCACGCGAGTTTAGTCCGCGCATTGTACGATTGTGGTGTGCCGGTCGCCCCATTCCGCCAAAGCGATCAAAATCAATGCGGATGGGATTGTGATGCCTTTCTTTGTTTTCGGCGACGCACAGCTGAGGATCTAATTCTCCACGGTTATAAAGTTCTTGGTAGTGCGCAACGAAAGTCGCGATCATCACTATTGCAACACGGTAGTTTGTTACTAGATGCGAGTGAGTTCGCGCCTGAATTGCCGGGAGTGAATGATTTATTGAACTCGAGAATTCAGCTCAATGAGTTAATTGAAGCGATCACGCAAAATTTTTCTGATGACCTAGGAATAAAGTGGAAGGAGTCTTCTTTTTCGTCTGAGGAAATGACGAGGGCTAACGAGATCGCAGTCGATCGATTTGCATCAGAGCGGTGGCTCTGCAGGAGGTGACTTGACGGTCTATTGGCCTTCCCTCAAGGCCGCGTTCGGGAATCATTTACATCATTTGCATCATTGCAGCCGAAGCGAGGGTTGGCGGTGAAGGCACGGTCGGAAAGATCTGCAGCTTTCGCTTCAAGCCTTAATTTTGATTCGGAGTGGCCTCCTGACAATGTCGTTGTGTAGCGATGCAAAAGCCAGCTAGGGCTTCAATCCGTCTAGTGAAGTCGAGAAAAGACGATTATCCGAGATTTAGGCCGATAGGCTCCAAAAGCCCATGGGTTAGCTCTTTAAGCTGATTTACCCCCCATAGGTGGATGTTCGCTTGATTGTTGTCAATAAATTATGACATACTTCCCACTGAGAGGGATGGCTCAACCTAAGCTTGGGGCAGGTTAGGTCATCAAACATGTTGGTGAAGTTACAGACTCACAACCTTTATTGAAGGTTCTGGCACCACATGAAATCGCTATCACTTGCATAGCGTTGGCGCGTTTGGAACGCGATATTCGAAGAGAAGAGCTTTCGGATCATTCACGGGATGACTGATGTCCGCAGCAACTCGTATCGGGTGTTAAATGCAAATCGTACTTAAGGTTTCCAGCGGAAGTCACGCTGGCAAAGAGATTAAAGTTGCAACAGAAAAGTTCTTGATCGGACGTAGTGACTCCTGCCAGTTACGACCAAAAAGTGAATCGGTTAGCCGAAAGCATTGCATACTTGTGTGCAAAGATAACCGTGTCTTGGTTCAAGATTTGAAAAGCCGAAATGGAACTTTTGTGAATGGCAAGCGATTGCCAACCGACAAAGCAAAAGTTTTGAAGCCCGGTGATCTTCTGAAAGTTGCAAGTCTCGAGTTTGAAGTGGTGATTGAGCCCAGTTTGAATGCTCCGAAGAAACCCGAAGTGACCGGTGTCGCGGATGCCGCTTCCCGAGTTGTTGAAACAGGTTCAGCAGATAGTCGTTTTGAAGACGTCGATGTTGATTCTTGGTTGGACGAAGCGGATCAGATAGATCGCGTTCGAAAAATGTCTGATCCAGATACTCGCCAATTTAATATCGAAACACTACAGCAGCAGAGCGCAGCTGAAGACTCTTCAAATGGGGATCTGAGTGTCAACACCGAATCGGTTGACGATTCGCAGGATGATAGTGTCGTAGCCAGAATCAAGCGAACAAAAGAAAAAAAGACCCCAGGTAAATTACCCGAGGACTTTAAGAAAAAGCTAACGGATAATTCTCGCGATGCTGCAGATAATGCGTTGAAGCGATTTTTTGGAGGTGGCGGCTGAGATCTGACAGAGAATTATTCGTCTTTCCTCTTTCTGAATTCTCCCCAGCTCCACCAAAGCACATGAGACTCTAGATCTATCCTAACGAGCTGAGTCCAATGAAAGTTCCGATTTTACCGATGGCTGTATCGGCCAAATTTTGGGCATTCTTTGCAAATCGTGCGTAGTGAATCATTCAAGTTCAGGCGTCTTACCCTTTGTAAAGACAAGACATTCTTGTTCTTGCATGTGTGTGACTGGCGGATAAGAGCTGCTCTATCTGAGTTACTAAGAGTTTTATCTCGCCTTTTGGTTCTCGTTGGCAAATTAAGGCTCGTCTTCACGCCGATCTGTCCTAGTTGGTAGAACATGGGGAGTGATACTCGTCGTGTGTTCATCAATCCGTCAATCGCTGTGTCTATCATTTTCGATAATCGCCCATGGGGAATCATCGATTGCCCCGTCTGGCTAAGTCTGATGTTGGAAATTGTTGTGGCGAGGTAACGAGTATCGGCGAAGTTTCGGGGGTCGAAAGGTAACGAATTAAGCGGAAGGTGATCGGTGTCATGTCGTGTCGAGATCGATTTTGGTTATTAGCCGTTGTCTTCGTTCATTGTTTATGGCCGACTTTTCACGCGCGGGCTGAGCAGTTATTTCAACTTAGAAATGGCCTAGTGCTCCGTGGTTCCAAAATTGAGATTGCTTCACTTAAAGAAGGCTTCGGTGCGGCATCGGCGGGTGAGTCACATGTTCGTCCGATCTGGTTAATTGATGATGGGCTACGCAGGACTTATTTGCACGGTAAGGGTATGGCGGATGGAGAACCCGTTGATATCGGTGACTTAGAGAGGCCGATTGAGCTTTGGCAGCCGACACCACTTGGCGGAAAGGTCGTGGCGGGCCTCGGTAATGCGATTGGAGTATCACCGTTTAATGAATTCGGTCGTCGCGTTTTGACCGTGCGTGGACCAGAGGGTCCCGTTCAAATCATTCAAGGGATCACTGAATTAAATTCTCGGTACGCTAAACTTTCAGCATTGAAGGGTAAGCCTTCGCTATCTTGGGATATGCGAGTAGCGACAAGCTCCATCGATTCAGCGACTCTCTCTAAGATCTTCGATCGCCGTATTGACTCGGCTGATTTGAATTCGCGGCTGGAAGCAGTTCGCTTTTATATCAACGCCGAGCGGTACGATGATGCCAAGCTTGCATTGAAAAAGATCATTCGAGATTTTCCCGAAGAGAAAGATTTGCCTGCACAAGTCATTACTTTGACTGAAAAGCAAGGAGATCAGTTGCTCGATGAGGCAAAGAATCGAATTGCTTCCGGGCAATATGCTTTGGCAGCAAATATCCTAAATAGTTTTCCTCTGGAAGCAGTTGGGCGGATCAAAAAATTGCAGGTTGAGGATGCTTTAGAGGAACTGCGAGCTAATGAACAGCTGAGTGAAACTGTATTGGCAAAGCTTTCTGAACAGATGTCAAAACTCCCCAATGCTCAGACTGAGGCCTTGAGTGGAGTGATTGCTGAGATGAAAGACAAGTTAAATGCAGACACGCTCCCGCGGTTCAGCGATTTTTTAAGACTTGGAGATTCTGATAACCTGCCGATTGATAATCGAATCGCACTTGGTATTGCAGGATGGTTGTTAGGTTCTGGTTCAGGAGAGCAGAATTTAAGTGTGGTGATCGCTTTGCTGCGAGTCAGAGAACTTGTTGTTGAATACCTTGGTGACACAGACACGGTGCGTCGACAGCAAATACTGGATGAGCTAAAGACGCTCGAGGGCGCGTTGCCAGAATACATTGATCGTATGCTTCCACTTTTGGAGCCAGCATTGGCTTGGTCTCAGGAGTCTGAAGATGCCCGGGTTCCGGGTATGTATCGCGTGGCAATGGAGGACGTTGATTATCTAGTTCAGCTACCCCCCGAGTACAACCCATTGCGTCAATATCCGTGTTTAATTGCATTGCATGAGACTCGCTCAGTGCCTGATCGGCAAATTGATTGGTGGGCTGGTGAATACCGCGAAGACTTGAAGATGAGGTTAGGTCATGCATCGAGATCCGGATTCATCGTTATTGCTCCAGTTTGGTCCCGGGAAGGGCAGGTTTTATACGAGTACACTCCGCAAGAACACCAGAGAGTGCTGAAGGCCTTGCGGCACGCCATGCGGCGTAGTTCTATTGATTCAGACCGAATCTTCATTGCCGGGCATGGTGAAGGAGCAACTGCAGCATGGGATATCGCGTTAGCACATCCAGATCTATGGGCAGGTATGGTTTCTATTAGCGGGTCTCCCAGTAAAACGGTTCCCCATTATGAGGCCAATTCTCGATATATACCCATGTACCTTGTCATGGGCGAATTGGACCAAACCAAGGCAGACGGCGCAATTATCGATGACTACATGTCATTCAATCATGATGCAATGGTTGTCATGTATCGTGGTAACGGCCGTTCTTATTTCTATGATGAAATACAAAGAATATTCGAATGGATGCTTCTTCCTTCCCACACGCGACGGCCGATGCCGATCGATATTGAGACAGCAACGATTAGAGCGGGTGATCAATTCTTCTGGTGGTTAGAATTGCTCGATATGAAAGAGGGAGTTAGCGTTGATCCGATCCTCTGGGAGCAGGCAGATCGAATTCGAGCCGGCAAGATTTCTGCATCCATTGGTATTGATAATCAGATTCGTTTAAAGAGTGGACCGGCAGATCGTTTTCGGCTTCTTCTGCGCCCTCAGGATGGAATCGACTTAAACGAAGAGGTGATTGTTCGTTATGGTTCCGCTTCACCGAAGCGATGCTTCTATGATGGGGACCTGAAGGTGTTGCTTGAAGATGTTCGTCAACGAGCTGATCGGAAGCGAGCTTTTTGGATGACCGTGGATATTCCTTAGGTCGATGGATAGAGGCATTCGTACTACAGCGACCAAAGCTGTGGTACACTGCGCTGTTGTCGCTGCTGGGAGTGAATGCATTTGATCGACATGGTGTGAGATTTAAAAGCGATCTTGAAATTAAGGTATAAATGGAATGAAACGAAGAGATTTTTTGACTGTTCCAGCAGTGATGGCTAGTGTTTCATCTATTTCTTCTGTTGGGGTTGCAGACTCGCAAAATAAGAACCGAGCACGGCAGTCTGTTATGGGGTGGTGTTTTAAGCCGATGGAACCGGTTGACCTTGCGAAGCAAGCGAAGCGGATTGGCTTGGAAGCAATTGAAGGTATCCCTGCGTCTTCCTATCCTGAGGTTACGGCGCTGGGGCTTAAGATCTCTCTTGTCGGTAGCCACGGGTTTGCGACGGGACCGCTTAACCCAGAAAATCATGCAGAAGTCGAATCTAAGTTGAGAGAAAGTATTGATCTTGCTGTTCAATATGGAGCACCAAATGTGATCACTTTCACCGGCATGCATCAGAAGGGGATTTCAGATGAGGCAGCAAAAAATAATTGTTTAGATTGCTGGAAACGTGTAATTGGCTATGCGGAGAAGAAAAAGATTGGACTCGTTCTTGAGCATCTGAACAGTAAGGATGATTCGCATCCCATGAAAGGGCATCCAGGCTACTGGGGAGACGATTTGCATCGATGCGCCGATTTGGTGAACGCGATGGATTCGCCAAATTTTAAGCTCTTGTTTGATATGTACCACGTGCAAATCATGCACGGGGATTTAATTCGAAATATAAAAAAATACCACTCGATCGTTGGTCACTATCATACCGCCGGAAACCCTGGACGCGGTGAATTAGACGACACACAAGAAATCAATTACCCGCCAGTCATTCGCGCTATTCTTGAAACAGGATACCAGGGTTTCATTGCTCAAGAGTTTATTCCTACATCAGATGATCCTATCCGATCCCTGAAGGAAGCTTACGAGGTTTGTAACGTCTAGAAACTCATTTTCATCATTTGCCGTGAATGCAGTGTGTTGGGTTAGAGTCGCTATGCGAGGCGTTGTCCTCTGTAGGAGAGTTCAAGACGTTTGCCTTTTTGGACAATCACTGTTATTTCGGGAGTGGGCGAATTGCTCGCCGAGAGCGTGCGATTTGGCGCGAGGTTCGTTTTCTAAATGGAATCCGCCAGTAGGGGCTTAAATACAGGCTGATTATGTTTATTGGAGAACACGGGCAGTATTAGCTTTTCGGGCATCTATACTCTTAGAAATCCTTTGATCCTAGGTGCCAAAGCATGAACGCCGCAGTAACTCCCGACTTGCCAACAAATTTTCAACTCCTGCTTGACTCAGGGTGGAAGTCCAAAACCGTCAAGCAGGAGATGAAATCCAATTTGATTTCAATGCTTGAGAAATCTTCAGAAGTGTTTCCTGGAATCGTTGGTTATGAAAACACCGTCATTCCAGAAATAAATCTGGCAATTCTTGCTGAGCACGACATGTTGTTTCTCGGTGAAAAAGGTCAAGCCAAGAGTCGCATGATGAGATTACTCGTCAATCTCTTGGATGAATGGATTCCCTATGTTGATCATGTGGATTTGCCAGTTCATGAAGATCCTATCCGACCTATTACGTCCTTGGGAAAACGAATCATTTCGGAGACTGATCCGAGTGATATACCGATTGCATGGTGGCATCGTGATCAACGCTACGCAGAGCGTTTGGGTCCAGGGACAAAATTTGCGGACATTGTCGGAGAGATTGATCCCGGCAAGTTGACGAGCGGGATTAGCCTCGGATCAGAAGAGGCGTTAGCTTTTGGTTTGATACCCCGAATGCATCGCGGCATCTTTGCGATGAATGAATTACCTGAGCTGGATGATCTAGTACAAGTAGGGCTTTTCAATATTCTCGAAGAGAGAGATGTGCAAATTCGGGGCTACCCAATTCAGTTCGATTTGGATATTGCGATTTTGTTTTCTGCAAATCCTGCTACCTACAATCGAAGCGGGAAGGTTATACCGCAACTCAAGGATCGGATTGGATCCATCATCAAGACACATTATCCAGAAGATCGACAAATTGGGATCGAAATTATTCAGCAAGAAGTTGGTGAGGATCTAAGTGGTAATTACCCAGTTCACGTTCCTCATTTCATGTATCAAGTGATGGAAGAGATCACGGTGCAGGCGAGGAAGAGTAAATACATTGACCATGCGTCGGGTGTTTCGGCCAGATTTTCACTTGCTAATTTTCGCACTGTCGTCGCATCAGCTAGAAGGCGATCCATTCTGCATCAGGAGACTCCTGCCGTTCCAAGAATTAGCGATTTAGGTCATCTCTATTCCAGCGCTGTCGGGAAATTGGAGTTAGACATGATGGGAACACATCAAATGAGCGAAAAGCAGGTCCTCGACGCTGTGATTGCCGAAGCAATACGCGTGGTCTTTGAAGAATATGTCGATGAGCACGGACTTGGTGCGATTTCAGAAATCTTCAGCAAAGGTTATCGAGTTGAAGTGGGAGACCTTCTCCCAAGTTCGGCTTATGCGGAGCGATTAGAACGCATTCCGGATGCATGGAAACTCGCTTTCGAGGTAAATGCTGGCGAGAACGAAGCGATTCGAGCGAGTTGCGTTGAGTTTGTTTTAGCCGGTTTGTATTGCACCGACAGAATCAGTCGAAGTCAGAGACACGGAAAAATCGAATATGAAATCTAATCACGATAAAAACCGTGGGTTTGGCGGTGTCATTCATTCCTACCAGAAATATGATCCTATTTCTTACCCTCCTCCAAATCAGCCACCGGCCGATCTCGTCTCGCCGGCGTTTGAACAGGCACTCTGGTACGGCGATTTTCAAAGTCTGTCGGATGAGGATCTCGCAAGGGCCGTGAGGCTCGATCCCAGCCAAGTTGCAGGATTGGGGCCTAGTCTTGATGCACTTCGTGCGATTTTGGAAGAACGAAAGCAAAGAATTTTAAATACGTACGAAGTAAAGAGTGTTCAGAAAAAAGCCAAGATTAGTTACCAAGAAGCGGCTAGAAAATTAAAGGTACCAAAGAAACAAGAGAAGTTATTTCGGAAAGCTGTCACCCAAGAACAACCATACTTGCTTGAACGACTTTGGTATCACGTTGGTGATGACCAAAGCAATTTAGCAAATGGATTGTTGCGGGTTTTAAAATGCATGAGTGAGAAGCATCAAATTGAGCAACTTGAAAGTGACTATGAGTTTTTAGGCAGGGAATCGCTTAAGATTGACGAAGCGATCGCGATCAAGGAGGAACTTGAAAATATTGACGCGCTTCTTAAGCAATTAGCGGAGGCACGAGAAACAGCCCAAATTGGATTGATCGACCTTGAATCGCTTGCAGATTACGTACAGCCAAGCGACCTCAGCCAACTCGAAGAGATGAGGCGGCAGGTGGAAAGCATTTTGCGGGACCAAGCTGAACGTCAAGGTCTGGAGAAAGAGAAAGGAGCTGGTGGGGGTTATCGCTTAACTCCTCAGGCATACAAAATCTTTCAGGGTAAATTGTTGGAGAGACTGTTTAGTCAATTGAGTCCCTCGAAGCACGGCAGGCACGATGTTAATTTGACCGGCGAGGGATCGGTAGAGTTGCAAAGTACCTCTCCTTACGAATTCGGAGATAGTCTCGCTCACCTGGACTTGACTCAGAGTGTAATTAATTCGCTTATACGCCAAGGCGGTGAGCGACCGTTGAACTTTGTTAGTTCCGATATGGAGGTCTATCAGACTCGACACCAGCCTAAATGTGCGACATGCGTCATCATGGACATGAGTGGCTCAATGAGGTACGACGGTCAATATGTCAACGTGAAAAGGATGGCATTGGCATTACAGGGACTAATACAAAGTGAATATCCCGGAGACTTTCTTCGTTTCATCGAAATGTATACGTTTGCAAAGTTATGTGCTCCGGGGGAGATCATTCAGTTAATGCCAAAACCTGTGACGATTCATGATCCGTGGGTGCAGCTTTGGGCTGATATGAGTGATCCTGAGATCAGCGAACAACAGATTCATCCGCACTTCACTAACATTCAGCATTCCCTGCAGCTTGCTCGTAAGCAACTGATGAATAGTGATACGAGTAATCGACAAGTGGTTTTAATAACCGATGGGTTGCCAACTGCTCATTTTGAAGAAGAAAAGCTATTTATGCTCTATCCTCCTGACCCTCGCACTGAAATGGCGACGATGAGAGAGGCTGCCATGCTTCAAAAAGAAGGAATCACGATCAACATTTTTTTGGTGCCAAGTTGGTCGCAAAGCCAAGAAGATATACGCTTTGCACAGCGTTTGGCACAGAGTACGGGTGGTCGAGTCGCTTTCACAAGTGGTAAGGACTTAGATCGATTTGTTCTTTGGGATTACGTACAAAACCGTCGCGAGATAATCGCGTAATCGAATTTCGAGTTGCGATCAATATTGTCGCTGAACCAACATCGGTGAAATTTCAAGCACCGTGATTGTAGTCAATAATTAGTTTTTCAAGTCGCCCAGTAATAAGTCGCTCTCGAGCAGATGGCAGTAGGAGTCATAACGCCTGGAATCTATTTTTCCATCTGCGACCGCATCCTTGATGGCGCACTGATCTTCATTGAGATGTAAGCAATCGGTGTATCTGCAGCTGTTCACAAAAGGTCTTAGATCGGGCATCAGCCCAGCCACTTCATTGGCTTGGATGTCCCAAAGTTGGAACTGACGGATACCTGGTGTATCGAAAACCGCTCCGCCAGATTGAAGTGGTATGAGTTGGGCCGCGGTAGTTGTGTGACGCCCTTTTTCGTTATCTTGGCTAACCGATGCAACGGCTAAGCCAAGTCCGGGTTCAATCGCATTGAGTAGACTGCTTTTCCCCACTCCGCTTTGTCCAGCAAGTGCTGTTTGTTTATTATGCAATAACGCTTTCAGATATTCGATGTTCAGATTTCGTTCCGCTGATGTCAGCAATACGCGATAGCCTAGGCTGGCATAAACTCCGACGAGTTGCTGTAGCGACGTAGGATTTACCAAGTCGGTTTTATTAATGACCACAACCGGTTTCACGCCACAGTGCTCTGCTGTTAACAGAAAACGATCAATCAAAGCCGGTTTGATTCCAGGCTCTGCAGCGCTGGCAATGATCAGCAGGTAGTCCACGTTGGCGACAAGAATATGTTGTTGGCCTCGGCTAGTGCGACTGATGATACCTTGTCTTGGTGCGACACTCTCGATCATTCCATCACGCGATGTAGCAGCTCTGAGGCGAACATGATCACCAGCAACCACGGCGCTTCGTTGGTCGATGTTTAGCGATTTAAGAACCTGTCTTAGTGCGCATTCATAGATCACACCATCTTCGCCTAGGACACGACTCTTCAATCCATGTACGCTAATGACACGACCTGTGATGTAGTCCGGTAGATGGCTTGCATTATCCCCTGATAAATCTACGTAGGTGCGTTTTCGGGTCAATTCGCCTTTGCCACTGACCCTTTCACTGAGGTCCACATCTGCCAAGGTTTCTTGATCACCGGCGTGAAAGTCACGAGTGAAGTCACTTTGCCGCACTCGATCTTGGTGCTTTTTCTTAAAAGACGCTCGATTTTTCTGACGCTTGTTCTTTGCCATGGGGTGTAGCGATTCACGAGCGAGTTGCCCCGATCGGTCAATTTTTCGCAGCTGATCCAAGTTAAACGATCTATGAATCCGACTGAGTGTCCGACTCGGGTACTTCAATCTCCGAATCGGTAGGCGATTCTTTGGCCGTCTCTTCGTTCGCGGGCTCGCTAGATATAGCTCGCGTTCGTGATTGGATTGAAGGTCCAATCAAATCGGTAAGCTCTTTTTCTCCGAGTTCTTCATGCTCTAAGAGAGCTTTCGTGATTTTTTCTAATTCGACTCGGTGTTCCCGTAGGAGTTGTTCCGATTTCTGGTCTGCCTCAAGAAGTAGTCTTGCTACCTCCTCATCAATGAGCTCTTGAGTGTGTTCACTGAACTGACGAGTCTGATGGATTTCTCTTCCCAGAAACGGATCTTCGTCGCTTGTTTTGTAGCTGACGGGACCTATTTTTTGGCTCATTCCCCAATGAGTTACCATTTTTCTCGCGATACTTGTGGCCCTTTCGAGGTCGTTTTCTGCACCAACGCAAGTTTCGTTATAGATAATTTTCTCTGCAGCCCGTCCGCCCAGCAAAACGATCAACTGGTGGTCCAGTTCTCTTCTGCTGATACTGAGTCGATCCTCATTTGGCACGTATTGAGTTACACCTAACGCGCGCCCGCGAGGGATGATGGTGACTTTGTGTACGGTATGTGCTCCGTCTAGATGCCAAGCCGTGAGAGTGTGGCCGGCTTCGTGATACGCAGTTTTCTCTTTCTCGCTGTCTTTTAAAACCTCTTCTCGCTTAGCGCCCATCAGGATTTTGTCACGAGCGTAGTCAAAGTCGCTCATTGAAACGATTTTTTTATCCTGTCGCGCGGCCCAAAGAGCAGCCTCGTTAACCATATTACGGATATCTGCACCGGTGAGACCCACGGTGCCTGCAGCGAGTCTCCGCAGTTCAACATCTTCCGCCAATGGCACATCACGCACGTGAACCTTAAAAATAGCTTCGCGACCATTCATGGTGGGACGACCGACAGTAATGTGTCGATCAAAACGACCGGGGCGTAGTAACGCCGGGTCTAGAACATCGGGGCGATTGGTTGCAGCCACAACAATCACCGCCTGATTAGCTGCAAAGCCGTCCATCTCACCAAGGATTTGGTTGAGTGTTTGCTCTCTTTCATCATGCCCACCCCCAAGTCCGGCGCCACGTTGGCGACCAACCGCATCGATCTCGTCGATAAAAATGATCGCCGGGCTGCTGTCTTTGGCGGTCTTGAAAAGATCCCTCACACGGCTTGCACCGACACCGACGAACATTTGAATAAACTCACTGCCGTTCACGGAAAAGAAAGGTACTCCCGCCTCTCCCGCAACAGCGCGAGCAAGTAATGTCTTTCCGGTTCCAGGTGGGCCATTCAACAGCACTCCTTTGGGAACACGTCCACCTAGCTTTTGGAATTTTTCGGGTGTTTTCAAAAACTCAACAATTTCTTGGAGGTCCGCTTTTACGCCCTCTAAGCCTGCGACATCTTTGAACGTCACCATCTTCTCACTGGCTTCAAAACGTTTTGCAGGACTTTTGCTGAAACCGGACAGAAAACCACCGCCCATGATGTCGCTTCTGGTGCGTCTAAGCATCATGAACAAAAAGAATAAGATACCTAAAGGAAGTCCTACCAAAGCGATGAAATAAATCACTTGTTGGGTGTTATCGGGTTCTAGGTAGTTGAAGCGGACGTTCTGTGCTTTCAGTTGAGCCTCTAGTTGCGTTACCCACCCAGAATCGGTCGGACGATTGAAAACGAATTTGTCCAAGTATTGATTCGTCGAATCCTCTTTTGCCTTGCTGTTGCGACCTAGTTCGGATGAATCGGTCTTTTCCCAATTGGGAATGTCTGGCCTCGTAACAAATTTTCCATAGACACGACGCTCAGAGATCCCAACCTCTTCGACGTTGCCTCTACTCAGTTCTGACTGAAAAAAACTAGCTGAGATTAGGGATCGTTCTTCGCCACGATTGTAGAAGAGCAAGACAACGAGTGCTGCGAGAATGATCGCGATGAAAAGCGAATTGTTGCCTCGCCTATTGTCCTGCTGCTCGGGGGGATTAGCCTCGCGTTGATCTGTCTTCTTTTCCATTTCCTGCCTTCGGGCGGTTTCGATACTTGGGCGATTCAGCGAACGAAGTTGATGCGTCTCAGTTGGCTGCCGACTCGTTTGTCCCACTTCCACGGTATTGTAGTGGGTAAGTGGTAAAGTGACTAACCGAGTCGACCTTTAGTTTTTGAATCAGTTTGGAAAAATATCCCTATTTCCTTTATCGCTCATGGCAAATGCATTGTTCCGGAAATCGCGGTGATTTTCGTGTTATCACGATTGGTTTGGTGAACGTTTTTTGCTTTGAAAAACCCTAACGCTTCATTTTCCGGCCATGACAACTCGATGTTGAACCGAAAAAAATGAAAAAATGTCACTTGGCAGGCCAGCGCAATGGGCACGAATGTCAAAGAAGTTCGTTTTCAGCATGAATTGGCAAGTCTTTCAAACAGAAAGAACAGAGGGAATCAAGTCTGTGATTTTGGTTCGATTGATTTAAACGACGGGCGGTGATAGAGGGAAGGTGATAGAGATTGGCACTTGCCTTCATGCCTGCTGAGCATGAAGGGAAGGCTTGGCTGTTTTGAGTTAAAAGCCGCTCTCTTTCGCTTGTCGTAAATGATTTTCCAATTCTTCGGAAGTGAATTTGCGGATCACGATTATCTCGCTGGCAGTAAAACCAGCTTCAACAAGCCTCCATGTCCAGTAGGATTCCGATCCTACCCACGATTGGTCGGCAATGATCGGTGGTGGGGACGTGCTTGTCTTTCCACCAGTATTTTCGATGTCTGGCTTTTTGGGAGGATTGGCATCGACTCCTCTAAGTTCTGTATCGAGGCCCAAAGAATTAGAAGGCCTTTGACGCAAATTTCGTTCTGCATTTTCTATTGATTCTGAAAATGACACTTGGGTTAAAACGCCAGTCGATTGTTCTTTGGTTTTAAACGCGGATTGAATTACGTGAATAATGTCTTCTGCAAATTGCGCTATGGTGGCGTCACCAATTCCCTTTATCGACTTCAATGCTTGTGTTGACTGAGGTTGTTCCACGGCAATTGTTTCCAGGGTTGCATTGGTGAGTACCCGAAAAGCGGGAATCCCAAGGGCAGCTGACGTTTTTCTTCTCCAGCGTTTCAGGGCATCTATCAAATCTTGATCGATGGCAGTGGTAGACGGGGATTCAGAGATTATTGAAGTTGTTTGAGCCAAGGCTTGATTTTTGCTCTCTCTCCCCTGCTCTGCTTCGAGAGGTTCAATTTTTTTTGTTGTAGCAATTAGCTTTTTTGCAAGTGCGGTGTCGAGCGAAAATCCGCTGGGTAGATCTGTTCGCCCATGCATAATATCCCGACCCAGTTCAGTCATGTGGATCGTTGGTCTGCGTTGTTCGATTTCTTGTTGTACAACGAGACCAAACTCGCTTAACCGATCCATGATCACCGCGACTTCGGAGTGCTTCATCCCTGAAAGAAGTCCATAAGTACTTAATTGATGAAGCTTCCACTGGGAAAGTTTTTTGTTCTTCGATCCGCATAGCATTTGCGCGACCATGTTTTTCCCGAAACGCCCATGCATACGGGTTACGCCACTCATCACAATTTGTAGCCCACGAACAAAGTAGTGATCTCGGTCAAGTGCAATGGCTTGTTTCTTGTGGTTTGGATCAGAAGCGACTGGTGAGCAACGATCACATCGGTCGCACTCTTGCGGATCTTCCTCGCCAAAGTATTGCAGGATCGTTTTCTGTCGACATTTCGTATTTCTTGCAAACTGAATGACTGATTCAAGTTTTTCGTATTCACCAGTTTTGCGAATGCTCAACTGTTCAAAATCAATTTCTAGTTGATCGAAAGTTTTTGTGCGATCCAGAAAGTGAATGCCGCGTCCACGAAAAGGTGGTACGTAGTCAAATGCTCTTAACTTGCAGAGCTCTCGTAAAGATCGGCTCAATTGGGCTTTTTCAACATTTGCATTCTTGGCTAGCCAGTTCGGCGTAACGTATACATCTTCACCTCGTCGATTACCCACGATTAATTCAACCGCTTGAAGTACTTTTCTGCGAATTTTTGCTTCAACGGGTACGAGGTCAAGAAGAGTTGGTAATTCAGAGTCGATTCTAAGAACCGCTTGATTCGAGCTGCTGTCTAGTCTTTTTAAGACACCTGTTTTGGCAATCAACTGTTCTGCTGTGCTAATCGCTTCGCTACTGTCTTTGGTGCCAATGAGTTCTCGAACCTCCTCAAGAGTCAATTCGATAGGATCCTCGACTCGTGATTGGAGGAAATTGTAAACTTGATGCACAGTGTCTCGAGATGGATAGCGGTTTTCAATGAAGAACTCTTGGATGTATCGGTCGCTGTAGGAGAATAGCAAAAGGCATTCGCTTGGCTTACCGTCTCGTCCAGCTCTTCCCGCTTCTTGATAGTAGGCTTCTAAGCTTCCAGGCATGTTATAGTGAACGACGAAACGAATATCTGATTTATCGATTCCCATTCCGAAAGCATTCGTAGCGACAATTGCCGATAAATCACCTCCCATGAATCTTTCTTGAGTCTGCTGTCTAGAGATGGAGTCAAGTCCGGCATGGTAAACTCCGACTTTGATGTCCATTGCTTGGCTGATGGACTCGGCTAGTTCCTCACACCGTTTACGAGTCGCGGCATAAATGATTCCTGATCCAGATTGAGTCGCAAGGTACTGATGAAGCGAATCGTTCTTGTCTTTTTCCGAACTACAATGCTTTACCGTGAATCGCAAGTTGTCCCGGCTGAAGCCCGTCACAAATATATCGGGGTTGCGTAGGTGAAGTAATTCAGAAATATCATTACGGACTGCAGGCGTTGCAGTAGCCGTCAATGCAATCGTTTGAACTTTATTCAAGTAGCGATTTCGGAATTGTCCTAGCCTTGCGTAGTCCGGTCGAAAATCGTGTCCCCATTCGCTGACGCAGTGTGCTTCATCGACAGCCAGCAAGTCGACGGTGCATTGATTGATGGTATCGATAAAGCGACCGTTTCGTAGTCGTTCGGGTGCAACATAGACGAGATCAAGCGAATTGGCTCGCATCTTTTGCATGACATCAGCTTGCTCGCTTGTGGTAAGACTGCTGTTAATCAGTTCCGCACGGATTCCGAGGCTTTTAAGGGTATCAACTTGGTCCTTCATTAACGCAATGAGTGGGGAAATGACGATTGTTAAGCCAGGTCGAACCAGGCTTGGAAGTTGATAGCAGAGGCTTTTTCCTCCACCTGTAGGCATCACACACATGACGTCTTTGCCATCAAGCACGGCCTCAATGACTTCTTCTTGTCCTGGGCGAAACGCCTTAAGGCCGAGTCGAGAGAGGGCTGCTGTTGAGGCTGTTTTTTCAGCCATAAAGTTGCGGTCCAAAAAAATCGAGTGTGCGGATTCGCGGATTGGTGAGGTCACCAATTTTTTCATTGATCAATCGAGTATAGACTTTGTTGGCGTCACGCCAAAGTCACGCAGCGTGTTCTAGTGCTTATGTCTTTGCTTATTACGATCCCGAGGTAGATTGAATGCGCGCGGTGTCACTATTTGGGTCAGAGGTCAAGTTTCAGCAGGTGGTACCTGAGCCCACCGCTGGGAACGGTGAGGTGCTTGTTGATGTTCTTTTAGCTGGCATCTGCGAGACGGATTTGCAGTTATGCAACGGTTA
>Ga0181559_10002801_pt1 | contig 17227 bp, 15 predicted proteins | sample 011ome_21_FD_133752 | JGI IMG/M metagenome (GOLD analysis project Ga0181559, IMG submission 133752) | Coastal salt marsh microbial communities from the Groves Creek Marsh, Skidaway Island, Georgia - 011508AT metaG (megahit assembly) | ecosystem: Environmental > Aquatic > Marine > Intertidal...
AACTCCACTTTCAACACCAGCCCCCAGATGTTGGAAATGGCTGCAGGGAAAGTGCGCTGTGGTGCCTGCCTCTATGTGTTTCAGGCTAGAGAACATTTCGTGGATGTCGATTCTGACGAGGCGGATGAATCTGTCTTTATTGGCAACGATCCCGAAGACTTCTTCGATCCAGCTGTGTTTCTTACCCGCAGTGCCCTGCAGGATGATCAGACCAGCAGCGGCCAGCAGGACTTGATAAGCACTGCAGCGAATGCCGATCCGGACCGCTTAACCGAACCCGACACCGAGCTGGGCGAGCATGAGGAGCCAGAGAGGCAGCATCCAGACAGCGAACCCTCTATCAGTGCCTCGCAGACCATTGCAGAAGGGCAGATAAAGGATTCCATGGCGGCAGAGCCAATAAGCGAGAATGAAATCTGGGCAGAAACTGACGCTGAAGTTGCGGCACAAGTTAATTCTGAATCGAACACCGATGCCCAGATAGCTGGTGAAACCGCAGCAGAAACCGAAGCCGAGCACGCCGAGTTTTTTGCTGCGCTGGAAGAAAGCCTTGATGAGCTTGAGGCAACGGATGAGACTGAAGAACCGAAAGCGATTGCTGAGCTGGACGCGTTTGGCTCAGTCTCCGAAGCTGCCACGACGGCGCAGTTCGAGGCAAGCACAGCATTCCAGACGCAGGCTGAAACCAGGGCTGAGCCGCGCCCCGGGGATGCTCATGCTGAGCAAACTGCAGTTGAGCTGCCAGCATCGGATGATTCCGATATCGAGCAGAACACATCGACCGAGCCAGCGCCGTTCCCTGCACCTGAATCAACCGCGCCTGCGTCTACCCAGCGACCTGAAGATGTCAGCCTGTCCACTTCTTTTTCAGTGCAACCGCGACCTGCTGTCCTCAGTGCCAAAACAGCAGCCGCAGCTGGTGCTGAAACACAGGGCCAGCGAGATCATGCCGAGCAGTTGGACACAAACCGGGACAGACCAGCAAGTGACTCAGACCTTGCCGAAATGGATTCGGAAGCGACGATTGCAAATGAAACCCAAGCAGATATAGGTCTCGGAAAGGAAAACCAGGATGCTGTCATCAAAGACAATCCATCAATAGACGAACTTCCATTAGAAAACGAACTTCCATCAGCAATAGATGAAGCAGCTGCAGAGCCAGCTTTTAGTGAGCCGGAGCTGGATGCCACAACAGAATTCAGTGAAAAAACGTCCGTTTTGAAGCCCTACAACATTCGCGCCGCCGAGCTGGCGGAGCAGGACTTCAATGAGGCCATTAAGGAACAGGACTTCGCCGACACTGTGGCCTCTGGTTTCGCCGCTGAAGAATCAATGGATTCTGAATTGGACAGTTCCATTGACTGGCAACTCGCCAGCGTCGAAGGCGAGTCGGACGATCTGCATACAAGTGAAAGCGAGGATGATGAGCAGAATCAGGACAGCGCTTCTGAGGAAGAAACAGAAGTCAGCAGCGAAGACATTCGGGCCCGGGCCATGCGCGCTCAGCTGCGGGATGACGAAGCACTGGAGCAGTTACCCGAAGAAAACCTGGCGGCCCTCAAAGTCATGGCGACAACACTCGAGTTGGGCAGTGTTCAAGGTCGGCGATGGGGGGCAACCCTTGGCCTTTCCCTGCTAGCCTGTTCACTGGGGACCGGCATGGCAGCTCAGTTCTTATGGCGTCACAACGCAGTGTTCAGTCAAGAACCGATGCTGCGCCCCCTGTTCGCCTCTGCCTGCCAAATACTCGGCTGCGGTCTGGAGCCATACAGCAACTTATCAGCCATTGTCAGTTCCAATCTCTCAGTGAGAAGCCACCCGGAGCGCGCCGACGCAATCATGGTGAATATAGAGATGCGCAACACTGCTCCCTTTGAGCAGCCCTTCCCTATCATGGTGCTGGGCTTTAATACCGCCAGCAATGATCTGGTCGCCCTGCGGGAATTCAAACCTGAAGAATATCTGGACTCAGGGCTGCGAGACATAACGCAAATGCCGGTGATGGCGCCGGTACAGATTGATCTCGCTCTTATGGATCCGGGAAATGATGCGGTCAATTACACCCTCGCTTTTCGCCAGCCCTGATTTCCCTCACTACACTGATTGACTCGACCTATCGCGACAAGACACCGCCCTAGGGCTCAGCAAGGCGTTTTTCGGTCGTAAACCCGCGACGACAGCGTGAAGCCGATCGCGACCAGGTCTGAAAAATTCTTTAATTGGCGGATCTGCCCGGCTATCATTAGCGCCCTTTTTTGGACAGCCCCAATTGATCAGGGCAGGCATAAGGCGCGAGCAGCCATAAACCACCAGCTGACCACCAATCGATGCAAACAATAGGTCCTTACACATTGAAGAACAATTTGTTCCTGGCGCCCATGGTGGGAGTCAGTGACACACCGTTCCGCGAAATTTGCAGCGAACAGGGTGCCGGCCTAACGGTGGGTGAAATGCTGACATGCAACAAGAAGTTGTGGCAGAACGAACGTAACCGCCTCAAACAGGTGAGCCCGCAAATTCCTGGACCGCAGGTTGTGCAAATCGCGGGTTCTGATCCGCAAATGATGGCAGAAGCAGCGCGGCTCAACGAGGCCATGGGCGCGAATGCCATCGACATCAACATGGGCTGTCCGGCAAAAAAGGTGCTGAAGAAAGCAGCTGGCTCTGCCCTGCTAAAAGATACCGATCTGGTTGAAAAAATATTAATAGCAGTGGTGGCCGCAGTAGACGTGCCTGTAACACTGAAAATTCGGACTGGTTGGTGTCCTGAAACTCGCAATGGAGCTCTGGTCGCTCGGATTGCTGAAGAGGCGGGTGTGCAGCTGTTGACAGTTCATGGCCGCACCCGCGCCGATCGTTTCAAAGGTGAAGCCGAATATGACACAATTGCAGCCATCAAGCAGGCGGTCAATATTCCCATCATTGCCAATGGCGATATCGATTCACCGCAGAAGGCTGCGCAGGTAATTTCATATACCGGCGCGGATGGCGTGATGATCGGTCGCGCCGCACAGGGCAATCCCTGGTTATTCAATGAGATTGCGCACTATCTTGCAACAGGGACAAATAAATTTGTTACTCCTCTTCCTGCTAAAGCCAAAATCATTCAGTCACATCTAAAAAAAATGCACAGTTTCTATGGCAAAGTGAAGGGTGTGTGGTACGCTCGTAAGCACGTGTCGGGCTACGTGAAAGGATTGCCATCCGCACAAGAATTTATGCCTGGATTCAACGCATCTGAATCAGGCCAAGAACAATTAGAACTAATAGAAAACTACTTTGATTACCTGAGTAATCAAGGTGAGGGAGCCATCGCCGCATGAATAAGCTGGAAGAATCCGCCAACTTTTCGAGCTACGCAATTTCAGAACAAACCAACGGTTTTACTCGGACAACGCAAGCACCGCATTCTGCTCCCCGTCAGGAGGGCACGCTTCGAACTGAAGTCGATATATCACTTAAACGTTTTTTTCAACAACTTGAAAACGAGCCGGTCACTGACCTGCATCGCATGGTGATGTCAGAAGTTGAAGCGCCGCTGCTCGAAGCAGTAATGCGCTATACCGGCAACAACCAGAGCAAGGCTTCTGTCATGCTGGGATTAAACCGGGGCACACTACGCACCAAACTAAAACACTACGGCATGCTGTGAACCCTCACGGCGCCTGCCTTGCATTAACCATCACAAACTAATCAGCAGGACCTATGAGCACAGATCAATCTGTAGCCGTGCGTCGGGCGCTAATCAGCGTTTCCGACAAAGCCGGCGTCGACGAATTCGCGAAATCACTTCACGCTCTCAAAATTGAAATTCTCTCAACCGGCGGCACCTACCGCTTACTTACCGAAGCCGGTATCCCGGCCGTTGAAATCTCAGACTACACCGGTTTTCCGGAGATGATGGACGGCAGGGTAAAGACCCTGCATCCAAAAGTGCATGGCGGCATACTCGGTAGGCGCGACCAGGATCAGGCCGTGATGGCGGAGCATGGGATTTCACCCATCGATTTGGTGGTAGTGAACCTCTATCCATTCGAGGCAACCGTGGCAAATCCAGACTGCGATCTTGCCACTGCCATCGAGAATATTGATATCGGCGGCCCCACCATGTTGCGTGCGGCGGCGAAGAATAATCGCTTCGTTGCGGTGGTGGTAAATCCCGAAGATTATGCGCCGGTGCTGGAACAGCTGCGATCCAATGATAGTTGTCTTGACCAGGCTACTCGTTTCGATCTCGCGGTGAAGACTTATGAGCACACCGCCGCCTACGATAGCGCCATTGCCAACTACCTCGGCGCCCGAGATGCCGATGGGGAGTCTGTAGAATCTAATTTCCCACGTACCTTCAACACCCAGTTCATCAAGAGTCAGGATATGCGCTACGGGGAAAACCCGCACCAGGCGGCAGCATTCTACATCGAGCGCAAGCCCACCGAAGTCAGTGTCAGCACCGCGACCCAGCATCAGGGTAAGGCACTGTCCTATAACAACATCGCCGATACCGATGCGGCGCTGGAATGCGTGAAGTGTTTCTCTGAGCCAGCCTGCGTGATCGTTAAACATGCCAACCCCTGTGGCGTCGCCATTGCCGACTCGCCCCTGCATGCCTATGAAATGGCTTTCCAGACTGACGCCACTTCAGCCTTCGGCGGCATCATTGCCATCAATCGCGAACTTGACGAGGCTACCGCCGCGCGCATCACTGAACAGCAGTTCACCGAGGTCATTATTGCGCCTTCAGTTTCGGAGCAGGCTCTCGCCGTCACTGCAGCCAAGAAAAACGTGCGGGTATTGAGCTGTGGGCAATGGGAGAGAGAGCGCAGCGCCGACCTCGACTACAAGCGCGTAAATGGCGGCTTGCTGGTGCAGGATCGCGATATTCACCAGATAAGTGAATCGGATTTGAAAGTGGTGAGTCAGCGTCAACCGAGCGCGAATGAAATTCGCGACCTGATGTTTGCCTGGTCCGTAGCCCAGTATGTGAAGTCTAACGCCATAGTTTATTGCAAGAACAACCAAACCATCGGTATCGGCGCAGGCCAAATGAGTCGGGTCTATAGCGCAAAAATCGCCGGCATCAAAGCCGCTGATGAAAGTCTGGAAGTGAAAGGCTCGGTGATGGCTTCTGACGCCTTCTTTCCATTCCGCGACGGCATCGATGCCGCCGCAGCCGCAGGCATCACAGCAGTGATTCAACCCGGCGGTTCAATGCGCGACGAGGAAGTCATTGCTGCCGCCGATGAAGCAGGCATGGTCATGGTCTTCACCGGCGTACGCCATTTCAGACACTAACTCGACCATCGCTTAGGCATAGCAATGAATATACTGGTGATAGGTGCAGGCGGCAGAGAACACGCTCTGGCCTGGAAATGCGCACAATCCAACGCGGTAGAAACGGTTTATGTGGCGCCTGGCAACGCTGGCACCAGTCTCGAGGACAAACTGGAGAACGTGGCCATCGATGTCATGGATTCCGAAGCGCTGGCTGACTTTGCCATTGATAGAGATGTCACTCTCACTATTGTGGGACCTGAGGCACCTCTGGTAAACGGTGTGGTGGACTACTTCCAGAAAAAAGGCCTGGCCTGTTTTGGACCATCTAGTGCCGCTGCACAACTCGAGGGCTCCAAGGCCTTCACCAAGGATTTTCTGAAGCGCCACAATATTCCTACCGCGGCTTACGAAACTTTTACCGACATCGCCGCAGCCACGGCGTATATCAATACCCAGGGTGCACCCATTGTGGTCAAGGCCGATGGGCTTGCTGCTGGCAAGGGCGTGATCGTGGCGCTGACAGAACAGGAAGCTATCGCCGCAGTCGAAGACATGTTGGCGGGCAACAAGTTTGGTGATGCCGGGCACCGGGTTGTTATCGAAGATTTCCTGGTAGGCGAAGAAGCCAGTTTCATTGCCATGGTGGATGGTGAACATATCCTGCCCATGGCAACTTCCCAGGATCACAAGGCTAGGGATAACGGCGACGAAGGCCCCAACACAGGCGGCATGGGAGCCTATTCCCCTGCGCCGGTGGTCACTGAAGCCGTTTATGAACGCATCATGGAACAAGTCATTCGCCCGACCGTGGCAGGCATGGCCAGCGATGGTCATCCTTATGTGGGCTTTCTCTATGCCGGCCTGATGATTGACCCTGAGGGTGAGCCCAGCGTGGTCGAATTCAATTGCAGATTCGGAGATCCCGAGGCGCAGCCGGTGATGATGCGCCTGCAGTCCGATTTGCCTGCGCTTTGCCTGCAGGCACTCAGTGCCGAACTGAATACAGCCAGCGCCGAGTGGGATGCACGACCCGCGGTCGGTGTTGTATTAGCAGCCGGAGGCTACCCTGACAGTTATGCCAAGGGCACCGAGATCGCGGGGCTGGATGACGCCAAAGGCGATTCACAGAAAGTTTTCCATGCCGGCACCAAGGCGAGTGATGGTAAAGTGCTCACTAACGGGGGCCGCGTGCTGTGCGCCACGGCGCTCGGCGATAGCGTCGCTGCCGCCCAGAAATCGGCCTACGAACTGGCTAGCCACATCAGTTGGGACAACGTCTATTTCCGCACAGATATTGCTTACCGCGCCATTGCGCGGGAAAATAGCTAAATGTCCAGAACACCTCTTAGCTTTTTAGATAATTGCCTGCTGCAGTTTGACCAGGCCCTGCGCACCTGCGTGCCCGGCAGCAGTATGGCTGCCCGCCCGTCTCCCGCCAGTAAACTGGCTGCGGAATCCAATGCTGCAAGCATGAGCCCAACCGAGCAAAAGCACGCCGCTGGGCTAATGCGCATCAATCATACGGGTGAGGTCTGCGCCCAGGCCCTGTACGCGGGCCAGGCCAGCACCGCAAACCTCGCGCAAGTGCGTGAGGCCATGGAAGAAGCCGCTGCAGAAGAGGTCGATCACCTGGCCTGGTGCGAACAGCGCCTGCAGGAGTTGGACAGCCGTCCCAGCCTGTTCAACCCACTCTGGTACGCGCTCTCATTTGGCATGGGAGCCGCCGCTGGTCTAGCTGGCGACAAGTGGAGTCTGGGATTTGTGGCAGAGACCGAAAAACAGGTCTGCGATCACCTTGAGGAACACCTGGAAAAGCTGCCTGAGAGCGACCAGCGCAGCAAAGCGGTGCTGGAGCAAATGATTGTCGATGAACGTCATCACGGCGAGACCGCAACCGAAGCCGGTGGCGTTCCCTTACCATCCCCGGTAAAGCAGGCCATGCTTGCCATGTCCAAACTGATGAAGAAGACTACCTACCGGGTTTGAGCCACTGGGTCAGACCCCAGATGTTTCTGCCCAGGTTTAAACACCTGGATCGAACCCCTACTTCATCCAGCGCTTGCCAATCTCGATTCAACACCCATCAGTTAATGCTAATCTTCGACGATTTCATAGTCATGGGTGATCTCCACACCAGCTTGTTTCAGCATAATCGATGCCGAACAGTATTTGTCTGCGGATAGCTCAACCGCTCGCGCAACTTGCGCCGCTTTGAGATCCTTGCCCGCGACAACAAAGTGAAGGTGTATGGACTCGAAAACCGACGGCGTCGTGTCTACTCTTTTCGCTTCGACCTCTGCTTCGCAACGGGTGACCTGTTGGCGCGCCTTTTTCAGGATTGTGACCACATCATAGGAAGAACAACTGCCGACTCCCAGCGCCATTAGCTCCATGGGCCGCATACCAAGGTTTCGCCCTCCGCTTTCCGGCGCGCCGTCCAGCACAATGCCATGGCCTGTGCCGGATTCCGCCACAAACATCACCCCTTCTACCCACTTGACCCGTCCTTTCATATTCTTTTCCTGCAGTAATTACGTTAGTTAACAAAAAAAATCTTACCTCAGCCCCGCTTGATTCAGGCCACCAGCTAAGGCTCGATCGTCTCTGGCTGCCATCTGTGTGCTCAAGCAAACGGGAGCCGTCCCGATTACCTAACTTAACATATGGATTAATTGTCCCCCAGCAGGCGGTGCGGTTTGCTATTGCTGCAGCGGCACCCGCATATATTGTGACCAACATCTCACACTTGGGAAAAAATGTGATATACATTTTCTCTAGTTGCAACAAGGAGCTGAGCCCATGGCGCTAATGGCAATTACGCCTCATATTGCAGACCTGGACAATTTTCTTTCCCATTGTCACAGTAAGCGCTATCCCAATCGCGCCACCATTATCTACGAGGGTGATAAGTGCGACACCCTTTACTACATCATTAAAGGCTCAGTAACTGTCATCCTTGAAGACGATGATGATAAGGAAGTCGTAATCGCCTATCTGAACCCCGGAGATTTTTTTGGGGAGATGGGGCTATTCGGACAGGCCGAAGAGCGTTCCGCCTGGTGCCGGGCTCGCACCGCCTGTGAAATCGCGGAGATAAGCTACACAAATTTCAATAGCTACGTGCGCTCCCATCCCGAGATTGTATTTACAATCGGCCAGCAGATGGCACATCGTCTACGCAATACTACCCGTAAGGTAGGCGACCTGGCGTTCTATTATGTCACAGGTCGTATTGCGCGCACCCTGATCGAGTTAAGCAAGGAACCTGACGCCATGACCCATCCCGATGGCATGCAGATCAAGATCACGCGCCAAGAAATTGGCCGAATTGTTAATTGCTCAAGGGAAATGGCCGGCAGAGTATTAAAGACGCTGGAAGAGCAAGACCTGATCAGTGTATCGGGCAAAACAATTGTGGTTTATGGTACGCGCTAGCAAATAGCCGACGGGCAAGTCTTTCTGGCAGGGCAGGCCAACAGGTAGCCCTGTTCAGTCACCGCAGCAATTCCCACACTTGAAATCCGAAACTTAGGTAGAGAATAGCTCCTGCAGCTTTTCTCCCGGCTGCGGTGCTCGCATAAACGATTCGCCCACCAGAAACCCGTAAATATTGTTGGCGTGCATAAGCTCCACATCTGCTTTCTCGTGGATGCCGCTCTCGGTAATGATGAGTTTGCCCGCAGGAATGTGTTTAGAAAGCTCAAGCGTCGTGTCGAGACTGGTGGTGAAGCTGTGCAGGTCTCGATTATTGATACCAAGCAGATCGGTCTCCAGCTCCAAAGCTAGCTCTAGCTCAGCGTGGTTGTGAACCTCAACCAGCACATCGAGGGAAATTTCGCGCGCGTAATCAGCAAGCTCATGTAACTGTGAAGGCGTCAGGGCGGCAACAATAAGCAGGATACAATCCGCCCCGAGGGCGCGGGATTCCGTAATCTGGTAAGGGTCAATCATGAAATCCTTACGTATAACCGGCAGACTGCAGGCGTCCCTGGCCTGCTGCATATACTCATCGGCACCTTGAAAGTATTTTTTATCCGTCAAAATAGAAAGACATGTGGCCCCATGATCAGCATAGTCGCTGGCATGCCGCGCCGGCTCGAAATCTTCGCGAATCAGACCCTTGGACGGAGATGCCTTTTTAATTTCGGCGATGACCGCCGACTGGCGCTGGCTGATTCTGTCGCGCATCGCCCTGGAGAAGCCGCGCACCGGGTCAGCCTGCAGCAGATCAGCCTCGAGCGAGTTAAGGCTACGCGAAGCCTTGGCGGCGGCCACCTCTACAACCTTATCCGCCAGTATTTGTTCCAGAATCGTCGGATTTGCCATCGGCTTAACCCGCCTGCTCTGAAGTAAATTTAACGAGATGCTCCAGCTTGGCCAGAGCAGCCCCTTTCTGCAGCACGGCCCTGGCTTTTTCCACTCCTGCTGCCAGGTCTGGCACCAGCTCCGCCGCGTAGATCGCCGCACCTGCATTCAGAGCAACAATATCCCCCGCCGCCTGGTGCGAATAGTCCAGCGCCTGTTTCAGGAGAGCCAGGCTTTGCTCGGCGCTATCGATTTGCAGGCTGCGGTAATCTGCATAGCGGGTGATCCCGAAATCTTCCGGGCCCACTGTATACTGGGTGATTTCTCCCTGTTTGAGCTCGCCAACATGGGTGTCAGCGGCAATGCTAATCTCATCCAGCCCATCTTCCGCCGCCACCACCAGCACATGATTGCTGCCCAGCTCACGCAGCACCTCAAGAACAACCGGTATCCATTGCGCATCGAATACACCCATAATCTGGTTCGGCGCAGCGGCGGGATTGGTGAGTGGGCCAAGCAGATTGAATACGGTACGCACGCCGATCTGCTTACGCGCAGCAATAACGTGTTTCATGGCGCTGTGATGAGCAGGCGCAAACATAAAGCCAACACCAACGCAGTCAATACATTCGCCGACCAGATCAGCACCCAGGCCGAAGTTAACGCCCGCCGCTTCTAACACATCCGCACTGCCGCTCTTGCTGGTGGCACCGCGGTTGCCGTGCTTGGCTACTTTCGCGCCAGCGGCGGCCGCAACTATGGCGGAGGCCGTAGACACATTGAACTTGTTGGAGCCACTGCCGCCAGTGCCACAAGTGTCCACAAGATAAGGTGATGGTGACACCTTCACGGCAGTCGCCAGTTCGCGCATGACCGTGGCACCTCCAAGCAACTCTGCCGGCTTGACCCCTTTCATCTGCAGACCAACTAAAAACCCGGCATTTTGGGCATCGGTTGTCTCACCAGTCATGATGGCACGCATGACGGCAATCATTTCTTCCTTGGCCAGGTCTTGCCGCGCGGTGACGCGTTTGATTGCGCTAACGATATCCACGTGTCTTCCTCAGTTTGAATTCTGTTTTTTGTCGCTCAAGCGGTTAAAAAATTTTTCAACAGCTGGTGGCCATGTTCACTGGCAATCGATTCCGGGTGGAACTGCACACCCTCAATGGCCAGTGTTTTGTGCTTGATACCCATGATCTCTTCCAAACCACCCTCTTCACTCTTGGTCCACGCCGTAATTTCCAGCTCCTCTGGCAGCGCGCTCTGGTCGATGACCAGGGAGTGGTAACGAGTTGCGCTAAAGGGGTTTGGCAGAGCGGCAAACACTCCCTGCCCGTTATGATAGATTGGCGAGAGCTTGCCGTGCATCACCTTGCCAGCACGAATGATCTTGCCACCAAAGGACTGACCGATGCTCTGGTGGCCGAGACAAATACCGAGCAGTGGAATTTTGCCGGCAAAGTACTCGACTACGTCCAGGGAAACTCCAGCCTCGTTTGGCGTACAGGGCCCTGGCGAAAGCACAATGCGCTCGGGCTGCAGTGCCTCAATCTCCTCAACGCTAATAGCATCATTACGATACACTGAGACATCCGCCCCTAACTCACCGAGGTATTGCACCACGTTGTAGGTAAACGAATCGTAGTTGTCGATCATGAGCAGCATAAGCGCAAAACATCCGGAACATAAATCTGGGCGCCATAATATCAGCCCATCCGCTGGCTGTCTTGATGCTGCAAGCACGGCCTGATTTGATCCCAAACTCGGCTCCATGCGTATTAGGACATCGACGGATTGAGCGAAAAACAAACCCGCTACCCTGCGACAATGAAGCCCAACAACACGGCGTAGCCGCAACAAACTGGATTTCCATGGCTAAAACCCCATCCCTGATGTGGTTCCGACAGGATCTGCGACTCAATGACAATCCGGCGCTCACGCAGGCCGCACAGGCAGGGCCCGTGCTGCCCATCTACATCCTGGACGACTGCAACTCCGCCCCCTGGCAAATGGGCGCGGCCAGTCGCTGGTGGCTGCACCAGTCCCTCGAGGCACTGGACGCTGAACTGCAAAACAAGCTGGTGGTTCTCAAAGGAGATCCTCAAAAACTTATTACCGAGCTCGTCGCTAAACACAATATCCAACAGGTGTGCTGGAATCGCTGCTATGAGCCCTGGCGCTCCGCCCGAGACACAACAATTAAACAGGTTTTGCAGGAAACCGGCGTTGAGGTGACCAGCTGCAACGGTTCGCTGCTGGTGGAACCCTGGACCAATCTCAAGGACGACGGCACACCTTACCGGGTGTTCACCCCCTTTTATCGCAGAGCAATGAGTCGAGGTATCGAGACCGAAACAGTTCTGCAGCCCACACCGGAACTCAATTTAATTGGCGAAGATACAAGTGATACCAAGCTGGATGCTCTCGAGCTATTACCAGACATCGATTGGTACAGTGGTTTTGAAGAAGTATTTACCCCGGGTGAAGCAGGTGCGCATCAGCAACTCGCCAACTTTCTGGAGCATGGCATCAGCAACTACAAACAGGGCAGGGACTATCCGGCGCTTGAATCGGTCTCGAGGCTTTCTCCCCATATTCATTTTGGTGAAATTGCACCGCACCGTATTTTTCAGGAGTCACTGGAGCATGGCCGCCTCGCGGGCATAGAAACCGAAAGCGAGCATTTCGGCCGGGAACTGGTCTGGCGTGAGTTCTCGTACACCTTGCTGCACCACTTTCCCGAGCTGACTGCAAACAACATGAACGCTAACTTCGATCACTTCCCCTGGCGTCGCGATGCAAAATTGCTCAAGGCCTGGCAGCGGGGCCAAACCGGCTACCCGCTGGTGGATGCGGGTATGCGCGAACTCTGGCAAACCGGCTACATGCATAACCGGGTGCGCATGATCGTGGGCTCATTCCTGGTGAAGAATCTATTGCAGGACTGGCGCGAGGGTGCGCGCTGGTTCTGGGATTGCCTGCTGGATGCAGACCTGGCTAACAATACCTGTAGCTGGCAATGGGTGGCTGGTTGCGGCGCCGATGCGGCGCCCTATTTTCGGATCTTTAATCCACTCACACAATCCGACAAATTCAAGGCTGCGCCCTATATCAGACGCTTCGTGCCTGAACTGGCGGCGCTGGACGACCGCCATATCCACGAGCCCGCGGCAGCCCCACCCATAGTGCTGGAATCGGCTGGCGTGGAATTGGGTAAGAATTATCCGATGCCCATTGTGGAACTCAAGGCATCGCGGGAGAAGGCGTTGGAAGCGTACCAGGAGCTAAAGTCCAGGGCTTAAATTCTAGGACTCAAGCTTGAGCCCCTGCTGAGCCATCTGCAGGGCGCGCACGATCGCCCGGGCTTTGTTCTGGGTTTCCTCCCACTCTGACTCCGGCTGCGAGTCAGCCACAATGCCGGCGCCCGCCTGCACATAGAGAGTCTGATCCTTTATCACCGCGGTGCGGATGGCAATGGCCATGTCCATATTGTCATTCCAGCCCAGATAGCCCATGGCACCGCCGTAGATGCCGCGTTTTTCAGGCTCCAGTTCGTCGATAATTTCCATGGCCCGCACCTTGGGTGCACCGCTCAGGGTACCCACCGGCAGGGTAGACTTCAGCACGTCCAGCGCCGCACAGTCATCCCGGATCTCACTCTCGACGATACTGGCAATGTGCATAACATGAGAATAACGCTCTACAAACATCTTGCGCGTTACTCTCACGCTGCCAATCTTGGAAACTCGCCCAGAATCATTGCGGCTGAGGTCGATCAACATCAGGTGCTCGGCCAATTCTTTCTCGTCCGCAAGCAGCTCTTGCTCCAACGCCTGATCTTCCGCCTCGTTGGCACCGCGCTTGCGGGTACCGGCCAAGGGACGCACCGTTATCTTGCCGTCTTCTACTCGGGCCAGGATCTCCGGTGACGCACTCACCACGTGATGATCGCCTAGATCGAAGAACACCATGTAGGGAGAGGGATTGAGAAAACGCAGCGCCCGGTAGACGTTTATAGGATCACCGGCAAAGTCCACCGACATGCGCTGGGCTATCACTACCTGCATGACATCTCCAGCCACGATGTATTCCTTGATGCGATTAACCGCCGCCTCAAAATCCGGCTGGGAAAAATGCAGTCTATAACCCTGAGACACGGCGTCGGCGTCGGTGTTGGTGTTGGAGTCGCTATTGGAGGTCACGGGAAACTGCACGGGCTTATTCAGCTCGGCGGCGAGTTCATCCAGCCTCGCCTGCGCCTTGCCGTAGGCATCGGGCGCCTCTGGGTCGACGTGAATCACAAAAGAGATGGTGCCGCGCAGGTTGTCGAACACCACAACCTCTTCCGAAAGCATCAGCATGATATCCGGGGTGCCAATTTCATCCCTGGCTTTGGGTGGCCCGATACTGGTTTCTACATAGCGCACGGTATCGTAGCTGAAGTAGCCGACAAGCCCGCCGGCAAAACGTTGGCCTGCTGGCGAAGGCGCGACTTTGAAGCGCGCCTTGTAATCATCCACAAACTGAAATGGGTCTTCACACTGGTGCCGCTCGACAATCCTGGCATCAGTTTCAACCGTCACATCCGATTCCTTAACGCGGATCACGGTCCGACAGGGCAAACCAATAATGGAAAAGCGGCCCCACTTTTCGCCGCCCTGCACAGATTCGAAAAAATAACTGTGGGTGCCGCGCCCAAGCTTTAGATAGGTGCTAAGTGGCGTCTCCGTGTCGGCCAGCACTTCTCGCACTACCGGGATACGGTTATAGCCCTGTCCGGCTAGCTGCTGAAACTCTGCTTGGTTCATGGTGTGCGGGTACCGATTGGATTAATTGGCCGAAGCATTTTGCAGGCGCGACTAGTGATGCCCTCTCGTGGCCTGCCCCAGTTCTGAGCGCATTGCCGTGATGGTCTTTCGGTAATCATTACTATTGAAGATAGCGGAACCGGCGACAAACATATCGGCACCAGCGTCGGCAATTTCCCGGATGTTACCCACTCCAACACCACCATCCACTTCCAGTCGAATGGCGTAGTCGCTGTCATCGATAAGTTTCCTCACCTTCTCCAGTTTCTTCAGGGTGGAGGGGATGAATTTCTGTCCGCCAAAACCAGGATTGACCGACATCAGAAGAATCACATCGATCTTGTCCATCAGGTATTCCAGGCAGTCCACTGGCGTGCCCGGATTGAATACCAGGCCAGACTTGCAGCCCTGGTCTCTGATCAACTGTAAGGAACGATCCACGTGGGCAGTGGCCTCTGGATGAAAACTAATATAACTGGCACCTGCCTTGGCAAAGTCCAGAATCAGCTGATCAACCGGCGATACCATTAAATGCACATCGATGGGCGCCTCGATACCATGCTTGCGCAGGGCCTGGCACACCATCGGCCCGATGGTGAGATTGGGCACATAGTGATTATCCATCACATCGAAATGCACAACGTCCGCTCCGGCGTCCAGTACATTAGTCACTTCTTCACCGAGTCGGGCGAAATCTGCCGACAGGATTGAGGGCGCAATAAGAAAGTCTTTCATCAGGCAGGCCTGTGCTTAAGAGGCAATAGTAGAGATGACGTATTCTAACGCGCAGACCGGGGTGTGTCAGGCACGAATCTGTAGTCGGATAGGAATTACTTTGGGGTGTCTAGGCCCTGATCTTACGGAAACCACAAACCGTTTCGTAGGCGCTGCGAATGGCCGTGGATTTTTCCTGGGCCATTCTGAGCGTCTCTTCGGAGAGATTTTCGCGCACCAGCTTGTCAGGATGGTAGCGGGACATCATCCGCAAATAGGCCCGCCGAATTTCACCGTCTTCCACGTCAGGCTCTAGCTGCAGAATGTGATAGGCATTGCGCAGGAAGCTCTTGCCATTCTCCTGCTTTGAATCCGCGCGCATCTGCATTTCGCTGCAGATCTCGAGGAATTCGGCCTTGTTATAGCCCAGGCTTTCCGCTACGTCGCGCAGCAGGATTTTTTCCTTTAGGCGAATATCACCTTTGATGTAGGCGAGACGACATTGAATCTTGATAAACAGGCGGGCCAGCGCACTGCGGCGGCCAATGCTGGACACCAACTCCCGCACGAAAGGCAACACATCAGTTTCCGGCTGCTTGCCCAATTCAAAATAGTCGATGGCTTCCTGCCTTCCCAGTGGATCGAGGCCCAGCAGCTGCATAATGGTGGATGCGTAGTTCACCTCCGGAGCGGTAACGCGGCCATCCAGCTTGGCAATGCGACCCATCACGGCAAACATGGCGCGATTAATAATTTTTTGCGAACGGCCGCCGGCAGGCACCATCGCTCCCGGCGCACTGCCGTTGAGACGATTGGTAATTGCCCGCTTGTAGGCGCGGTTCTGCAGAAGCCCAATCAACTCGCCAACTCCTGGGGTGAATCGGAAGGTGAATTGGAGGGTGCATTGGCTGACCCATTTGACTGCGCATTGACTTCCTGCAGGCGCTCCGGCGTGCCCACATCAATCCACATACCTTCATAGACTTCACCACTCACCTTGTCCTGCTGCATAGCTTCCTGCAACAACGGAACCACCGACCGCGGCTGGATAGGCATGTCTTTGAACAGGTTCTTGTGCATCACGCTGATACCGCTGAAGGTTAATCGCTCGTCCCGGGCCTCGTGATCTTCATGAACCCGGCCCTGTTCATCAATATAAAAATCTCCATGAGGATTGTGCTCGGCATTTTTGACCAGCACCAAGTGCGCTAGCCGATCATTACCATCCAGCGGCTCGAGAGCGGAAAAATCAAAATCCGTCCACACGTCCGCGTTGACCACAATAAAGCTGTCATCCTTGAGTTTCGGCAAAGATTTGATGATTCCGCCTGCTGTTTCGAGGCGAATCGGCTCACGGGAGTAGCTGATCTCGATTCCCAGTCGGGAACCGTCACGCAGATGCTCCTCAATCATGCCGCCCAGATAGAAGTGGTTGATCACCACGCCGGTCACGCCGCCGGCCTTGAGGCGCTCAATCTGATGCTCAATCAGGGTCTTGCCCCCCACCTTCAGCAGGGGTTTGGGGATATTAGCGGTGAGAGGCTGCATGCGTTTGCCTAATCCCGCCGCGAGAATCATTGCACGCATAGCGCTTACAGAGCCTGTTTCTTGGGGAGTTTTTCCTGCGCTATGGGGATTACCCGGCGCTGAAACCACTCCACAAAATTCCCCAGCTCGGGGTACCGGCTACTGACCTCCAAAAAGTATTTGATAACCAAAGGAATATCGGCCAAATACTGGGATTTATTATCCCTGAGATAGAGGCGGCAAAATATTCCCATCACCTTGAGATGCCGCTGCAGACCCATCAAATCGAAATCACGGAAAAATGCCGCTTCGGCGAGCCCACTCAGCAGGCCCTGGGATTGGGCAGCCGTCAGATAATAACGCCCCCAGCTTGCGACCTGCTCGGGCTGCCAGCGGATATAGCAATCCCGCAGCAGGGAAACCAGATCGTAGGAATAGGGACCATGTACCGCATCCTGAAAATCAATCACCCCAAGTTCAAATACATCGGCATTATCACCCTCTGCCGTCGGGGTTTGCTCCAGTAGCATCAGGTTGCGGGAATGATAATCGCGGTGCACTAACACGGTTGGCTGCGCCAGGGCAGCATCTTCGAG